>Ga0207674_10005249_pt1 | contig 15421 bp, 16 predicted proteins | sample KBSCornC72_FD_184303 | JGI IMG/M metagenome (GOLD analysis project Ga0207674, IMG submission 184303) | Corn rhizosphere microbial communities from Kellogg Biological Station, Michigan, USA - KBS Corn C7-2 (SPAdes) (version 2) | ecosystem: Host-associated > Plants > Roots > Rhizosphere > Soil ... | reverse complement strand
GAAGCTCAGCCACCGCGCCTCGAAGCCGATCGTCCCGGACAGCTGCTCGGACAGGGTCTGAAAGAGGTCGCGCTTCGCGTCGACGAACTCGAAGCCGTCGATCGCGCGGGCCGTCTCCGCATAGCGGAAGTCGGTGTAGAGGCGCACGCGGTCGGGCTCGACGAAGAGCGCGGCGTTCGAGCTCTCGAGGCCGGAGAGGTAGCGGACGTTCGCCGGATTCGAGACGAGGAGCGGCTCTTCGAGACGCTCGCGGAGCCTCTCGACCCGACCCTTCACGAGGCGCCGCCGAGAAACTCGAGCGCTTCGCGGTAGCCGGCCGGCCCGCGGCCGAGGATGCGTTTCGCCGCGAGCGGCGCGATCACGGACACATGGCGCCAGACCTCGGCGCGCTCCTCGGGATTCGACAGGTGCACCTCGACAATCGGGCCACGGTAGAGCTCGAGCGCGTCGTGAATGGCGTAGCTGTAATGGCTCCAGGCGCCGGGGTTGACGATCACGCCGTCGGCCCAGTCGAGCGAGTCGTGGCAGAACTTGACGTACTCGCCCTCGTTGTTGGTCTGGCGGCAGCGGACCGTGTGGCCGAGCTCGTCTGCCCACGCTTCGATCTGCTGTTCGAGCTCGTGGAGCGAGAGGCCGCCGTAGATCGAAGCGTCGCGCCGATCGAGAACGTCGAAGTTCACGCCGTTGAGGACGTCGACCTTCACGGCGGGAGCCTAATCGGCGATCAGCTCGTCGAGTGCGCGCCTCACGTCAGCTTCCGGAACTTCGGTCACGAAACCGCCGTCGTCGCCGAGGAGCACGAGCCGGAGACGGCCCTTCTTGTCACGAAGCAGCGCGTCCCAGGCGCGATCGCGGTCAACGCGTACCGGTTCGGGGGCGAGTATCTCCTCGACGACGTCCGTCGATCGGCCCGAGAGCCTGAGGGCAGCGAGGAGCCCGAGCGCAACGGCGTCACCGTGTCGCAGCTCGTATCCGGATGCAGTCTCGAGCGCGTGCGCGAACGTGTGGCCGAGATTGAGGATCGCGCGCCGGCCCTCGCGCTCGTACGGGTCGGAAAGGACGACCGCCGTCTTGAACGCAGCGCAGGACCGGATCATCTCGTCTTCTGGCAGCGACCAGAGCTCGTCGCCGGACAGAAGCCCGGTCTTAACCACTTCAGCCATGCCCGCGCGGCGTTCCTCGGCTGGCAGCGTCGCGAGAAAGCGCGAATCGATGCGTATCTCCCACGGGAAGTGGAACGCGCCCACGAGGTTCTTTCCCTTCCCGGTGTTCACTCCGGTCTTGCCCCCGATCGCGGCGTCGACCATGCCGACCAGGGTCGTCGGTACCGCAACCCAATGGAGCCCGCGCAGAAACGTCGCCGCGGTGAAGCCCGCCACGTCCGTCGTCGATCCTCCGCCGAAGCCGATGATCCAGCCGTCACGGCCGACTCCGAGCTCGTTCCAGAGCCGCTCGACCACAACCGGGGTCTTCGCCTGCTCGCCGGCAGGAACGAGATGCGTGGTCAATGTCACCCCGCCGGCAGTCGGGAGCTCGTGCAGCGATGCGACACGCTCGTCAGCGACTACCGCCGCGTCGCAGGCGATCTCGCTCGAGAAGATGATGTGGAGCGATTCGAGGAGCACGGCCCGCGTGTCCTGCCCCGTGCCTTGCGCAAGGACCTCGTAACGCGCTGCCCGCTCGTCGAAGAGGCGTCCGAACTGCTCGCGATCTCGTGCCAGCGGGCGACCCGAGTCGCGAACGCGGGCCCACGCGGTGTCGACGTCGACCGTCACCCACGCAACGAACGCGCTTCGCCTCAGGCGCTTCCATGTCTCGTCCGACAGAACGGCGCCTCCGCCGAGCGCGATCACCGCAATCGGCCCGGCCAGCGCCTCCGCAACGACCTGCTCCTCGATCCGCCGGAACTCGGGCTCGCCGCGCTCGAACAGTTCGCCGATCGGGCCAAAGCGCTTCTCGATCTCCTCGTCTGTATCGATGAAAGGTCGCGCGGTGAGCCGTGCGAGCTCGCGCCCGAGCGTCGTCTTGCCCGCCCCCATGAACCCGATGAGGGCGAGGTGCTTGTCTACCGCGCCGACCACGGGATGCGCTCGAGATAGGCGCTGTGTGCCGCGACGAAGTCGACGACCGCGTCGCCGCCGAACTTCTCGCGGGCCGCACAGGCGAGCTCGTAGGCGACCGACGCTTCTGCGACGACCGACAGGGCTTCGACCGCGGCCACGTCGCTGCGCTCGACGAGCGCCTCGGCGGGCTCGCCGGTCACGAGGTCGGCGGATCGCAGCGGGCGCATCAGCGTCGGAAGTGGTTTCATCGCGGCGCCGACGACGATCTCCTCGCCGTTCGAGACGCCGCCCTCGATCCCCCCGGCCCGGTTCGTCTCCCGGTAGTAACCCCGGTCGTCGCGAAAGATCTCGTCGTGCGCCGCCGAGCCCCGCTCGCCGGCCAACGCAAACCCGTCGCCGACGTCCACTCCCTTGACCGCCTGGATGCCCATCAGCGCGGCAGCGAGCCGCGCGTCGAGGCGATCCTCCTTCGACGCGTAGGAGCCGAGGCCGGGCGGGACGCCACGCGCACGCACCTCGACCACGCCGCCGACGGTGTCGCGGTCCGCCCTCGCCGCGTCCACGTCCCCCATCTCGAGCACCGAGCCCACGACCTGGATCCCGATCGTCTGGAGCAGCGCCTTGCAGACCGCGCCTGCGGCAACCGTGACCGCGGTCTGCCGCGCACTGGCCCGCTCGAGCGCGTTGCGCGCGTCGGTGTGGCCGTACTTGAGCGTCCCGGAGAGATCCGCATGCCCGGGGCGGGGCAGCGTGACCGGCTTCGTGCCCTTGCCCGACGGCTCGCCCTCGGGCGGCCACGGGCCCATCCCCCACTCCCAGTTCTTGTGGTCGCGGTTCCCGACGAGGAACGCGAGCGGAGTGCCGAGCGTCCGCCCGTGGCGGAGGCCGGCCACGACCTCGATCCGATCCTGCTCGAGCTGTTGGCGCGGACTGCGCCCGTAGCCCTGCTGGCGGCGAGCGAGGTCCGCGTCGATCGCATCGCGCGAGAGCTCGAGCCCGGCAGGCAGGCCGCTGAGGATCCCGACGAGCGCGGGCCCGTGCGACTCGCCTGCCGTTGCCAGCCGAAGCGTCACGCGGACAAGCCTACGGCTCGCCGCATCGCCTCGACAGGCGCCGGGACGCCCGTCCAGAGCTCGAACGATGCCGCGCCCTGGGCGACGAGCACCTCGAGCCCGCTCATCACCGAGGCGCCCGCTTCCCGCGCCGCGATTGCTGTCGCGGTCTCCGGGTAGGGGAGGTCGACGAGAGTCTGGCCTTCGCCGAGCTCCACGAGCACTTCGTCGCGTTCCGAGGTGGCATTGACGATCACATCCGCGCCGTCGATCTCGGGTGGCCAGTTCGTCTTGCGGGAAAAAATACGAGCCTCGGGTAGCGCAGCGCGAAACGCGAGTGCGGCTCCCCCTGCGCCAAGGATCACAGGATGGTCGGCAATCAGGTCGTCGAGCAACGCCGCGTCGGTCGAGTAACCGACGATGTTCTCTTCCGTAAAGACGAGCGTGTTCACGGAGTCGAGCTCCGTGTCGGCGAGCGCGGCAGCCGCCGCCTTGTGCGGAGTCGTCACGTTCGCGCCGGCGAATCCTGCGGCGGCCAAGCCGCGCACCGCGGTCTCAAAGAGGTCGGGCACGACATCACACGCGACGTAGGCCCAGTCGAGCTCTCGCTCGGTGAACGCGGCGTTCTGCATCTGCGGCGAGAGCGAGCCCGCCACGGGATGCCCGAGCAGCGCGACGAGCCGCGTGCGCCCGGTGATCACCCGAAGCCGTGCGCGTTCGCGTACGCCTCGAACTCGGCGGCGCTCGAAGTGAAGAAGTGATGCACGTGGTCGGGCTTGCGGACGAAGTACAGGTAGTCGACCTTCGCCGGATGCGCGGCGGCCTGCATCGACGCGAGGCCGGGATTCGAGATCGGAGTCGGCGTGAGCCCCTTGATGTTCACGTTGCGCGTGTTGTACGGGTTCATGCTGTGGAGCTGGGACTCGAGCAGCGGTTGCGTGCCGGGCACGTGCAGGCCGTAGCGGGTCGTCGCGTCGATCCCGAGGTTCATGCCCGCGTGGAGGCGGTTGTAGATGACGGCTGCGACGAGCGGCCGCTCCTCGGGTGCGATCACTTCCTTCTCGATGATCGACGCGATGATGAGGACGTCGTACGGCGTGAGGTTCTTCGACTTCGCGTACGCGAGATCGACCCGCTCCCAGTTCTGCTGGAACGCCTGAAGCTGGCGGTTCACGAGCTGGCGCGAGGTCGTCTTCGGCACGAACTCGTAGGTCGACGGGAAGAGGAAGCCTTCGAGGGGCCGCCGTTTGTGATCGCCGGCGAACCTGGCGGGGATACGCGAGTTAGCGGTGGCTGCGAGGTAGACCCTGGGCGAGAGCTTCGGGTTGATCTTGCGCTTGCTGCGCGCGATCTGGTTCACGGCTTTGATCCGGGCGGCCATCTCGGCGCGCGTGAAGCCCTCGGGGAAGATGATGCGCAGGGTCGGCGGAGCAACGATCCGCACCGGCTTCGGTTTCGGCTTGTGGTTGTCACGGATCGCGGCCGCGAGCGCAAAGCCGACCAGGCCGAGGAACGCGAGCAACGCGGCCAGGAGAACCAGCGCGACAGTCCGCCTCGCGAGGATCCGGCCGCGCGAGGGCCTGGGCGGCCGTTCAGGCGGCGGGGACGCCGGCGTTACGGTCGCGTGCTGCTCGACCACGTCAGGTAGCTCGACAACAGGTGCGCGGCGGCCCGGGCGTCCGTCGGCTGCGTCCCGCCGCTCTGTTCGGCGAGGTCGGTCGTGAATCTTTCGTCGAAGCTCTCCACGGGCACGGCCAGAGTCTCGCGAAGGCGTGTGACGAACCGCTCCGTCTCGGCGGCCTGCTCCCCCGCCTCGCCGCGCAAAGTCAGCGGCTTGCCGACGACGACGCGCTCCGCTTCGTGCTCGCGAACCAGCTCCGCGAGCCGCGCGAGCCCGTCGTCGGTTCCTGCCTTCTCGACGACGCCCACCGGCCGCGCCACGGTGCCCGTCGGATCCGAGACCGCCACTCCCGTTCGTGCAGAGCCGTAGTCGAGAGCGAGCACCTTCACGACCCGAGCGTAGACGCCAGCTCGTTCCTTCCGATCTCGTAGGCCTCCGCGAGCCCGTCCGGGTTCTTGCCGCCCGCTTCGGCGAGGTTCGGGCGCCCCCCGCCCCCGCCCCCGATCTTGGGCCCCGCCTTCTTGACGATCGCGACCGCGTCGGCGCCCGCCTCGACCTTCGAGGAAGCGATGTTCACGACGAGGTACACGCGCCCGTCGTCGATCGAGCCGAGGAGCACCGCGTCGGCCTGCCGCGACTGCCGCAGCTGGTCGGAGAGGTCGCGCAGCTCGGAGCCCTTCAGCGACTGCACCTGGGCAGTGAGGATGCCGTTCGACTCGTCGAGGACCGTCACCTCGGCTGCGGTCGTGGCCTTCGCCTCCTTTGCTCCCTGCTTGCGCAGCTTCTCGGTCTCGGCGCGCAGCTCCTCGGCTTCGAGCTCCTTCCCGTGCAGGTACGCGTAGGCCTCGCCTGCGGTCAGAGCTTCGATCCTGCGCGAGCCGGAGCCGACCGAGCTCTCCGAGGTGATCACGAATGGCCCGATCTCGGCGGTCCAGCGAACGTGCGTCCCGCCGCACAGCTCGCGCGAGAAGCCCGGGATCTCGACTACGCGCACCTCATCGCCGTACTTCTCGCCGAAGAGCATCATCGCGCCGAGCTTCTTGGCCTCGTCGATCGGCGTCACGAAGGTGTGCACGGGCAGGTTCTCGAAGACCTTCTCGTTGACGACGCGCTCGACCTGCTTGCGCTCGTGGGCGGTCAGCGCCTGGCCGTGGGTGAAATCGAACCGCAGCTTGTCGGGGCGGACCGCGGAGCCGGCCTGACGGACGTGGTCGCCGAGCACGTCCTGGAGCGCCTTGTGCAGGAGATGGGTCGCCGTGTGGTTCGCCATCGTCGGGAAACGCCTTCCCCAATCGACGACCGCACGAACCCGGTCGCCCTCGGCGAAGCCCTCACCTTCGAAGGTCAGCACCTGGTCGTCTCCGAGCCTGTCGGCGGCACGGAGCACTGCGCGTGCTCCCGTTTCCTCGTGCTCGATGAATCCCTGGTCGGTGACCTGGCCGCCGCCCTCGGCATAGAACGGCGACTCGAAGAGCTTCGCCTGGAACGTGAGCTCGTCGAGCTGCTGGTACGCGGAGATCGCGGTCAGCGTTTCCGTCTTCTCGTAGCCGGCGAACTCCGTCTGCGGCCCACCGATGTCGCCGACGGCGCGCGTCTCGGTCGAGCGCGAGATCTCGCGATGCTCGCCCATGCGGCGGGTGAACTCCTCCTCGTCGACCTCGAGGCCACGCTCGACGGCGAGCTCGCGCGTGAGCTCGACCGGGAAGCCGTACGTCGCGGCCAGGGTGAACGCGTCGTCGCCGCTGATCGACCCTCGCGCGGCAACCTCTTCGAAGACCTTGAGCCCACGCTCGAGCGTCTGGGAGAACCGCTCTTCCTCAGTCTTGATCGTCTCGCTGATGAGCGCCCGGTTCTCGCCGAGCTCCGGGTACCACGTGCCCATCTGCTCGACGACGACGTCGGTGATGCGCCACAGGTCGGAGAGGCCGATCGTGCGCGCCTGCTGGACGGCTCGCCGGATGATGCGCCTCAGGACATAGCCGCGGCCCTCGTTCGACGGCATCACGCCGTCGCCGACGAGGAACGTCATGCCGCGGCCGTGGTCGGCGAGGATGCGGTGCGCCTTGGTCGCGGCTTCGGAGTCGCCGTACGCGACCCCGCTCTCGTGCGCGATCCAGTCCATGATCGACTGGTAGCCGTCGGTGTCGTAGACCGAAATGACGCCTTGCAGCACCGACGCGGCGCGCTCGAAGCCCATTCCGGTGTCGACGTTCTGCTTCGGAAGCGGCGTGACCGTTCCGTCCTCGCGCAGCTCGTACTCCATGAAGACGAGGTTCCAGAACTCGAGGAAGCGCTCGCAGTCGCAGCCGGGGGCGCACGTCGGGCGGCCGCAGCCGACCTCCTCGCCGTGGTCGAAGAACAGCTCGGTGTCCGGCCCGCACGGCCCCGGGCCGCCGACGGACCAGAAGTTGTGCGAGCGGTCAAGCCGGACGATCCGCTCCGGGGCCAGGCCTTTCGCCTCCCAGAGGCGCACGGCCTCTTCGTCCTCGCCGAGCCCGAGCTCGGGATCGCCGGCGAACACGGTGACCGAGAACTTGTCCGGGTCGACCTTCATCACGTCGAAGACGAACTCCCACGCAAAGTCGATCGCGCCTTCCTTGAAGTACTCGCCGAACGAGAAGTTGCCCAGCATCTCGAAGAACGTGAGGTGCGACCCGTCGAGCCCGACCTCGTCTATGTCGGGTGTGCGGAAGACCTTCTGGACGGTCGTGAGGAGCGGCGCCGGCGGCGTCTCGCGGCCCAGGAAGTACGGCATCAGCGGCTGCATGCCTGCGCTGTTGAGCAGCGTCGAGCGGTCCCAGTCGGGTGGGACGAGCGAGCCGGACGGGTGTCGCTTGTGGCCCTTCGACTCGAAGAACGAGAGAAAGCCCTCGCGGAGCTCGGCGCTCGTGCGCATGCGAGTGATTGTACGAGTCGCACTTTTGGTGCACCCGTGCTTCACACGCGGGCGAATTTCGCGATTACGATCGCAGCGGGGAGGAGGTGGACGGCGCCTTAGAAAATTGCGCCGGTTCAGCCGGCCGCGTGCTTCCAGGGCGCAGGCTCATCGCTCTCTTCGTCCCCGATCTCCTCACGGATCCGCTCCAGCGCGCGGCGAATCAAACGCGACACGTGCATCTGCGAGATCCCGACCTGCTGCGCGATCTGCGACTGCGTCAGCCCCTTGAAGAAGCGCAGGTGGATGATCAGACGCTCGCGCTCGTCCAGCGCCTTGAACCCGGGCGCGAGCATCGCGCGATCCTCCGACACCTCGTACTGCGGCTCCTCGGCCCCGAGCGACTCGAGCGGGTCGAGCTCGCCCTCCTCGTCCTGACCGCCACCGCTCGACAGCGAGACCGAGCTGTACGCCCGCCCGCTCTCGATCGCCTCGACGACGAGCTCCTCCTCGACGCCCGCTGCCTTGGCGAGCTCCGGGATCGTCGGTGAGCGCCCGAGCGTGGTCGTCTGCTCCTCGATCAGCTTGGACAGCTTGACGTTCAGCTCCTGGAGCCCGCGCGGCACACGCACGGACCAACCCTTGTCGCGAAAGTGGCGCTTGATCTCGCCGATGATGTTCGGCGTCGCGTACGTCGTCAGCTCGACGCCGCGGTCGACGTCGAAGCGGTCGATCGCCTTGATCAACCCGATCGCCCCGATCTGGACGAGGTCGTCGAGCTGCTCGCCGCGATACGCGTAGCGCCGGGCGAGCGAACGCACGAGCGACATGTACCGCTCGATCAGCTGGTCGCGCGCAGCGAGGTCGCCGTCCTCGTGGTAGCGCCGCAGGAGCGCTCGGTCGTCGACGTCGGTCACGCCTCCGTCCTCCGCGCCGCCTTCGTCATCTTCAGCCACTCGCCGCCATCGTAGGACTCGAGCTCCACCCGGTCGACGAGCGTGTCGAGAATCCGACGGAGCCCCACGGCCTCTCCCCCGTCCATGGCGAGCTCTGCCCGGACCCCGTCGCTCATCGGCCCGACAAGCGCCTCGAACTCACCGTCCCTGACCCGTAGCGTCACCGTCACCGGATCCGAGTGGACGCGCTCCAACGCCGTCTCGAGCGCAAGCTGGAGGTCCTCGAGGTGCTCGATGGTGAGGTTCAGGCGGATCCCGATCCCGCCCAACACGAGATACGCGACCGGGTACAACGCGCGGTCGCGCGGGATGGTCAGCGTGATCTCGTCTGGCGGCGTCAAGGGGCGCTGCCAGTGATATGCCCAGCACCGACCACAATGTCACCTTCATAGAGAACCGCCGTCTGGCCGGCGGCAACGCCGAACGCCGGCTCGTCGAGCCGGAGAAGGAACCCGTCAGCGGTTGTTTCGACGTCCGCAGCGACTGCCGGAGACCGATAACGGAGCTTCGCATCGCCGCGCGTGACCGACGCATAGAGGCGCCCCGACGCGCTCACCTCGCGCCGCGCGAGCGAGGACCTCGGGCCGACGACGACGGTGTTCGTCGCCGGATCGCTGCCGAGCGCAAAGGCAGGCGCTCCGGTCGAGACGCCGAGCCCACGACGCTGGCCGGGCGTGAAACGCCAGAAGCCCTCGTGCGCGCCGAGCGTCTTGCCTGTCTCGTCGACAACCGGTCCAGGACGGCCCGACAGCCCGTGGCGCTCCAGGAAGTCGCGGTAATCGCCACCGCCGAGGAAGCACGCCTCCTGGCTCTCGGCGCGGCGGGCCACCGCCAGGCCGGCGCGCTCGGCTTCGGCACGAGTCTCCTCCTTCGACTGCTCGCCGAGCGGGAACCAGATCCGGTCGAGGTGACGCGGGTCGAGCCGCGCGAGCATGTACGACTGGTCCTTCTGCGCATCCGCGGCACGTGCCAGGAGCGAATGGCCCCGATGCTCGACGATCCGCGCGTAGTGCCCCGTGGCCAGACGGCCGGCACCGGCACGGCCGGCGAACGCCAGCAGCTGCGCAAACCGGAAGCTCCCGTTGCAGCGCGTGCACGGGTTTGGCGTCTCACCGCTCGCGTACGCGTCGACGAACGGCTGCACGATGGCGGCGCGGAACGCTTCACGCGCGTCGAGCGTGACGTGCGGAAGGCCGAGCCGATGGCACGCCTCACGTGCCGCGATCACTGCCTCGGGCGAGCAACACGCCCGCTCCGACGCCGGCGCCTCGGGGTCGATCCAGAGTCGGAGCGTGACTCCGATCGCGGCGGGACCGGCCCGCAGCAAAGCCACCGCGCTGTCGACGCCCCCGCTCATCGCGACGGCGACCCGCTCGGCATCCGCCTCGGCGGTGAAGACGGGCCCGATGGCGTTCGCGAGCGCGTCGACGGCAAGACGCTCACCTGGTACGGCCGCTGCTTCGAGCAGCGTCAGCCCGACGAGCGACGCATCGAGGCCGTCCGCGTCAGCATCGGCGATTCGGTCCCCGTCGAGAACAAGGCGCACGCAGGCCCAGTCATCCCCGCGGGTCGCATCTCCGGCTACTTCGATCATCGAAGTCAGGCTAGCCGAGCTAGGTAAGTGCCCCACCCTGCCGATGATGCCCCGCCGCGTTGCGAACCTGGACGAAGCCAGGTGGGTGCCCTGCCTCGTAGACCTGGGGCCCACTCGGACTCGAGCTCCCTTTGCAGTGGTGTTGGTTCAACTATTGCGACGAAGCCACGCACAGGGTCGAGCACCACCCCACTATACGGGCGGCTACCCGGCGTAGCTCCAGCGGATCGTGACCGGCCGCTCGATCCCCAGGCTGGCCGCGAGCGCAGGTGTGAGCCCGAAGCGCGTTCCCGCGGGCCCCGGGCTGGTCGCGATCACCTGCGTCAGCACGTCTTCACCGCCGTAGCCGACGTAGATCTTCGCGCCGCACGGAAGAACGGGATCGGCCAGGCCCATCGTCTGGCGGCCGAGCTCGACTCCGCAGGCCGTCGTCGTGCCCTCGAGGTCGGCGCTCAGCGGCGCGGCGCGCGCCTGGTACCAGTTACCGACCCGGGCCGGGAGCTCCGGGCCCGACGGCGAGTCCCGAAAATGTGAGGCGACCGCAACGGCGATGAGCGCCGCCAGCAGCACGCCCGCCGCGACGGCGATCCCCCGTTGTGCGCCCGCAGAAGTGAGCCTCACGCCTCATTGTCGTCCTCAGCCGACTCCTCCTGCCGCTGGTACGGGCCGAAGAGGATCCATTTGCGGCGCGGCCGAGGTTTGAGCGGCTCGAGGCGGTGCGCGATCCGCCGCTCTTCCGCAGTGGCGAACGCGATCTCTCCCGAGTCCTCGGCCGGAGCGGGGGGCGCTTCGGCAGGAGGATCTTTTGCGGGAGGCTCTTCGATGGGAGGTTCTTCGGCGGGCGCTTCGCTGCTCGGCTCGCCCGGCTGCTCCTCGGCGGCCGGAGGCTCGATCACGGTGTCTTCGTCCTGCGGCGGAGCGGGCGGCGAGGGCGGTGGAGGAGGCGGAGGTGGCGGAGGCGGAGGCGGAGGCGCGTCGTCGGCGACCATCTCGCTCACGCCGACGCCGGCAAAGGCGGGCTCGAAACCGCGCGTGATCGCCGACTGCGACTGTCGCCAGGCGAAGTACTCGAGCAGCGAGACGAGTATCCAGCCGACGAGCATCACGAGCACGATCACCAGCGGGTCGAGCTCCGCGAGCGCGACGGCGAGCGCCAGCAGGACGAGGAAACCCGCTTCGAGCACGAATCTCGGCCCAAGTGCCGTCGGCATCGTCGGAAGATTAATCCTCTGCGCCCGGCTTCGTCTCGGGCTTCAGTTGCAGCCCGAGCTCGTCCAGCTGTTCGACCATGACCTCGCTCGGCGCACCGCTCATCGGGTCGAAGCCGGCCTGGTTCTTCGGGAACGCGACCGTGTCCCTCAGGTTGGGCTCGCCGGCGAGGACCATCAGCATTCGGTCGATGCCGAACGCGATCCCTCCGTGGGGCGGCGCACCCATCTGCAGCGCATCGAGCAGGAACCCGAAGCGGGCCCTCTGCTGCTCGGGCGAGATCCGCAGGATGTCGAACACCTTCGCCTGCAGCTCGGATTCGTGGATCCTGAGCGATCCGCCTCCGAGCTCCTCGCCGTTCCCGATCAGGTCGTACGCCACCGCGAGCGCGCGGCCGGGATCCTTGTCGAGCATCGGCTCGGACTCTGGATCGGGCCGCGTGAACGGGTGGTGCACCGCGGTCCAGCCGTTCTCTTCCTCTGACCAGTGGAACATCGGGAAGTCCGTGACCCAGACCCAGCGGAACGCCTCCTCGTCGACGAGCCCGAGCTCGTGCCCGAGGCGCGAGCGCAGCGCGCCGAGCACACGCGCCACCTGATCGGGCTCGTCGGCGCCGAAGAGCACCGTCGACCCGGGATCGGCGCGGAACGTCGCGAGCTCGTCCTCGGACAGGAACTTCGCGATCGGTGACCGCTCCTCGCCGTCCTCGCCGTAGACGATGTAGGCGAGCCCCTTCGCGCCCCACTCCTTTGCGAACTCCTCGAGCCGCTCGAGGTCGGCGCGCGAGTACTCCTGCGGCACGGTCAGGTAGCGAACTGCGGGGGCATCGGCGAACACCTTGAACTGCGAGCTGCGCGTGAGCTCGGTCGCGTCCTCGATCTCGAGCCCGAAGCGCAGGTCGGGCTTGTCCGTCCCGTAGCGCAGCATCGAGTCCGCGTACGTCAGCCGCTGGAACGGGATCTCGAGCTCGACGCCGATCGTCTCGCGCCAGATCGCCTGCACCATCTCCTCCATGAGCGCCATGATGAACTCGACGTCCGGGAAGGCCATCTCGACGTCGAGCTGCGTCAGCTCGTTGAAGCGGTCCGCGCGCAGGTCCTCGTCCCGGAAGCAGCGGGCGATCTGGTAGTAGCGCTCGAAGCCGGCGATCACGAGCAGCTGCTTGAGGATCTGCGGCGATTGCGGCAGCGCGAAGAACTTGCCCCGCTGGAGCCGCGACGGCACGAGGAAGTCGCGCGCGCCCTCGGGGGTCGGCTTGAAGAGGATCGGCGTCTCGATGTCCAGGAAGCCGGCGCCTTCCATCACGCGCCGGATGATCGAGACCATCTGCGCGCGGAGGCGCAGGTTGCGCTGGAGGCGCTCGCGGCGCAGGTCGAGCCAGCGGTAGCGGATGCGGAGCGTCTCGTCGACGCCCTCCTCGTCGAGCTGGAACGGGAGCGGCGGGCTCGTCGAGAGGATCTCCAGCTCGTCGACCTGGAGCTCGACCTCGCCGGTCGGAATGTTCGGGTTGACGTTCTCGGGCGCGCGAGCCGTCACTTCGCCCGTCGCGCGGAGGACGAACTCGTTGCGGATCGCGTGCGCGGCCTTGGCCGCATCGGGCGAGCGCTCCGGGTTGATGACCAGCTGCCCGATCCCCGTCGAGTCGCGGAGATCGACGAACACGAGCCCGCCGTGGTCGCGTCGGCGCGCGACCCAGCCCGCGAGCGTGTGCCGCTCGCTCACCTGACCGGAGCTGAGCTCACCTGCCCCGAGGTCGCGCCAGCTCACAGCGACTCAACCGCCTCCGCCAACGACGCGAACTCGACGTCCTTCTCCTGCGGGCGGCGGAGGGTCGCCCCGTCGGAGCGCGCGATCACCGTCGCCTTCGCGCCGACGCGCCCGGCCTGCGTGAGCTGGCCCTTGAGCGAGCGGCCCGCGTAGTCCGTCTCAGCGGCGCGCCCGGCCCGGCGAAGCTCTGCCATCGACGCGAGCACGGTCGGCCGCACGCCGTCGTCCTCGACCGCGAAGAAGACCTCAACCTCGGGCTGCCCGGGCTCGGCGCCCTGCTCGGCCAGGGACAGGACGAGCCGCTCGATCCCGCTCGCAATCCCGACCGCCGGCGTCGGTGGGCCCCCGATCTCCTCGATCAGATAGTCGTAGCGCCCGCCCCCGGCGAGCGACAGCGCCGCGCCGAGCGCACTCGCCATGAACTCGAAGGTCGTGCGCGTGTAGTAGTCGAGACCGCGGACGAGGGTCGGCACGAGCCGGTATTCGACGCCGCAGGCATCCAGGTAGTCGAGCACCGCCTCGAAGTGGGCCTGGCATTCGGCGCACAGCGACTCACCGATCTTCGGCGCTCCCGCGAGCGCCTGCTGCACCGCCTCCGGCTTCTGCGGCAGGTTGTCGAACACGCGCAGCGGGCTCGTCTTCCGTTTGGCGAGCGTGTCCTCGTCGAGCTCGCCGGCGTGCTCGTCGAGCCACGCGTTCAGCTGCTCGAGGTACGCGGGCCGGCATTTGCGATCACCGATCGAGTTCAGCTCGAGCCACCAGCCCTCTATTCCGAGCCGCCGCAAAAGCTCCGCGTAGAGCTGAATGACCTCCGCGTCGAGCGCCGGGTCATCCGAGCCCATCGCCTCGACGTTGAGCTGCCAGAACTCGCGGAACTTGCCGCGCTGGGGCGCGGAATAGCGGTACATCGGGCCGATGAGGAACGTCTTCACGGGCTGCGGTTCGCGATGGAGCCCGTGTTCGATGTACGCGCGCGCGACCGAGGCAGTGCCTTCGGGACGCAGCGTCAGCGACCGATCGCCGCGATCGGTGAACGTGTACATCTCCTTCTGGACGACGTCGGAGCCCTCGCCCGCGGTGCGCGTGAAGAGCTCCGTGTCCTCGAAGAGCGGCGTCGTGATCCGGCGGTAGCCGTAGGCCGCGCAGACCTCTTCGGTCGCACGGATGACCCGCTGCCAGAGCGGCTGCTGCGCAGGCAGAACGTCCTGCGTCCCTCTCGGCGCCTCGAACTTCACGAGACGCGGAGCTCGTCCAGGAACGGGTTGCGCTCGAGCTCGGCGCCGAGCGTCGTTTCGGCGCCGTGGCCCGAATAGACGACCGTCTCGGGCGGGAAGCGCTCGATCAGGCTGCGAATCGACGCGACGAGCATCCCCCAGTCGGCGTGCGGGATGTCGGTCCGGCCCACCGAGCCGGCGAAGAGGACGTCGCCCGAGAAGAGCGCGCCGTCCGCGTAGTAGGCGAGATGACCAGGCGAGTGACCGGGGACGTTCAGCGTCTCGAACGAGCTTCCGGCCAGCTCGAGCGTCTCGCCGCCGTCGAGCAGCACATCGGCCGCGTACGGCTGAAGCTCGATTTCCGGGAACCAGTCCTGTGGCTTGGCCAGGACCGGCGCCTCGAGGCGCGGCATGTACACACTCGCCCCGGTCCGGGCCGCGTAGCTCGCGACGCCGCCGAGGTGATCCCAGTGCGAGTGCGTGATCAGAATCCCAGCGCAGGACTCGGGGAGCTCGGCCACGTCCGCCCCCGGATCGACAACGGCCGCCTCGGCCGAGGCATCTCCGCGCACCACGTAGCAGTTCGTCCCGACCGGGCCGAGCTCGTGCCGTTCGACGAGGAGGCTCATGACGGCGAGTCTAACCGTGCCTCCAGCCCTGTTCGGGGGCCGGTTAGGATCGTCCCGTGCGCAGCTGGCGACTGCCGGACATCGAGACGCCGGACGGGAGTCGGTCACCCGTCGTCCTGCACTCCTCCGAGGAGGTCCGCGCCGTCCTGATCGGACTGCTGCCCGGGCAGAAGCTCGGCGATCACCAGGTCAAGGAGCATGCGTTCCTCGTCGTCGTCGACGGAACGGCGCAGATCGAGGCGGGCAGCGAGACGCTCGAGGCCGGCGTCGGCACGATGGTCGCGTTCGATCCCGACGAGCGGCACGTCGTCGCGAGCGACTCGGGCGCGAAGATCCTGCTCATGCTGGCGCCGTGGCCCGGCGAGGGCCATTACCGCGGCGATCCGGTCCTCTAGCGCTTCGCCGCGGTAATGGCCCTCGCCGGGCCACGGCGCCAGCATG
>Ga0207674_10005248_pt1 | contig 15422 bp, 10 predicted proteins | sample KBSCornC72_FD_184303 | JGI IMG/M metagenome (GOLD analysis project Ga0207674, IMG submission 184303) | Corn rhizosphere microbial communities from Kellogg Biological Station, Michigan, USA - KBS Corn C7-2 (SPAdes) (version 2) | ecosystem: Host-associated > Plants > Roots > Rhizosphere > Soil ... | reverse complement strand
TGTGCGTCACCGCGCCCTGCTCGACGGGGACCGACTGGAACATCCCGTACGGCGTGGCGTCGCCGGGCGGCCCGGTCAGCGTGCAGCCCGGATACGAGGCGAGCGCCAGTTCCACCGCCGCTGCCGAGAACGCCCGCCCGGCCCGGCGCGGGTCGGGATCGCGCACGTGGACGTGCAGCAGCGCGCTCGCCGACTCGGTGTCCGCGGCGTCCGGGTGGTCGGTGCGGGCCAGCCGGAACTCGAGCCCGTCCTTGCCCACGGCCGCGGTCAGCTGCTCGCGCACCAGCTCGGCCTTGTCCTCGATGGACAGTCCACACAGGACGAACGTCATGCTGTTGCGGAACCCGCCGAGCGTGGTCACTCCCGCCTTCAGTGTGGCCGGCGGCGGGCCGCCACGGACTCCGCTGACGCGGACCCGATCCGGCCCATCGGCGGTCAGCGATATGGTCTCGAGATACGTCGCCACGTCCGGCCCGAGATACGTGCGGCCCTCTACCTCGTAGAGCAGTTGTGCGGTAACGGTTTCCACGGTCACCGCACCACCCGTCCCCGGGTGCTTCGTGATGACGCTCGACCCGTCCGCGTGCACCTCGGCGATCGGGAAGCCGGGCCGGCGGCCGCGGTCCGGCAACTCGGTGAAGAAGGAGTAGTTGCCGCCGGTCGCCTGGGCGCCGCACTCGACGATGTGCCCGGCCACCGTGGCGCCGGCGAGCGCGTCGAGGTCGTCGCGGGTCCAGTCGTACCGGGCGATCGCCGGGCCGATCAGCAGCGACGCGTCGGTGACGCGGCCCGTGACGACGACGTCGGCGCCGGCGCGCAGGCACTCGGCGATCCCGAACGCGCCGAGGTAGGCGTTCGCCGTCAGCGCGTCGCCGGGGATTCCGGTAGCGCCGCTGACGTTGTCGCCCTCGACGCACGCCACCCGAACGGACAGGCCGAGCCGCCCGGCCAGCGCCCGGACGGCGTCCGCCAACCCGGCCGGATTGACCCCGCCGGCGTTGGTCACGAGTTTGACGCCGCGGTCGAGCGCCGTGCCGAGGCAGCCTTCCACCTGGCGCAGGAACGTCTTGGCGTAGCCCAGTCCCGGGTCCTTCAGCCGGTCCCGGCCGAGGATCAGCATCGTCAGCTCGGCGAGGTAGTCGCCCGTCAGCACGTCGAGGTCGCCGCCGTCGAGCATCTCCCGCCAGGCGGCGAACCGGTCGCCGTAGAACCCGGACGCGTTGCCGATACGAATCATGACCGCCCTCCGCTCCGCGGCGGGCGGTCATGCCGCCGATGCGCTCGCTCCGCTCCCGCATCGGCCGGCCTGAGCCAGATGATGACCTCGCTTCGCTCGGTCATAGAGGTAAACGCTTTCCGCCAGGCGGGCCGGCGAACGCCTGCGCCACCTCCAGCCATTCGGTGGCGACCGGGCCGCTCGTCTTCAGCGAGAGGTCCTCCGGGTGGCGGCGCTGCGTCACCAGGAGGCAGAAGTCGAGCGCGGGGCCCTCGAGTCGGTCGACGGCGTCCTCGGCTCCGAACGTCCACATGTCACCGTCCGGTGTGGACAGTTCGACGCGCACGTCAGCGGTCGGCGCCGGACGGCCGTGCGCGGCGAAGCCGTGACCGAGCGTCCGGTAGCCGAGGTGGGCGATGTGCCGCAGCCGCGGTGTGAACGCCCGCTCGACGCCGAGCGCGTCGGCCACGTCCTGGCCGTGCGCCCAGGTCTCCATCAGGCGGGCCGTCCCCATCGAGACGGGCGACATCGTGGTGCCGAACCACACCACCCGGCTTGCGGTGGTCTCCATCAGCGCGGTGGCGAGGTCCGCCCGCCTGACCCGCCAGCGGGCCAGCAGGGCGGGCGGCGGCGCCAGGTAGCTCTCGGCGGTCCGGTCGACGTACGACTCGAACCGGCCGGCACGCGCGACGGACGCCAGTTGGGCGAGGAAGGCGTCGGGGTCGGTGACGGCCGTGTGGGCGATCACGTCCGTCCAGGTGAGGTGGGCGATCTGGTGGGCGATTGTCCAACCGGGAGCGGGGGTCGGCCGGTCGAACTCCGCGTCGGGCAGATCGCGGACGGTGCCGTCGAGGTCGTCGGACTCGGCGGCCAGATCGGTGAGCACTCGGGCGAGCAGGGAGTCGGACACGGGGGTCTCCTAGCGGCGCAGCAGGGACGCGAGCTGTTCCTTCCACACGGCGAGCAGGGCCGCGCGGCGGGCGGAGTCGTCGGTGAGCATGTTGGCGACGCCCAGGCCGCGCAGCAGGTCGAGGGTGACCTGCACGGCTTCCCGGACGCCGGGTTCGGATTCATCGGCCCGCAACAGGTCGACGGTGAGGCGGTGCATCTCGCGACCGACCCGCGCCTCCATCGGGATCAGCGCGTCGCGCAGTTCCGGATCGGTGCGGGCGGCCACCCACAGCTCCAGCGCGGCCACGAACATCGGGCCGGTGAATGCGCTCGCCAGCATGTCGATCACCCGGTCGAGGCGCTGTTCGGGCCGGACCCCGTCCAGGGCCGCGGCGGCCTCGAGCCGAAGCTCGGCGCCCCGCAGCTCGCACAGGTACTCGACGGCCGCCATCACCAGCGCCGCGCGCGTGGGGTAGTGGTGCAGTTGCGCGCCGCGCGAGACGCCGGCCCGCTCCGCGATGACGGTGGTCGTGGCGCCCGACCAGCCGTACTCCACGAGGCAGTCGATCGTCGCGGTGAGCAGGCGTTGCTGGGTGACCCGGCTGCGTTCCTGCTGGGGGGCGCGGCTGGGTGCGGTCATGACGCAACCCCGCTCCGCGGGGTCGCGCCCTGACCGGGCGGCCTGAGCCTGATGATGCCCTCGCTCCGCTCGGCCATGCCGACTAGCGTCCCCGGCGAAAAAGAATCAGTCAAGCCTGACTGTTTTTGATCCTCGGCAATCTTGGACTCCTGCCGGGGCCAGGGCACCGGCAGGAGTCCAAGATCGCGAAACCGACGTCAGACGCGGGCCCGCCGGGCCAGTCGCTCCGGGTCGAGGATGATCACGCTCTTGCCGTCGAGCCGCAGCCATCCGCGGGACGCGAAGTCGGCCAGCGCCTTGTTCACCGTCTCCCGGGAGGCGCCGACGAGCTGGGCCAGCTCCTCCTGGGTCAGGTCGTGGGTGACCCGCAGCACGCCGCCGTCGCGGTTGCCGAACCGGCCCGCCATCTGGAGCAGGTTCTTCGCGACCCGGCCGGGCACGTCGGTGAAGATCAGGTCGGCCAGCGCGTCGTTGGTGCGCCGCAGCCGCCGGGCCAGTACGCGCAGTAACTGCTCGGCGATCTCGGGACGGTTGGTCAGCCACGGGCGCAGCGCGGTCTTGCGCAACCGGGCCAGCCGGGCGTCGGTGACCGCGGTGGCCGTCGCGGTGCGCGGGCCCGGGTCGAAGAGGGACAGCTCGCCGATCATGTCGCTCGGCCCGGTCAGCGCGATCAGGTTCTGACGTCCGTCAGCCGCTCGCCGGCCCAGCTTGATCTTTCCGGACAGCACGATGTAGAGGCTGTCGCCGGGATCGCCCTCGTTGAAGATGATCTCGCCCTTGCGGGCCTCGACGTACTCCAGCTCCTTGGCGAGCGACTCCGCGGCGTCGGGGTCGACGCCCTGGAAGATGCCACTGCGTGCCAGAACCTCATCCATCGCGGCTACCCCTATTCCGCGCAGAACGCGCGAGGTCAGTTTAGGCACAGCCGGGCCGGGAGCGAACCGTACCCGGCGGTGCCGTCCGGCATCCGTCGAACGACGGGCAGAGCCGGTGGCCGGACTGCGCTACTGTCGCGGCGGACATTGGCGAGCAGTGCGGCCGGCATGAATACGTTCGGCTACCGAAGCGGTCCGGAGAATCACAGCGCGATGGGCGTGTATGGCAGCCGCCGAGACGGCGGGTCTGGCTGGGGCGACGACCCGGCCGGCGCAAACACGCCCGGCGCAAACACGCCCGGCCCCGGTGTGCCCGGCCCTCGGCCGAGCCCGTACCCGCCGCCACAGCCGCCGCCACAGCCGACAGGCCCGCACGGTGAGCCCACAAACCAGTACAACAATCCGTACAACGACCAATTCGGTCAGTACGGTACGCCCGCCGACCCGACCGGTTTCTACGGCAACCAACGGCCAGCCGCCGCCCCACCGCCGCCGCGCCGGCGCCCCCTCCTGAACCGCACCACGATCATCGTCGCCGCGCTGCTCGCGGTGCTCGTCGGCGCCGGCACGGCCGGCGCGGCGACGTTCCTCGCCGGCAACGACGGCGACGAGCCGAACGGCAGCACGCCGAACGCCGCCGCCCCGGCCGGCAAGGGTGGCGCGCCCGGCTCCTCGGCCCCGGCCGGTCCGGCGTCGATCACGATGTCCGCCACCGGTGACGTCGTCATGGGCATGGCGCCCGGCGGCCTGCCACCGAACAACGGCAAGGGCTTCTTCGACTCGGTGGCGCCCCTGCTCAAGGCCGACTTCCAGATGATGAACCTCGAGCAGACGATCACCGACGACACCGGTGTCGGCAAGTGCTCCGCCGACTCGGCCGGCAAGACCTGCTTCGCGTTCCGTACGCCGCCGGCGACCGTCCAGAACCTCAAGGACGTCGGCACGCACCTGGCCAACATGGCCAACAACCACGCGTACGACTTCGGCGAGGCCGGCTACAAGAACACCCAGAAGGCGCTCGAGTCGGTCGGGATCAAGTACACCGGCGCACCCGACCTGATCACCGTCTCCGACGTCAAGGGCATGAAGGTCGCCACCGTCGGCTTCGCCTCCTACGAGAAGTGGTCGAACCTCTGCTCCGACCTGCCCAAGGCCACCGAGCTCATCAAGAAGGCCAGCGGGCAGGCCGACCTCGTCGTCGTCCAGGTGCACATGGGTGCCGAGGGTGCCGACAAGACCCGCGTCAAGCCCGGCACGGAGACGTTCCTCGGCGAGAACCGGTGCGACCCGATCGCCTTCGCGCACACGGTGATCGACGCCGGCGCCGATCTCGTCGTCGGCCACGGCCCGCACGTGGTGCGCGGGATGGAGTTCTACAAGGGCCGGCTGATCGCCTACAGCCTGGGCAACTTCGCCGGCTACCGGGCGCTCGGGTACAACGGCGTCGTCGGGATCACAGCGGTCATCAAGGTCACGATCAACCGTGACGGCAGTTGGGGCGGCGGAACGCTGATCCCGACCTACATGATCGCCCCGGGGCTGCCCCGCCCCGACCCGAAGAAGCAGGCGATCAGCATGATCAGCAATCTCACCAAGCAGGACTTCCCGCAGAGCGGCGCCAAGATCGCCGCCGACGGCGTCCTTACGGCGCCATAAGAGTTGTCACACGCGGCGCGTAGATTGGCCGCGTGACGGAGACGGCCCTGGGGCTGAAGCGGCGCGCCCGCCGCATGGCGCGCGAACTCGCGGCCACCCATCCCGATGCGCATTGCGAGCTCGATCACGCGAACGCCCTCGAGCTGGCCGTCGCCACGCTGCTGTCGGCGCAGACCACCGACGTGCGGGTCAACGAGGTCACCCCGAAGCTCTTCGCGCGCTACCCCACGGCCGCCGCGTACGCCGCCGCCGATCGCGCCGAGCTCGAGGAACTGCTCAAGCCCACCGGCTTCTTCCGGGCCAAGTCGGATGCGCTGATCAAGCTCGGCCAGGCCCTCGTCGACCTGCACGGTGGCGTCGTCCCGAACACGATGGACGCCCTGGTGGCGCTGCCGGGCATCGGCCGCAAGACCGCGAACGTCATCCTCGGCAACGCGTTCGGGGTGCCCGGCCTCACCGTCGACACCCACTTCCAGCGCCTCGTCCACCGGTTCAAGTGGACCGAAGAGGTCGACCCGCTCAAGATCGAGTCAGCGGTCGCCAAGCTGATCGAGAAGCGTGACTGGACCATGTTCTCGCACCGGATCATCTTCCACGGCCGCCGCGTCTGCCACGCCCGCAAGCCGGCCTGCGGCGCCTGCACCATCAAGCGTGACTGCCCGTCCTACGGCCTCGGCCCGAAGGATCCGGCGCTCGCCGCGAAGCTGCTCAAGGGTCCGCGCGTGGCTGAGCTTGCGGAGGCCGCTGGGGCGCCGCTGTGAGAAGGCTCGGCCGCGGCCTGGTCGCGCTGGTTGCGCTTGTCGCGCTGTCGGCCTGCGGAGATGCGACGGGAGAAGGGCCGTCAGCCGCCGATCGTCATCCATCGGTCGAGGGGCCGCCGTGCGTGGTTCCCGCCTCGGGTACACCGTCCCCGGCGAGCGGCCCCCGTGCACCCGACCTTGCCCTTGCCTGCTTCGCAGGCGGGGGCAAGGTCAACCTGCGCACCCTCGGGGCGCCCGCCGTGATCAACCTCTGGGCCACCTGGTGCGAGCCCTGCTACAAGGAACTGCCGGCGCTCAACGAGTACGCGGCGCGCGCCGGCGTGCGGGTCATCGGGGTCAACACGAGGGACCCGCGCCGTTCGCTCGTCGAGTCGACGATCAGCGACCTCGGGCTGACGTTCCCGATCCTGTACGACCCCGACGCTTCGCTGCTCGCCGCCGTCGGGAAGCAGAGCCTGCCGGTGACGCTGTTCCTCACCGCGGCCGGCACGCTCGCCTACACCTATAACTCCACCGCGCTGGACGCGGCCGGCTTCGAGCGGCTGGCCCGCGAGCACCTGGGGGTGGCGTGACGGGGTTGCCGGACTGGTTCGAGCGGCTGCTCGCCCGGGTCGAGTCGGCCGAGGCGACCGACTTCAGCCGGCTCCCGACGCCCGCCGACGGGCGGGCGAGCGCCGTGCTCGTCCTGTTGGCGGAGAGCGCTCCCGGTGTGCCCGACGTGCTGATCCTGCAGCGCTCGGCGACGATGCGCAGCCACGCCGGTCAGCCCGCGTTCCCCGGTGGTGCAGCCGATCCCGACGACACTGGCCCGGCCGCGACCGCGCTGCGCGAGGCGGCCGAGGAGGTCGGACTCGATCCCGACACTGTGACGGTGGTCGCCGAGCTGCCCACGCTGTGGATCCCGGTCAGCGGCTTCCTCGTCACGCCGGTGCTGGCCTGGTGGCACGAGCCGCACGAGGTGCGTCCGGTGGCGCTGGCCGAGGTGGAGGCGGTGGCGCGGGTGCCGGTGTCTGAGCTGGTGGATCCCGCGAACCGGCTGCGGATCCGGCATCCGAGCGGTTTCATCGGGCCGGCGTTCTCGGCCGGCGGCATGCTGATCTGGGGCTTTACCGCCGGGGTGCTGTCGGCGCTACTCGATCTCGGCGGCTGGTCCCGGCCGTGGCCCACCGACCGGATCGAGGACCTGCCAGACACGAGCGTGGCACCTCTACGCTGATGGGGTGCCCGGAAGCGTGGTCGACATCGTCCTCATTGGACTCCTGCTGATTTTTGCCTTCAACGGCTATCGGCAGGGGTTCGTCGTCGGCCTGCTCTCGTTTGCCGGTTTCTTCAGCGGCGCCCTCGTCGGCCTGCAGATCAGCCCGTACGTCGCCAACCGGTTCGACACCGACGCCAGCAAGGTGCTGGTCTCCCTGATCGTGATCTTCGGGCTGGCCGTGCTCGGTCAGGCCGTCGCCGGCTTCCTCGGTTCACGGCTGCGCGGGGGGATCCGCCATCGCGGCGCCCAGCGGCTCGACGACGCCGGCGGAGCGCTGGTGTCCGTCGTCGCCGTGCTGCTGGTCATCTGGCTGGTGGCCACGCCGCTGAGCCAGTCGTCGCTGCCGTGGCTGGCCCGGGCCGTCAACAACTCGATCATCCTGGGGGCCGTCGACAAAGCGATGCCCGACAAGGCGCGCGCCTTGTCGGAGGCGCTGCAGGACACCGTCAACACCCGCGGCTTCCCGCGGGTTTTCGATGGCCTCGTCCCGACGAACGAGCGCGAGGTGCCGGCCCCGAACCCGGAGCTGGCGAACTCGCCGGTTGTCACGAAGTCGAGGCCGTCGGTGGTCAAGGTGCTCGGCAATGCACCAAGCTGTTCGCGCAGGATCGAGGGCACCGGCTTCGTGTACGCGCCGGAGCGGGTGATGACCAACGCGCACGTGGTGGCCGGCACCAAGTCCGTCAAGGTGGAGACGGGCAACGGCACGAAGAACGGCAAGGTGGTCGTGTACGACCCGCAGCGCGACCTCGCGGTGATCCACGTGCCCGGGCTGAACGCGGCGGTGCTGCCGTTCGCGCCGAAGCAGGCCCAGAGCGGCGCCGACGCCGTGGTGCTCGGCTACCCCCTGGACGGTCCGTACGACGCGCAGGAGGCTCGGGTCCGGGAGGTCCGCAACATCACCGGGCCGGACATCTACGACGACGGCCAGGTGACCCGCGAGGTCTACACGATCAAGGCGCTGGTGCGCAGCGGCAACTCCGGCGGCCCGCTGATGAGCTCCGACGGCACGGTCCTGGGCGTCATCTTCGCGGCGGCGGCCGACGACGAGCACACCGGTTTCGCGGTGACCGCAGCAGCGGCCGCTCCAGTAGCCGACGCCGGCCGAACCCGCACCGACGGCACCAGCACAGGCGACTGCGCCTAGCCGTCCCCGCGTCCGCGCTGTATCCGCGCCCGGCCTCCGCGTCCGTTTCCGCGGCGTCCGCGCCGCCCTCCCGCGGCGGGGCGTGGCGGCGGGCGTTAGCGGGAGTGGCGGGCGCGGGTGAGGTAGCGCTTCAGGTACTGGCGGCGGCCGCCGAGCGAGGCGGTGACCCCGGCGATCAGCAGCACCACGATGATCACCGGAGGCCCGGCGCTGCCCGCGTACGCGAGCGCTCCCGCGCGCCGGTGGCGGGGCGAGTCTGCGCTGGACGTGGTGGACTCGGCCGGGGCACTCGGGTCGGTCGCCGGCTTGCCGGCCCCCGCCGGGCTCAAGCCGTCGGGCGCGCCCGATCCGCCGTTCTGGGTCGCACCCTTCGCCGGCTGGGACAGGTGTTGGAGGGCCAGCAGCGGGTTCGCCCGCACGTCGGCCACCTCGGCGGTCACCGCCGCCAGCGGGTCGACCAGCCCGAAGCCGTAGCGGTCGTCGCGGCCCGGCGTGCCGAGGTCGGCCGCCGTGCCGATCAGCCGGTTGATGACGTTTGCGGCGGAGAGCCCCTGGTACCTGGACCGCACGAGCGCCGCCGCGCCGGTCACCAGCGGCGCGGCGAAGCTGGTGCCCTGGACCTTCCAGTAGCCCCCGGGCCGGGCGCCGACCAGGTTGGCCGCCGGGGCGCTGAGCACGGTCTCGGGGCCGGTCAGCGATCCGGACCACAACTCGTCGCCGTTCGACTCGGTGGTCTTGTCCAGCCATCCGGCGCCCTGGCCGGATCCGGTGGCGCCGCGCAGCCCGGTCACCGCGACCACTCCGGGCTCCCGGGCCGGATACCAGACCTGCGGCGCCCCGCCGACCGTCTGCGCCAGGTTGCCGGTGCAGGCGATCACGACGACGTCCTTCTCGGCCGCGTATGCCAGTGCTGCGGCGAGGACGTCGCTGTGCGCCAGCCCGCCGAGCGACAGGTTGACCACCGTCGCCCCGTGGTCGACGGCCCAGCGCAGCCCGCGCGCCACGATCGACGCGTCCTCGTACCGGTTGTGGTCGTCGAGGACGCGCACCGGCAGGATCTTGGCGTCGGGGGCGAGCCCGACGACGCCGTCTTCGTCGCGCTTGCCCGCGATCAGGGCCGCGACGGTGGTGCCGTGCCCGACCGGGTCGACGCGGCCGTCGGTCGACCCGTCGACGAGGTCGGTGCCCGGCAGCACCTGGCCAGCCAGATCAGGGTGGGTGGCGTCGACGCCCGAGTCCAGGACGGCGACGACGACGCCGCGTCCCGTCGAGTGTTGCCACGCGGCGAAGGCGTTCAATGCTCCCAATTGCCACTGATCGTTGCGCACCCAGTCGGCGTGGGCGGGCGACGCGACCAGACCAGCACCGATCGCAGTCAGCGCCGCCAGGCACGTGGCGATAAACGCGGACCGGAATCGATCAGTGAGGAGTCGCACGGCCCGTTCATTCTGGCCTCTCGACGCAACCAGGGCGAGATCCCTCCACCGTACGGACGACCCTCGACAGCCGTCGATGGCTCCGAGTACCCTATTGCTTTATCCGTTTTGGTCCCAGTTTGTGGACCGGTCACAGGATGAATTGGCGATCATGGCTACCTGAAATGTTCCTGTCTTTCGTGCCGCGGTGGGCAGTTCGTCATGGCTGAACGGGCAGATAGGCCAACTGAACGAGCCGGACCCCGTCGCGTCGCGTGATCAATCGACCACGGCCCGGCGGCAACGGACCGGGCCGGACGTTGCCAACGAGCACTCCCTCGTCGCGATCGCCGGACATCACGATCGCTGGACCGGACAGTTCCCGGATGCGCTGGATCACCGGTTCGTACATGGCGCGTGCGGCGCCGCCGGTCCGCCGGGCCAGCACCACGTGCAGCCCGACGTCGCGAGCCTGCGCCAGGAACTCCAGCAGCGGCGCCAGCGGGTTGGCCGGACCGGTGCTCACCAGGTCGTAGTCGTCGACGAGCACGAACAGTTCCGGGCCGGTCCACCACGAGCGGCCGCGCAGCTCGTCGGGCGTGACCTGCGGGCCGGGCAGGCGCCGCTGCATGTACGCCGCCGCCGACTCCAGCAGCTGCGTGGCCTCGCGCGCGCCCGTGCCGTAGCCGATCAGATGTTCGCCGGTGATCGCGCCGAGCAGGCCGCGCCGGTAGTCGACGAGCATGATGCGGGCCTCCTCCGGCGCGAACCGGCCCGCGATCGTGGCCGCCAGCGCGCGTAGGAACGACGTCTTCCCGCATCCGCTGTCGCCGAACAGCAGCAGGTGCGGCTCGCCGCCGAGGTCGACGCATACCGGGCGCAGGTCGTCTTCGGCGATTCCGATCGGTAGCACCAGCCGGTCGCCGCCGTCCAGCGGCGCCTCGGCGGCGAGCCGCTCGTACGGGACCAGCTCGGGCAGCAGCCGCACGGGCGGCGCGGGCGGGCCGTTCCAGGCCGCCGCGATCGCGCCGACGAGGCCGTCGGCGTCGCCGGCACCGAGCACCGGACGGGCCGCCAGGAAGTGGTGCCGGTCGGCGGTCAGGCCGCGCCCGGGCACCCGCGGCACCGCGGCGGCCAACCGGCGGTCGACGTCGGAGTCGCTGGCCTCGCCGAGCCGCAGCTCGAGCCGGGTGCCGAACAGATCGCGGATGCTCGGCCGGAAATCGTTCCACCGCATCGCGGCCGCGACCACGTGGATCCCGTACGCCAGCCCGCGGGTCGCCAGCTCGGTCAGCGTCGGCTCCAGCTCGTCGAAGTCGCTGCGCAGCGTGGACCACCCGTCGACCACGAGGAACACGTGGGCCCGCGGTTGCCCGTCGCGCGTGCGCTCCCGGTCAGCGAGCAGCGCCACGAACTCCGCGACCGTGCGGCGCACCGCCGTCGTGTCCTGCCGTGCGGCGACGCCGCCGACGTGTGGCAGCCCGGCCACGCCGGCCAGCGTGCCGCCGCCGAAGTCGAGGCAGTAGATCCGGGCCTCGGCGGGCGTGTGGGTGAGCGCGAGCCCGGCGATCAGCGTGCGTAACAACGTCGACTTGCCGCTGCGGGCCGAGCCCACCACGGCGACGTGGCCGGCGCCGGCGTCCAACGCCAGCCACAGCGTGTCGCGGCGCTGCTCCAGGGGCTTGTCCACGTGCGCCACCGGAACCTGCAGCGCCCCGTGCAGGTCGGGGTTGGCCGTGGTGAGGCCGCGGACCTGATCGGCAACCACCTGACCGAGCAGGTCGTCGAGGGCCGGCGGGGTGGAAAGCGGCGGCAGCCAGACGCGGTGCGCCGGCGGACCCAGCCGGGCGAGCCGGCCGACCAGCACATCGAGCAGGCTGGGCGCGTCTGCGGCCGGCACGGGTTGCGGCTCCGCCGGCGGGGCGGGTCGGGCCGGCTGGGCCGGCACCGGCACGTCGAACGTCGTGAACTCCAGCACCGGGTGCCGCGGCCGGACCCCGCCACCGGCCCGGAGAGGCGGTTGGTACGGCCCCGACGCGTACCCGGCCCGGAACCGGACCAGCGGCTCGGTGCCGTACTTGAGGTATCCGTGGCCGGGGGAGCGGGGCAGCTCGTACGCGTCGGGCACGCCGAGCACGGCCCGCGACTCCAGCGCGGAGAACGTGCGCAGCCCGATGCGGTACGACAGGTGCGTGTCCAGCCCCCGCAGCCGACCCTCCTCCAGCCGCTGCGACGCCAGCAGCAGGTGCACGCCCAGCGACCGCCCGACGCGTCCGATCTGCACGAACAGGTCGATGAAGTCGGGCTTGGCGGTGAGCAGCTCGGAGAACTCGTCGCAGACGATCAGCAGCGTCGGCAGCGCCGCCAGCCGGTGGCCGGACGCCCGGGCCCGCTCGTAGTCGTGGATCGACGCGTAGTTGCCGGCCCGCCGCAGCAGTTCCTGGCGGCGCAACACCTCGCCGTTGATCGCGTCGGACATCCGGTCGACGAGCGTCAACTCGTCGGCGAGGTTGGTGATCACGGCCGCGACGTGCGGCAGGCGGTCGAGCGAGACGAAGGTCGCGCCGCCCTTGTAGTCGATCAGGACGAAGTTCAGGTTCTCCGGCGAATGCGTCGCGGCCAGGCCCAGCACCAGCGTGCGCAGCAACTCTGACTTGCCGGAACCGGTCGCACCGATGACCAGCCCGTGCGGGCCCATCCCGTCGAGCGCCGACTCCTTGAGGTCCAGCTCGACCGGGTGCCCGTCGAGGTCCGTCCCGATGGGCACCCGCAGGCGGTCGCGGGCCGGCCGGGCGCCGGGCCGCGGGCCGTCGAACGAGGCGGGATCGGCGATGCCGAGCAGCTCGGCCAGGGCCGGCTCGCGGCGTCCCGCGGCTCCGGATCCGGCCGCCGTGGCGAGCCGGCGCGGCGCCAGCCGGCGCATCAGCGCGGCCGTCTCGATCCGGCTCAACGCGTCGGGCCGGCCGACGTCACCGGAGTCGCCCAGGGTCGCGGTGCCGAGCCGGCCGGCCTCAGCGGTCAGCACGATCGACGCCCGGTCGAGCAGCCGGGGCGGCGGCGTGTCGATGTCGATCACCGTGACGCCGGCGAGCGCCCGCTCGCCGGTCAGCAGGTGCGCCCCGGCCTGGTCGGCGCCGTCGAGCACCACGACGACGTGCGGGCCGCTCACCGGTGCGGTGCCGCCGTGCCGCGGCCGGGAACCGAGCACGCCGGCCAGCCGCTTCTCCAGGTCGGCGACGGCTGTCGCGACGAGGCGCGCCGGGCCGGCACCGTCGACGTCGGTCGGGTGGAATGCGTGCGGCAGCCACTTCAGCTCGTCCCAGGCGTCGCGGCGGTCCGGCGCCGGGCAGACCGCGACGAGCAGATCGGCCGGCGCGTGGAACGTCGCCAGTTGCGCGAGCACGGCGCGCACCAGCGGGCGGGCCTGCGGACCCCGCACGAACACCCGGCCGAACCCGCGCAGCGACACGGCGACGGGCAGGTCGGGCACCACCGAGTAGGTGTCGAGGAAGCGGCGCAGGGCGCCCGCGGTCACCGGTTCCAGCTCGTCGAGCTCCGCGGTGACCGGCGCCCGCAGCGGCGTGGCCAGGGTCTGCGGGCCCGATCCGATCCGGACCACCGCGAAGTCGGCGTCGGCGGGCCGCCGTTCCCACAGCCGGTAGCTCTCGGCGACGCACCACAGCTGGTCGGGCGGCGGATGCCGGTAGCTCAACGCGGTGCGCTGCGCGGTGACCGTCGCCCGCACCTGGCGGCGTAGCACCGCGAGCTGCCGCAGGTAGTCGCGCCGCAGCGCCATCAGCTCGGCGCGCCGGGGCTGGCCGCCGCCGCCCCAGCCGGTGAACAGCATGCCGACCATCGACAGCCCGAACAGGCCACCGATGATCAGCGACGTCCGGTCGCCACTGCGGCCGGCGAACAGCCACGCCGTCGCCAGCGTGCCGAGCAGCATCGGCAGCGCCTGCAGCGCGTACTGCCAGCGCGAGCCGGTGGGCTCCGGAATCGCCGGCGGCGCCGGCACCACCACGTCACCGGTGGGCAGCTCCGGTGCCGGGCGGCGCGGCGCGCGGCGCACAGCGGTAGTACCCATCGACCACCTCCCCAGGACGTCGGCCGGCGGCCGACTCAGTCGATGCGGAGCACACTCTAGGACCCGGATACGACACTTCGGGTGCCCGCGACGTACACCGTCCGTGGTATTTCTTTGTGACGTGTTGACGCGGATAACTGTCGCCTCGCCGCAGCGGCGGGTCGATCTCGTGCTGCCCGCCGAGGCTCCGCTCGCCGAACTGCTGCCCGACCTCGTGCAACGGGCCGGCGACGGCCTTGCCGACCAGGGCCAGCAGCACGGCGGCTGGGCGCTGCACCGCTTCGGCGGCACCCGGATCGCCGCCACCGAATCGATGGCGGCGGCCGGGGTCCGCGACGGCGAGGTGCTGCACCTCGTCCCGGCCCGCACGGCCTGGCCGGAGCCGGAGTACGACGACGTCGTCGACGAGATCGCCGTCGGCGCCCGGCGACTCGGCGCGCGCTGGTCCGGCGGCGCCACCCGGATCGCTGCCGTGCTCGTGGCGGGCGCGGTGCTGGCCGCCGGCCTGCTCCCGCCGGTCGCCGCGGCGCGCGACGGCACCGCCGCGCTGGCGCTGGCCGCGATCCTGCTGGGTGCGGGCGTCCTCGCGGCGCGCGCCTACGCCGAGCCACTGGTCGGGGTCGCGCTGGCGGCCTACTCGCTGCCCGTGGCGTTCGTCGGCGGGCTGCACGTCCTGGGCGCGGGGCCCCTCACCGCGTCACATCTGATCGTTGCCACGACGGCGCTGGTGGTGTGGGCGGTCGCCGGCGCGATCGGCGCCGGCGGCGGGCTATGGATCTTCGTCGGGGGCGCGGCCGCGGGACTGCTCGGGTGCGCTGCGGCGATGGCCGCGACCGCGACCGACGACGCGCGCGCGGCCGCGATCCTGCTGGCCGTGGCGGTGGCCGGGGCGACGCTGGCGCCCTCGCTCGCGATCCGGCTGGGGCGGCTGCCGCTGCCCGTGGTGGCGCTGCCTGCCGACGCCGATCCGGCGGCGCTGGCCGCGCGGCCGGACCGCAACCGGGTGCTGGCCGCGGTGGCCCGCGGCGACGCGATGCTGACCGGGCTGCTGGTGGGCGTCGCGGTCGCGGCCACGGGCGCGGCCTGGGTGCTGCGCGACGCGGGCCGCGCCGCGCTGCTGCTGACGCTGGTCGCGGGGCTCGCGCTGCTGCTGCGGACCCGGCTGCTGGTGACCGTGCGTCAGCGCGTGCCGCTGCTCGCCGGCGGGACGGCGGTGCTGCTCATGCCGTTCGCGACAGGGGCCTGGGACGTCGGGCGGCTGGCCGTGCCGCTGCTCGCGATCGCTGTGGTGGGGCTGGCCGTGGCCGGGGTGCGGTACCGGCGGCGGGCGCCGTCGCCGTACCTCGGCCGGGCGGCCGACGTCGTCGAGGTGCTGTGTCTGATATCCGTCATCCCGATCGCGGCCGCGGTGCTCGATCTCTACGCGGCGATGCGCGGGTTGTCAGGCTGACCCGTTTCTGCGCGGGCGGACGTTGG
>Ga0207674_10005244_pt1 | contig 15431 bp, 11 predicted proteins | sample KBSCornC72_FD_184303 | JGI IMG/M metagenome (GOLD analysis project Ga0207674, IMG submission 184303) | Corn rhizosphere microbial communities from Kellogg Biological Station, Michigan, USA - KBS Corn C7-2 (SPAdes) (version 2) | ecosystem: Host-associated > Plants > Roots > Rhizosphere > Soil ... | reverse complement strand
CGTGCAGTCGAGCGGCTTGTACTTGTCCGAGTAATACACCTCGACCTGAATGCTGCCCATGCCGTCCGGCGCGTTGTGCGGCGAGAACATGTGTGGGAAGCTGACGCGGCTGAAGCAGAAGTCTGCGTCGTAGAAATACGTCCAGTGCCAATCCGAGATGTCGCGTCGATCGACGCCGACGTTCACCACCACGCACGTCGAGCACGCAAGGCGCGCCGCGGCCGCCTGCACGTCGCGTGGGGCGTAGGTCAGCACGCGCACCAGTTCGGGCAGCGGTATCGACGAAATCAGTGCGTCATAGGTCGTCGTTTCCCCATTGGCAAATGTCAGCACCCGTTGCCGCTCATCGACGCGGACAACCTTGTGCCCGAGTCGCAGGTCGACGCCGCGCGTGAACGGCTCGACGAACGACTGAAACCCACCGCGCGAGGGATAGCGGAATTCGCTGATGTAGTGGACGTCGGGCGTATCCGGCACGAGCGCGCCAGCCAGCACTTCGTCCAGGGCGGGTTGGTACAACCGCGGGCCGAGCCAGTCGAGGCTCATATTCGCCGCCTCAGTCGTGTGGTACTTGCGGCCGTACTCCATCGGAAAATGCTCGGCGAACGTCCGACCGAAGCTCGCGATCAGCCACTCGGCATAGTTGGTGGGCGGCTGCGACGCGGGTTTGTATTTCGTCTCGATCATGTCCATCAGAATCTTGACGAGGAAGCCCGTTGGAAGCCCGTGCAGGTTGCACTGCGCAGGGTGTTTGATCCAGGTGCCCTTCCAGTAGTTGTTGACTCGCGCCCGAAACAGCTCGAACTCACCGCGAACGTTCTCCTCCAGCAGTTTCTGAATCCGTGTGTCCTTGGTGAATGAGATGTGCGGCCCCTCATCGAATACGAAGCCGGTCGCGTCGGCATGCGAGGCCGTGTGACCGCCGAGGTGATCGTTCATGTCAAACAGGACGTGGGCCGCACCTTCCTGTCGCAACCGATACGACGCGCCAAGCGCCGCCATGCCCGAACCGAGGACAGCGATCAATCCCATCCGCCGCCCTCTCCAGTATGCGCGTTGCGCTGTCGCCACCATGCGATCGTGAGCACGCAATCACCTCCGCACATCACTGCTCGTTCGAAGTCAGGCGAGGTCATGAGAGGGGTGTTGTGCATCGACAGACTGCCGGAACGCTTTCAGCGCGTTGCGGGCGGGTGCCGCCCACGAGTAATACTCTTGCACCCACTCGCGCGCCCGCCTGCCCAATTCGTGACGTCGCGCCTCGTCGTTCCAGAGCGACAGCAGGCCCGTCACCCAGTCGCGCGGCTCCTCTACGACCAGGAACGGAAGCTGACCGCCCGAACGCAGATCCATCGCTGCACGCGGTGTGCAGACGATGGGGCGGCCCATTGCCGCGCCCTCGAGGAGCTTGTTCTTGATGCCGCCGCCATTGATCATCGGCAATGCGACCGCCGCATGTTGACACACCGTCGGCCGAAGGTCGTCGACGTTGGGCATGAGCGTCACTCCCGGCAAGCCGGCGAGGCGTTCGACTGGCGGGGTCGGTTTGTATCCGATTATCGTGAATCGCGCGTCGGGCGCCTCGCGCCGCAGCTCGGGCCACACTCTCGTGCAGAACCACGTCAGCGCATCGACGTTCGGCTCGAAATCTAATCGGCCCCAGAACACGGCCGTCCGTGGGGCGACGCGTTCGTCGAGTGGATGATAGAAGTCGGCGTCGACGCCATTCGGCAGGAGGTCAACGACTTTCATTCCCGCCAGCCACCGTCCCGCGCGAACGTCGGTGTCCGAAACTGCCCACGCGCGATCGACGAGCGAACTGTACGCCCGCTCGTAGAGCCCTTTGATCGCGGCCGCCTTCACGTGCTGCCACGTTTCACGCTCGAGCGGCCGCACCAAGGAGAGGTGATGGTAGACCCACTCATCGGCCATGGCCCATACGCGCACTGCATCATCTGCGCCGGCGAGAAAGGGCAGCGCGGGTAAGCCGAAAGCAATGACGACGTCGGCGCGCCATGAAGCAGTGAATGCTCGGACCGATTCGATGTGAGCCTGGCTCACCCCCCAAAAGGATCGAAAGCGCTCCTGCGCCCACGGCAGGCGTTTGGGTGTGACCCCCGCGGGGAGCGTGTCTGCAAGCCGCCAGAGGTGAGCGAGCCGGACGCCGTCGACCGCGCGCGGATCCGTCTCCTCGACGGTAGCTAGTGATACCTCGGCCCCTTCCTCGGCCAGCGCCTTCATCATGTAGTAGCAATACACGTCGTGACCGCTGGTCCTCGGCCAGACCAGTTCTGGCTTTACAAACAGCAGGCGCATGAACCGACTAGACCGACGCCGCCGCGGGCGGGTGTGGCGCGCGACAGATCGCCAGTTGACGGACCACGGCGGCCTCGACCATCTCCGTCGATATCAGGTCCATGCAGTTTGGGACGAAGTCGCAGCTTGTTTTGTAGCAACTGAGGCACGCCATCGCGGGAACGACCTTCTCGCCGAGCCCGTACATCTCGATTTCGGCCGAACTGGTGGGGCCGAACAGGACGACGGTACGCTTGCCGCGCGCCAGCGCGATATGCATGGCGAGCGTATCGCCCGCCACGACCAGGCTGCACTGATCGACGATCGCCGCGAAGTGCCGGACGGGATTGTCGCAGCCGCTGTCGAACACGCGCGCGCGTGCCGCACGCCTCAGCCGCTCGTTCCGCTCTTTCTCTGTCGGGCCGCCGAGGAGCACCAGCTGCACATCCGTATGGCGCGCCAGACGCGTCATCAACTCGACGTAGCCGTCTTCCCGCCATTGCTTCAGCGGCCACCGATCTCCGGCGCCGGTGTTCAACCCGACGATCGGCCGCTGCAGATCGACGCCGATCGACTCGAGATGCGCGCGCGCTGCGGCTCGCTCGTCCGTCTCGAGCTCGAGCACGTAGCGATGCGCGCGTCCCTGCAGGCCGAGGATGTCGGCCATCCGATCCTGGTAGGTCTCGGTCCCCGCACGCTTGACGTCGTCGAACAGCCCGGCCTCGAGCCAGCGTCGTGCCGCCTCGTTGGTCGGCCGGACAATGCCGCGTGGGTCGAGGACGAACCCGTCCTTGCGCGCCGACTGCGCCGCTGCGGCGAGGGCCGCGCTCGTCGGGCTGGCGTCAAGGTTGATGACCCGATCGAAGACCCGCGTCTGCAAATGCACGAGCGCCTCGGATCCAAGCTCGAGGACCTCCGAGACGTACGGATTTCGATGAAGCAGCGGCACCGATTCCTTGCGGGTGATCCACGTGATGGCCGCCTTCGGATGCACTTCGTGAAGTGCTGGCAGAAGGGCCGTCGATCGCAGCACGTCGCCCATCGCGTCGAGCTTGACGATGAGCACGCGCTCCTCGATCCGGTCATAGTGATCGCACGTGCAGAGGACGCCAGTCTGCTTGTGAAAGACGCACGGCCGATCGCCGCGGTAGAACCGGCAGTCGAACGCGATTTCGCGGCCGCTCACGCGCCGCTCCGTTGCAGGGCGTCCACCAATCCCGATGTCGAGAGATTGGGGATGCGATCGACGATGTGAATTGTGCCGCCGCCCCGTCGCACGGTTTCGCTCTCGATACAGGCCTCGCCATACTCGGCGCCGTTGACATGGACGTGCGGCTGTACCTGCTCGAGAAAGGCGATCGGATTGGCTTCGTCGAAGATGTGGACGTAATCGACAATCCGCATCGCCAGCAGCATGTCCGCGCGCTGCCGTTCGGCAACGATGGGACGTCCCGGTCCTTTGTACGAACGCACTGACGCGTCGCTGTTCAGTCCGACAATCAGCACGTCGCCGCAGCGGCGCGCCTCGTTGAGGATGTAGAGATGGCCCGCGTGGAGTACGTCGAAGCTGCCGTTGATCGTCACGATGCGCTTACCTTGCGCCCGCAGCTTTGACGCGAGCGGCGCCAGCTGCGGCCGTGCGACGACGCGCCGCGACTCGGCGCCCTGAAGGATGTCGTGACGACTGACTGTTGCCGTTCCGAACTTCCCGACGACCACGCTCGCTGCGCGGTTGGCGAGTGCCACTGCGGTCGGATGGTCGCTGCCCGCGGCGCACGCCAGCGAGAACGCGGCGACCACCGTATCACCCGCGCCGCTGACGTCGAATACCTCGCGCGCCAGCGTCGGTTGTGAGAATTGCTCCGCGCCGTCGCGGCTGCAGAATGCGATGCCGTGCGGTCCGAGCGTCAGTACGACGTTGGTGTTCAGCTCCGTTGCGAGCGTGCGCGCCACCTGTCGAACCGCATCTGGTGTGGGATCCGCCTCGGCAACCCCGAGCAGCGCGTGCGCTTCCTTCCAGTTCGGCGTCAGATAGTCGCAGCCGACATAGCAGGCACGATGCTGCGGGCGCGGATCGACAATCACCGGCAGCCCGAGCTGGTGAGCGCGCTGAATCACGTTATCCATCAAAGACGGGCTGATCACTCCTTTGGCGTAGTCGGAGACGACAACCATGTCGCACAGTTCGACGTGCGCCTCGAAGCTTTCCCAGAGCCGCGCTTCGATCTCTGCCGATGGCACGAATCGATCCTCATAGTCGAGGCGTACCAGCTGCTGATGTTGACCGACCACGCGTGTCTTGCGGAGCGTGGCCTGCCCATGGTCGATCCCACTGAGATGTATTCCCGCTTCAAGTGCGCACCGGCGCAACGTCGCGCCACCGGCGTCACGGCCGACAAGCGCGATGAGCGTCGCTTTCCCGCCGAGCGACGCGACGTTCGCCGCTGTGTTTGCGGCTCCCCCGAGCACCTCCCGCATACCTGTGACCCGTACGACCGGCACCGGCGCCTCCGGCGAAATGCGGCTGCAGTCGCCGTACAGGTATTCATCGACGATGGCGTCCCCAAGAATTAGTACGTGCTGCCGCTCGAACAACGATACGCAGGCCTGTAACGGGTCAGATGTCTCGTTGGACATGGGTGGTCTGGACGGCTTTACTGGCAAGGCGCTTTCCGGACGATCTCAGCAGGGAGACTTTCAATTAACACGTTCACAATGAACGACTTAGCACCTGGTCAAAGAGCAGAAACAAGCCATGAAATCAGAGTAAGTCTGCTCATGCCGAGACTTTTGTCGGCCGTCTCAAACATTAGCCCGACGCTCACACGCGCCAGGAGGAGGGAAACGCGGCGCGGAGCCTGATGCGAATAGGCGCGTTAAAGCGATATACACCAACACTATAGCGGCACACGGCAGTACGAGATCGAGCGGTGCCGCGCTGGCCCGCCGTTTCACTGGGAGTCGATTCAGCAGCGCGTGCCGTTTGATCAGTGCCCCGTCGCGGGGATTGCCAGTTCTTCGAGATGGACACCGTCCCAGACGTCGTTGTACTTCCGGCGCCAGCGCTCGAGCATCCACAATGCCCAGAGCGCATAACCGTGATTGGCGACCCCCTGACGATTCTCATCGAACAGCCGGCGTACGATCTCCGGGTCGCAGACGGTGTTGACGAACGAGTTCGTCCGCAACACCTCGTCCTCGAACGTGCCGGCGAACGAGCCAGCCAGCCATGACCCGACTGGCGCAGTAAAGCCTCGCTTCGGCAGCCGCCACAGCGGATCGGGCAAGCGCTTTCGAGCCAGTGCGCGGAGCAGATACTTGCCTTTGAGGCGAGGCATGGTGCGATGTGTCGGAAGTCGAAATGCGAACTCGACGACGCGTCGATCGAGCATGGGGCAGCGGACCTCGAGCCCGTGCCACATGCTCAGTCGGTCGACTTTAACGAGTGGCGCACTCGGCAGATAGATTTTCAGATCGGCGTACTGGATGCGCTGCAACAGACTCGCCGAAGAGGGTAAGCGCCTGAACGGCGCAGCAACGGCCTCGAAGACCGGGCTGGCCCGCGCATCCTCGTAGGCGTTGCGGCCCAGCAGAGTTCTGACCGCCCCCGGCTTCAGGAAGCACAGGTCGGCGTAATAGGCCTCCTCCGGCGAACAGGCAAGATTATCGAACAGGGTCGCGAGCCGCAACGGACGCGGAAGCGCCGGCGATCGCGGCCAAATACGGGAGAGACCCCGCGCGGCGCCGACGCGGAAGGCATCCGGCGCGTTGTCCCTCAACCATCCTTCGATCCGCTGTGCCTGATACCTGAAATCGTACCCGGCGAACGACTCGTCGCCGCCATCACCGCTCAATGCGACCGTGACATGCTGGCGCGCCGTTCGACACAGATAGAACGTCGGTACCGCCGATGAATCGGCGAATGGCTCGTCGAACGCGCCGACGAGCGCGTCCAGCACTTCCTCGAGTCGAGGGTGGACCACATGCGCGTGGTGGCTCGTCTGGCAATGGCGCGCCGTGCGTCCCGCGGCCTCGAGCTCGTTGTGATTGGCATCGTCGAAACCAACCGATACCGTGAGCGGCCGCGTCGGCAGTTGCTCGGCCATGTAGGAGACGATGAGGCCAGAATCGATGCCGCCCGAGAGAAAGGCGCCGATCGGCTGTACCTCCGTCTCCAGCCGATCGTTGACGGCAGCAGCGAGCAGGTGATCGAGCTGCTCGAGCACTGTGTCATCGGATTCGGTCGCGCTGCCAGTAGCGGGAATGTCCCAGTATTCTCGGACGGTGATGTCGCCGTTGCGTACCGTGAGCCAATGCGCCGGCGGAATCTGCCGAACGCGCGCGAACGGCGTCTCCGGCGCGATGAAGTAGCCGAGCGACAGGTAACCTTCGAGCGCACGCATGTCCGTGCGGTCGTCCCAGTACGGACTCTGCGCGATGGCTTTGATCTCGCTGGCGAAGTGGAGGACGCCGTTCAGCACGGCGTAGTAGAGAGGCTTCTTGCCGATGCGATCGCGAGCGAGGAAGAGGGAGGCGGTTCGCTGGTCGTAGATCGCGAATGCGAACATGCCTTCGAAATGCTCGACGCACGCCGAGCCGTATTCCTCGTAGGCGTGCACGATTGCTTCGGTGTCGGAGTGGGTTCGAAACCGGTGGCCGCGCTGAGTCAGCGTGTGGCGGAGTTCGCGATGGTTGTAAATCTCGCCGTTGAAGAGGACATGGCAGGTACCCTCCTCATTTGCCATTGGCTGCGCACCGCCGGCGCGGTCGATGATTGACAGCCGGCTATGACCGAGCGCGGCTCGCGCATCCGAGTAATAGCCTTCGCCGTCCGGTCCGCGACGCCCAATGGCGCGCGTCATCCCAGGGACAGCTGCGCCGAGGGCGGGGTCGAGCAGGCCGTCGAGCGCGTACACGCCACAAATGCCGCACATCAGAGATTCTGTGAAATCAGCAAGGATGAGCGTGCAAGTTTAAGCGCGAACCGGTGCTGGAACTAGCGGCGCTCAAGTGCCATGAAATACCATGCAGTACCATCGCAGCTGCAGCTGCCGGGAACATGGTTATCGACCGACAATACCGTAAGTTGAAGTCCATCATCATGTTCATGGATCTAACCCCTGCCTGGCCGACCGCCGCTGCGGCGTCGTGAACATACCGGCGTTCATCATCAAGTCGGCAGTCCGCGAGCACCTCGCCCACGACCTTGGACCGCTTCGGGGCGTAGCCGGGAGGAGCCTTTATGCCGCGGCATCGGCGATGCGCGCGGCCGGCCGGCCGTCGGAGGCCTTCAAGCTCCTGATGCGCACGCACAGCGGCAACTTCTCGGATTCGCTGGATCGCCGGATCGAGGACGAGTTGCGCGATGCTACCGCGCGAGAAGGGCGTGGTGAGTCGACAGGCCTCTCGGCGGCCTACGATCAGGTCATCGGGACCGCCGTCGCGACGTTTCAGGGTGATCCGACTCGCCTCGTGGGTTCGCGCCTTCTGGTCGCCAAACCGTGGTGTCCTGGAGAGCGCGGCGTGCTCTACGTGGACTACTCTTACGTTTTTCCCGCACTGGCCGGCCTGTTCGATCTTCGCGCGATCGCCGACCGTTATCACCTCGTACTGGAGCCGAGCTGGAGCGACGTCTGCACGCCAGAGATCCTGCTTTATAGCCGTCTCGATCGACCGGTGTTCGTCGAGACGATCGAGCCGCGCGATCACCGGATGCTCGCGACGCTCGACACGAACCTCACAACCGTGCCGGTTGCCGCAAACTACTGGGTCGATTACCGGGATATTGAGCCGCTGCGAGAGAAGCGCCGCGATATCGACGTGATCATGGTGGCGGCGTGGGCCGGTATCAAGCGCCACTGGCGCTTCTTCAAGACGCTGGCCGCCCTTCGCCGACGCGGCCACCGTCTCCGCGTCGCGCTCATCGGTTACCGCTACGACAAGACGATCGACGACATCCGCGCGCAGGCAAACTACTTCGGGATTGGCGATCAGGTGGAGCTGTTCGAACGGCTGTCGCAACGCGACGTGTCGGCGCTGCTCTCTCGGTCGAAAGTGCATGTGCTGTGGTCGCGACGCGAATGCGCGAATCGTGCGATCGTCGAAGCGATGCTGGCGGACGTGCCGGTGATTGTCCGTTCCGGCCTGACCTTCGGGTTCCCGTACCCATATATCAATGATCAGACCGGGCGCTTCGTCGAGGAGCGCGCACTGGGCGATGCCATTCTCGAGATGCTCGATCAGCGCCACTCCTACGCTCCGCGACAGTGGGTTCTCGAGCATATGACCTGCCAGAAGGCGACTGCGGTCGTTGAAGCGGCGATTCGTGCGGTGGCCGCTCGCGCGGGCGAACCATGGACAACCGGCATCGTCGTTCGAACGAGCACCCTGGATACGCAACAGTATTGGGACCCTGCCGATCGCGCTCGCTTTGCGGATGACTACCGGTTTCTGGAGGCCTGCATCCGGCGATGACCGACGTCCAGCTGGGTGTGGAGGACGAGAAAATACGAATTCGCTGCTCGTCGCACAATTCTGATCGCCACCGAAGTGAATCGGTCGCCATATCCCACGGCGACGCCCAAGAATGACCGCGAAAACGTGCACCAGCGACGGGACTGTCTTTGGACGACACAGGTACGATTGTTGCGCCCCTCCTTCGGGTTCCTGTGTTGCCGGTATTGCCCATTTGTGATTGATTAAGGAGTCCCCGTGTCCAAGTCTGACGATGCGATGCTCACGCCATCAGCTGCCGAACCGCGCACTCTCGACCGGCGGGATTTCTTAACGAAGCTCGCGGCGGGAGCTGTCCTGGCGCCGTTGGCGAAAGCAGGTGTGGTGGCCTCGGGCATGCCCGATCCTCAGCTTCGCGCACCGAGCAATTTGCGGGTCGTGTCAACCGGGACGCTCACCTCGTCGAACCTGCGGTATCTCGGGGCAATGCGCGTACCGGCGGAAAACGTGGACATGAGTTTCACGTACGGAACGTTGACCGGTCGTAAGGTCGGATCGGACGTTCGTCTTCTGATGACGGGCAACACCGTAAAGGGCGACGATCTGTACGAGTTTGCGGATACAGGAGAGTATTCCGCGGAGTACGCGCAGGCCCCCCGGATGTCGCTGGTCAAGTATTGGGGCAACATCTACGGTAACGCCCGCCGAACCTGGCGCGCCGATGGCACTGAAAAAGTTGGCTATCCGAGGTACCCAGGTGGCATCTACTGGAACGAGAGCACGCAATTACTTTATTGGGTGTATTACGACACCTATAACGTGACCGGTGATCCGGACTGGTGCCTGGGTGCGACGCGCTTGGACGAACGCGGTGCAGCCGCGTTCGGACCATGGCGTCCGTCGGGCGAGGATAAGAAGGGTCCGTGGCGGTGCCTGCAGGTCAGTCAACACCCATCAGGAGCGTTATTGTGCGGTTCGGGGATTATGTCCGGAAACGCCAGGTCTCCATGGGGACCCGACGTGTGGGCGGGGCAATTTCCAACCTCCTCGACGCCGGCCGGATTCACTGCGCCTGATCTGCCGATCACAAAATACCTGACCTACTACCCGATGGTCGGCGCGGTCAATCCCGATGGCAGTTTCACCGGTCCCGTGAAGTCCTGTCGGCGTCCAGGCACGTACATCTTTGAGTCGATCAAGGGAAACCCCACCCTCACGGAAATTGATCCCGTGAAGAACGGCGGGATCGGATCATGGACGCAGCTCGACTCGATCTCCAGCATGTGTTGGATCAATCTTCAAGACAAACAAGGCGTGTTGTTCTTTGGCCGATTGGCTGGCGGTCATGTGTGGTACAGAAACGCCGCGCAGGGCAACAACCTGTGCACACACGGAGTCTCGTCACCGGTGGACATCACTGGCCCGGTCGCAACGGCTTCGTATCCTTCGATCCTGTTTTACGATCCTGCCGCCTTGGAAGCGGTTCATGCCGGTCGAAAAATCGACTACACCGTGGACCCGGTCGAAGTTGTGAATGCAGAATCGATGTTCGGGCTCAGAAGTGCTCCGCTGAACGTCGTCGGTCCGACGAAGGCTTTGGGCGGCAGCTACTTTGATCCTGCGCGACGGCGACTCTACGTGGCCGCGGCCCAGTGCGATGACTCGATAGGGGGTCTCCTCAATCCACTGGTGCACGTCTTTCAGATCGCGGTGTAGTGAGTGCAACGCGGCGCCGCAGTCGATGTTTGAGGGCGGCGGTCACGCATTGAGAGGGTTCTGAATCGACTCTTCGACCCAACCCCACGGCAAGATGTTCGAAGCCGCCAATCCACGATGTTGTCGGATGCCGTTCGTCCAGATCGCCGCAAAATTCTCGATGCTGTGAAACGCAAGCAGGCGCGTGATCGCATCGGTCTCTCTGTATTCCGCGCTTCGATCCAGGGCGACGCGAATCGCGTGCGTAAATGCCGTGTGATCCAGGACATCGCACGTCCACCCGAGATCGAAGCGATCGACGATGGCTTCCATCCAGCCGCACCTGTGGGCCAATACTGGGCGACCTGCGGCGACACCTTCGAGCAGGGTGCTCGACAAGCCACGGAAGGCCGGGTAGGGAGTGCAGACAACGTCGAGAGCTGATAAAGCGGCGCGGTAGGCATTGGTTGACAAAAACGTGTTCAAGATGACCAATCGGCGCTGCTCGATCAGGTCGCGAAACGACGAGTCGATCATTCGTTGATGCGTTGGATTCATCCATCCCGCCAGCAGAATACGGTCTGTCGCTTTCAGTTCTGCGGCGCGAAAGGCAGCCAGAAGTTCACCAATGGCTTTTCGACTATCGAGCGAGCCTGCAATCCCTATGTAGCGCCCGTCCTCTGGAATTCCCAACTGCTGTCGGCTCTCGTACATCGTCTGTCGAGGACTTGACGGAACGGGATGGGGCATCAGGGAGAACCGGTGCGTTCCCGGGTGTTCTCGCGAAGTTTCGTAAAACAACAAGTTGACGATGTGAACACGCTCCGCCCCACACATCGATAGATTGATCCGATTGAGCGTGTCACGGATGTGGTCCGGCGTCGTGGACGCCGCGCTGCCGAGGCCGAAATGGATGCCGACTTCGCAAGGGGTCCGTCCGGGTAGCGCCCCTTGGCCCAGGCCTCGATAGCCGCTCATGGCAGTGGTTTGCGCATCGCCGCTCGGGATAAGCACATAGTCGGGCTTGGTCCGTTTCACGGCGGCGCGCAGTTCGCGGTGAACGCGCCATCGTTCACTGAGTGGCAGCCACGGGCTGGCGGCGGTCAGGAGCGGTTCGAACTGCACGCGCTCGGCGAACGGCTTGAGAATCTCACCGAACTCGGAGGAGCGGAGGCCTTCAGGTGTGACGGCGACGATCACTTCATCCTGCTGTGCGAGCAAAGCTGGCAGGAGGTGCGCGATGTAATGGAAGTGATGCCCTAGATGAAAGTGTTGATCGATCAGGATGCGCATCGTGTGCGAGGCGGTCGGCCTGCTTCGTTCGGTTTGCGCAGAACGACTGTTTGCACCATCGAAGGATACTTCCCGGTCAGATATCTGTTGCGGTTCGCCGAAATAACCTTCCAATTGAAGTCCGGGTAGCCGAAGAGCTCAGCCGGCTTTCCGTGGACGATTTCCATTCCGCTCTTTTCGACGAGCCACTTCACGGAAACGTTGTGGCCATATTCATTGGCCACACGGTCTTCAAAGGGCTGGACGTTGAGAAATAAGTCGATGCTGAGGATCAGCAACCCGCCCGGTTTGAGAATGCGAAACGTTTCTCGCAGGATGCCTGTCAGCGCCTCCTCTGGGATGTGCTCGAACACACTGATGCTGACCACGCGATCGAATGAGGCGTCCGGGAATGCGGCGTCTGCCAAGAAACACTGCTTGAGGGTGACATTCGTCTTAAACAGTCCGTTGAGCAGGGCTACGTTGGCGGGTGTGGCCGGCCAAAGACCGGTGTAGAAGGGATCCCCAGGATCGACGTTGACAACCTCACAGCCTGCACGATCCAGTGCAAATTGAAATCCGGACAGGCTGCCGCCGATTTCGAGGACACGAAGACCCGCACTGGGCCCGATCGCCTCAAATGCCCAGGGGTACTCGAAGGCCCGCGTCGAGTTGTTGCCCTGAAATCCAAAACATCCGACGAGGCGAGCCCGCCATGGAGCCGTGCGTCGTTCGCGCGAAAGAACTCCCCGGATCAACCGCCCGCTCGGAGCGCCCCATTTCAGGTTGAACCAGTGATAGCGAAGCGGATAGTTGGCTGGCGCTAGCATCGATCATGGCGCTTGGTGAAATCTATCGGCAGATCTTCAACAAGCATGTTGACGGTTCCGGGCATGTTCGCCGATCGCTTCTGCGTAATGCCGTCTTCCGAAGACCGCGCCTTTTCGATCGCGCGCTTCAGTTCGGCTGACGTCCGCAAGTACCTGAAGAACCGATCGGCCATCGCCTCCGCGCCTTTGTCAAGCAAGTGCATGGCGTCGCTGAAGTGCTCAGAGTCTGGCGGCACTGCCTCGCGGTCGTCCACGACGGGGACGCCATTTCGCGTGGCGTAGTCGAGGATCGCCTGGTTGTAGGTGTCCATGGCGTCGAACATCCCGTCGATGCTCATCCAGGGCATGTAATAGAACTCGACGTCGGCGTTCGCGATCTGCACCTCGCGCGGCTGGTTCGGACGGAACTTCACGATGAACGTCGACAACACGAGCGGAATGTCCCTCGCCGCGAGCGCCCGCCGCATTTCATCGAGCTGGCCGATGAAGTGTTTCGGCAGCTCGGTCGGTACGCTGTCGATGGTCTGAGCCGCCACCGCAGCCTTGTGGCGTCCGGCCAGGATCGTGAGGTTCTTGTAGGTCAGGTCGAACAGCAGGCTGTAGTTGGAAATTGTTCTCGCCAGCGACTGCGCATTGTTGCCGGTCGGGATCAGCCCTCGATCGAGTGCCAGCTGCCGCGTGTCCTTGGTGATCTCGTTGTTTCCTTCGTAGTAGATCGCGAGATCGGGGTCGAGCGGCAGCACGCGATGGGTGAGGTTCCTCAGGTTCTCGGCCGCCGTGTAGCCGCCAACCGCCGTATTGATCACTTCGAACCTCACGTCGGGATAGGCTGCGGCGAGCTTCTCCTGCAGGCGGTGCGGCCACGTCCTGTGGTTATTCGACACCTCGGCGCAGAACGTCGTCGAGGCGCCGATCGCGGCGATCCGGACCGTGTGCGGCGGCTTCGTGCGCTCGAAATCGTCGCCGCGGAACCCGAGCGAGTTGATCTTGATATCGAGCCGCGCGCCCTTGACCTCGTAGCCGGGCTTCGGCACGAGCAGATCGGCCTGCGGATCGTATTCGAGCATCGGATCGCGAACGGAGGCGGCGAAGCTGCCGTACCGCACCCATTGCCGGGCGCGAAGGCCGACTTCGCAGACAGCGAGCAGCGCGACGACCATTACCGCGAGATAGAGGATCTTGCGGTGCGTCGGGATCGCGACGGGGTGATCGGCCATCGACGCTCAGAACAGCGTGTAAATGAACGGCGCGGCCGCGGTGCCCGACAGGAAGACCAAGACGCCGAACAGCAGGATGACGACGACGATCGGCAGCAGCCACCACTTCTTGCTCTGGCTCAGGAACTGCCAGAACTCCGACGCGATGTTGCCGCCACCGCTGCCTCGCTGAGATGCTCCCTCGAACCGGTTCATCGTGCCTCCATCTTAGGGTCAGAACTGCCCGTAATAACTCTCGGGCGGCTCGGCGTCTGTCGTATCCGTCCAGTAGGTGGGCAGCGTTTGACGACGCAGACGCAGGGCGTCGCGGCCCAACAATCGGAAGACCAGCGCGAACGGCGTGAACACAACGTAGAAGAGCAGCATCACGATGATGCGTGAGATCGTCCAGCCGATTGGAAACGCGGCGATCATCCACCCCGTGTATACATAGCGGATCGCGTTCGGCCGCACGATCCCCACGAGACCAACGACGACGCCTGCTGCCGCGATCGCCCTCGTCAACGTGCCTGTATCGCCGCGCCAGACGCGCACGCCCGCCGTAACGCTGAAGATGATCAGAAATAACGCGGCGAACTGGCGCAGCGTTCGAGTCGATGGCCGTGCGGTGACTTCAGACCACTGCATATGCCTCAATCCAGCTGAAATTGTGCCAGGTAACGCTCGCGCGCGGCCTGATCGATGCCGTGTGTCACATCTTCCTTCAGGAGGATGACGTCCTCGAGGACGAGCGCATCCATGTCTGTGCCGAGGAAGCAGCGGTAGGCGTCCTGCGGCGTGCACACGATTGGTTCGCCTCGTACGTTGAAGCTCGTGTTCACAAGAACCGGACACCCGGTCTTCGCGAAGAAGGCTCGCATCAGCCGCGCGAGGCGCGGGTTGCGCCTATCGTCGACGGTCTGCAGGCGTGCGCTGTAGTCGACGTGCGTTACGGCCGGGATCGTCGAACGCCTCACGTTGACGCGGTTTCTGAGATCCGGATCCTCCTGCATCATCGTGCGTTCGGCATCGCTGATCGGTACGCGATGTTCGTCCAGGACCGGCGCGACGAGCAGCATGTACGGGCTTTCGTGCTGCGGGTCGAGTGCGAACCAGCGGTGCGCTTCCTCACGCAGCACGATCGGCGCGAACGGGCGGAAGCTCTCGCGGAACTTGATCTTGAGGTTCATCGTCGCCTGCATCCTCGGTGAGCGCGGATCGCCGATGATGCTGCGGGCGCCGAGCGCGCGCGGCCCGAACTCCATCCGTCCCTGAAACCAGCCGACGACTTTCTCCGAGGTTAGCAGAGCAGTGACTTCGTGCAGGAGCTCGGCCTCGGATGATGCGCGACGGTAGCGCGCCTTCTCTCCGTCAAGGAAGCGGCAGATGTCGTCGGAGTCGAACTTTGGGCCGAGCAGGCTGCCGCGTTGTGTGTCGCCATCGGTCACTGTCCGCGGCCTGTCGAGCAGCTGATGCCAGACAAACAGCGCGGCGCCGAGTGCGCCGCCCGCATCGCCCGCCGCAGGCTGCACCCAGATGTCATCGAATGGCCCTTCCCGTAGAAGCCGCCCGTTGGCGACGCAGTTCAGCGCCACACCGCCTGCCATCACCAGGCAGCGCTGCTTCGTCTCGGAGAAGGTATCGCGGGCGATCGCCAGCATCACGTCCTCGGTCACCGCCTGGATGCTCG
>Ga0207674_10005243_pt1 | contig 15431 bp, 14 predicted proteins | sample KBSCornC72_FD_184303 | JGI IMG/M metagenome (GOLD analysis project Ga0207674, IMG submission 184303) | Corn rhizosphere microbial communities from Kellogg Biological Station, Michigan, USA - KBS Corn C7-2 (SPAdes) (version 2) | ecosystem: Host-associated > Plants > Roots > Rhizosphere > Soil ... | reverse complement strand
CGTGGTCGGCGCGTAACCAGGTTCGACCAGCTTCGTGCGGATGCCAAAATGGGCGAGCTCATGCGCAAGCGAGCCCGTGAAGCCTTCGATCGCCTGCTTGCTGGCCGTATAGGCAGCCGCCAAGGGGAACGCGCCAAGCGTGACGCTCGACGTGACGTTGACGATCGTGCCCGAACGACGCTCGCGCATTTGTGGTATGACCGCCTGACACATGGCCATGACGCCGATCGTGTTGGTCTCGATGAGCTGCCGCACCAGCGACATCGGAGTCACCTCGAACGCCCCGACGGCGCCGACACCGGCATTGTTGACAAGCACGTCGATCGGGCCAGCGACTTCGATCAACGCGGCAATGCTTGTGTCGCTGGTGACGTCCAGCGGCAGCACCCGGAGCCGAGTGGTATCGCCATTGAAAGACGCTTCGTCGGGGCGCCGCATCGTGGCGATGACATCCCAGCCATGGGACAGGAAGTGCTCGGCGATGGCCTTGCCATAGCCGGAAGAGGTGCCGGTGATGAGAATTGTCTTGGTCATAGCCTGTCTCCGCGTGGTCGATGACGAATTGATAGACTGGCGCAGACGGACGATATATAATCGAAAATCCTTTTTCATTTATGGATCGTCCAAATGGACCCTTTGAGCGACGTCATCGCCCTGCTTCGACCCAGCGCGGCCCTGTCAAAGCCCATCTCTGGCAAAGGGCGGTGGGGCGTCCAGTATGCGGCGCATGACGCCCCCGGCTTCTCGATCATCCTTGCTGGCGAAGCGTGGTTGACCTTGAATGGCCATGAACCGTTGCTCCTGGGTCGGGGTGATTTTCTGCTGCTTCCGACGACGCCGGCCTTCTCTCTTGGCAGTGAGAAGGGGATGTCTTGCGCTCCGGTTGCACCGCGCAATGAAGCGGTGCGACATGGCGAACAAGAGGGCGAGCCAGACTTCGTCGCTCTGGGGGGCAGTTTCACGTTTGAACGCGTCAACGCGCCGCTGCTGCTCGGTTTGCTGCCCAGGCAAATCTACATTCCCGCGTCGCAGGGACGTGCGACCCGATTTGGTCGCTTGATTGAACTGCTGGCCGAGGAGTGCTCGACAGATTATCCGGGGAAAGAGCTTATCATCCAGCGCATGCTGGAGGCACTGCTCGTAGAGGCGCTTCGCTGGCACAGCATTGAAGGCCAGGGAGTCACTACAGGATTGCTCAATGGCATGAAGCATCCCTCCCTCGCGCGTGCGATCCAGGCGATCCATTCCGACGTCCGTGCCAATTGGACGGTTGCCGGCCTCGCCAGCATCGCCGGCATGTCGCGGTCGGCATTCTCGGCCCGGTTTGGCGAAACGATCGGATGCGCGCCCATCGAATATCTGACGCGCTGGAGAATGGCGCTCGCCAAAGATGCGTTGGCAAGCGGCGTCAAAACGCTCGACCGGATTGCTGCTGAGATCGGCTACGAGTCGGCCAGCGCATTCAGCACCGCCTTTCGCAAGCGCTTGGGATGCCCACCGGGCCAGTTTGCGCGAATGGCTGCATGACCACGAATTTCGCGATGCAGTGATTTGGCCCTGCCTGGCCCCTCCGCTTGTGGCCCGAACTGACCAGCTCAAGTCATTCCTGTCAGCGCGTGAATGACCGGTTGTGGCGGAAGCCGGCACAACGGGTCGATGCATGAAAGGGACCCAGATATGTCAAGGGCCGACAGCCCCGTTCGGGTGTCATGAATGACCTGATTTCCGTCTCCGGGGAGCAGTAAAGATGGGGTTCTTGAAGGAAATGGCCGATTGGCGGCGGCACGGCCTATTACGTTCTGAGGCACGCGCTGATCGTCTGCCTGACCTGCCGGCGTCGCTGTGCAGGGTCTACGATTCCGGGGAATGCTTCTTGCCGTATGCGCCTGACCAGTAAGCGAAGAGCCGCTCTATCTGGCCGCCGCTGGGTGCCGATCGCGGCAAGGAGCGCAGGATAAAACCAGCAACGCAGCGCCATCACTTACCATCCCGTTCAAGTGTGTCCGAACCCGGATTGTTGTTTCGGGCCGTGAGCCACAAGAAGAGTACGCCGAACAGCCCATATGTCGCGCATAGCCTGACAAAACCGCTTTGGGTCAGGCCGCTCAGCAGAACGATCGCCAACAGCCCGAGAACCAGAAACGCCGCCCAATGGCCGTGGTGCAAGCGGTTTGCCACACCTGACGCGAGCCAGCACACCAAGACGACAACCAGGAGACTGCCGAAAACGGCACCAATGGCCTCAAACGTTCCGGCAATCAGTAACATGGGTCGTCCTTTCCAGGCTGATCCCGCTAGAGATGCTATGTCGCAGCAGCCTCTATCTACTAATTTATATCGTAATACGATATAAATATCAAGCGCCAGCTCCTTTCTTTGTTCCGCCGACGTGCCGGGTCCGCTCCGTTTCTCCGGCACGAATCCTGTGTCGTGCCTTGAGCAAATCTTGGCGCGAGAGAATGCCGACAACCTTGCGGCTATTGGGATCAACGATGGGAATGCGGCCGATGCCGGACTGAACGATCAGGTCGGCCACGACGCCGCTGGGACTGTCGGGAAAGGCAGTAGGCTGTGACGCATCAGAGAGGCTTTCGGCAAGCAACGTCGCCTGATCACAACCCTCCACTTCCCACCGCAATACGTCGCTGCGCGAGACAAGACCCACCAAGCGCCCGCTCTTATCGATGACGGGATAGCTGCGATGGCGAGCTTCCTTCTCGAAGAAGTCGATGACCTCGCACACCGGCATATCGCCAGCAAGCGTCTCCGGTTCGGCGGTCATCAAATCCCTCACCTGCAACAGATCCAATGCATCGACGCTATATTCCTGAAGGATATGGCGCCCCCGCCGCGCGATCTTCTCCGTCAGGATCGAACGGCGCATCAACAGGACGCTGATCGCGTAGGCGGAGACCGCTACCGCGATGCAGAACGGAAGTGCCGCGAACTGCCCGGTCAGTTCGGCCGCGAACAGCGCCCCGGTTAGAGGCGCGCGCATCGCGCCGCTCATAATGCCAGCCATGCCTATCATGGCCCAAAAACCGGGGTCTCCAGGCAGGAACTGGCCCATGAGGCAACCCAGCGCCCCGCCTAGGATCAAAAGCGGCGCCAGCACGCCGCCTGACGTTCCTGATCCCAACGCGATCAGCCAGACCACGCCCTTCACCACCAGAAGCATGATGATGGCGCGCATTCCCAGGCTATCGCCCAGCAGGGCATGGATATTGCCGTAGCCCGCGCCCAACACTTGAGGCTCGACCAGGCCGCCTAGCCCGACCGCGATCGAACCCAATGCAGGCCACCACATCCAATGCACCGGCAGATGATGAAACCCGTCCTCGATCCAATAGAGTGCCTTTGAAAGCAAGGCCGCCTGCAGACCCAGCAGCAGGCCCATACCCAATGCACTGGCCAGCGACCATGATCCGGCTGGCAGCGCGAGATCGGCCGCGAACATCGGGCCATTGCTAATAAGCAGCGGTCGCCATGTGAAGGAAACGAGGACCGCAAGGACAACCGGCACAAAGCTGCGCGGCTTCCACTCAAACAACAGCACCTCGATCGCCAGCAATATGGCGGCGAGGGGTGTCCCGAATATAGCGGTCATTCCCGCCGCCGCGCCGGCAACGAGCAATGTCTTGCGCTCCGCTGCGCTCAGGTTGAAGCATTGCGCGAACAGCGAACCAATTGCCCCGCCCGTCATGATGATCGGTCCTTCAGCGCCGAAGGGCCCGCCGCTCCCAATGGAAATCGCGGACGATACGGGTTTGAGAATTGCCACCTTCACCGACAGTCGGCTTTCACCGAATAATATTGTCTCGATCGCTTCGGGTATCCCGTGTCCGCGTATCTTTTCCGAGCCGAAGCGGGCCATCAGTCCGACAATCACGCTGCCGATCATGGGGATGACGAGGACAGCCATCCCGATGGCATTATCCGCCATGTTGACTTCCGCGAACGACAGGCGGCCGAACCAGAACAGGTTTGTCGCCAGCGCGATCAGATTGAGGAGAACCCATGCACTTGCTGCGCCGCCACTCCCAACGAACAGCGCCATTGCGGCCAGCATGATCATGCGCCGATCCGCGCTATGGTCGCCCAGCCTGACCGCCTCGGCAGAAGAGGAGGCTTCCCGAATCATATAAAAACCCTCTTTGTAGAAGTAGCTCGGCGCAATTATATCGCAGTACGATATATTTCAACATGTAGGTGCTATGGAAACTATGTTTTGCCCCTTATCCAAGGGGTATCGTAGTGGCTGATGATGTAAGAACATTCGAGACAGGTTTCGAAAGGCAGGAGGGCCAGCGGCCCTCGCGTATGGATGTCATTCCAGCAGGGCCGATGCGGCGCCGCTGGTCGGCCGAGGTCAAGGCGCGGATCATCGCGTTGAGTTTGAGCCCGGCGCCAACGTCGCGGAAATCGCGCGGACGTGACGAGCTGAACGAAGGCGAACTTGCTGGTACGATCGATCGCGACATACAGATAAAGTTTGCCTTTGGCGGTCCTGACCTCGGCGATATCGACGTGGAAATAGCCGATTGGATAGGTCTTGAACTTGCGCTTGGGTTCCTTGTCGCCGGTGACCTCGGGCAACCGGCTGATGCCGTGGCGCTACAAGCATCGGTGCAGCGAGGATCGCGTCAGGTGCGGGATCGTGGCCTGCAGCGCGAAAAGGCAATCGTCGAGCGGCAGCAGCGTGTGCCGTCGGAAGGCGACGATGATCGCTTCCTCTTCGATGGCCAGGACGGTCGACTTGATGTCTTTCGGACCGGTTGGGAGGTCGCCGACGGCGGTGCGCTTCTTCCATTTGGCGACCGTCTTGGGGTTGATGCCATGGCGCTTGGCCAACACCCTGAGGCTCTCTTGACTATGTCGTATCGCTCAACGGACCGCCGATGTCGTTCGGGCGCTCCCGTGAAGAACCTGTCCCATAGCGCATCCTTCCATTGCTGGCTGAATAATGCACCATCAAATGCCGGGACTAAACAGCTAGACCGCAGCCTTGATCGCGTCCGGGATCGGCAGGCTCTTGATGCCCCCCGCACCATCGCTCTGCGCCCAAACACGCTTCTCGTGGCCAGTCAGGCTGAGCACGCCATCTTTGAACACTTGATGCTCAATCTCGAAACTGCTGCGGCCCCAGACCAAAGCACGGCTCCGTATGATCAGTTCATCACCGAAACGGTTGGGCAGATGAAATTGGGCGCTTGTCGTGATCATTGGATAGCCGACCGTGCCGAACTCGTCGATCAAACGGCGCAGGGGGAAGCCCGCGGACGCAAAAAGCGCATCCGTCGCAGCATTGAACATCTTAAAATAGTTGGGATAGAAAACGATGCCTGCCGCGTCACAGTCGCCCCACGCAACCAAGACCTCGTAATCGTTCGTCCGGTCTTCTGTCATCATCTGCCTCCCGCGCTCCGCCGTCCGGGCTGCAGCACCGTTGGTGCTCGCGCGTCACGCAATCGCCGAGCGGTGTCGGCGAACCGGTCGAGCACCTCACCGGCATATGGATTGAGCGAAAGAATGGCGTCGACCAACTCGGGCGAGTCGTTGCCGACGAGCGAACACATTTCGCGCATCAATTCGTAGGTGCGGGTGGTCAGCGGCGTCGTCGGCGGGTCCATGCTCAACACCACGCGCGCCAGCAGATGGGTCAAGCCCTGCACATAGGCCATGCCGCGATCATGGTCGTCCGCTGTCGTCCGGATGATCTTGAGTCCAAGTCGTGAACGCAAGAAGGCTGCAAGCCGGTGATAGCTCCCCCCTCGCACGGGAACAAACGCAAGACGACTGCCGCGTAGCCCGGTTCGCGCGCTCTGCGGCCCGAATAACGGATGCGTCGCCAGGATGTCGCAGTGCTCCGGCAGGCAATCCAGTAACAAGGCAATCGGCTCGAGCTTGACCGAACAGACATCGACGACCAGCGTGCCGGGGCGAAGGTGAGGTGCGAACGCCCTCAACGATGCTTCCAGTCTTTGGACGGGCACCGCGAAAATGACGACGTCTGCATGCGCCGCGGCCTTTGGATCAAGGACTACTGTATGCCGGGTCTTGCCGGATGCGGCACGATCCTCGTCATACGCCTTGACCTGGCAGAAGGGTGCGAGCGCATCCAGCACCAGCGTGCCAAAGCTTCCGCTTCCAACGACGCTTACGATAGTTTGAGCACCCCAGGTCATCTGAGGATGACTAGCAACGCCGCCATATTTGGTCAATGGTCAAATATAATTTGTCAGTTGTGATTTTCGAGCATTGTCTCGAGCCCATGCAGCACGACGCTGGTATAGGCCTCGAAGCTTTCGTCGAGCGGCGCCACGTCGCCGCCGTCCCAGCGCAGCATGAACGCCTTATTTGAAAGCAATGGTAGGTAGCGAGCCAGCAGCGGCGTACTCTCGACGTTGACCGTGTTGATCCGTGATCGCATCATCTCGCGAAATTCGTCAGCCTCATCCGGCAGCGAAGCGAATTCCAATGTGACGAACCCTACCTTTGCGGCGATTACCACGTTGAACGCCTGGACGATGTTCCGCTCGTCGAAGCCGGCACGGATCAGGGTAGCTAGAATATGTTCGATCAGGTCCGGGCCGACACCGCCGTTGGACACGATCCTTGCACCAATCAAGGTCGCAACAGCAGGGGTCTGCTGGACCGCGGCGCGGTAGCGGATGAAAAGCTGCCGAAGCCAGTCCTGCCAGGAACCTCCTTCAGAAGGAGGTTCCAGCTCGCGTAGCGCAAATGCGACGACCTCCGACAGCAACTCGTTCTTCGTAGAGATATGATGATAGATCGCAGCCGGATAGACGCCGAGCACCTTCGCGAGATCGCGCACGCTGAATGCCTCGATCCCCTTGACCGTAAGGATGTCGAGTGCCGCGGTCACGATCTGCTCGCGGGTCAAGGCCACATCGGACGGCCGGCGACCGCGGGCCTTCGCAACTTTCGTCATCTTATTGCTTCAACTGTCATGCACTGCGCATATAGTCGGAAGGTGGCTGATGTCACTCGATAGATTGCTGGCCTGCCGGCTTCGGGTGGTGCACGAACCAACGCAGCAGCGCAAATAGCGTCAGGCCGACGAACCACATGCCCGCTGCAAGCGTCGCGACGGTATCGGCGCCTTCTAAGACGAGCAGCAGCACGGCTCCCGCTATGAAGGCTATCGTTGCCCAGCTCGACAGCGGGTAGAATGGCATGGCGAACGTCCCGGCCGCGCCCGACCCGGCGCGTCGACGCATTCCCCGGTGCGAGAGCAGCACGACGATCCAGACCCAAAGGAGCAGGTAAGCGACGGCTGCCATCAGCACGCCCAAGGCGCGGTCGGGGATGAGCCAGTTCAACAGCACCGCTAATGCCAAGCAGGCGGCCGAGACGCTGATACTCCGCCGCGGCAGCCCGTCAGCATCGGTGCGGCCAAGCGCAGCCGGCGCGAACTCGTTGCGCGCAAGGCCCGCTAACATCCGCCCGGTCGAGAACAACCCTGTGTTGCACGACGAGACGACAGCCGTAAGCACGACAAAGTTGACGATGCCTGCGGCGGCCGGGATACCGATGCGCGTCATGATCGCGACGAATGGGCTCTGATCGGCCGAGTAGCTCGTCCATGGTGCAACCGACATCGCAACCAGCATCGACCCGACATAGAAAATGAGGATGCGCGCAACCACGGCGTTGATCGCCCGCGGGATCGAGTGATGAGGATCTTGCGCCTCATGCGCGGTCAGCGCGATCACCTCGACACCGCCGAACGCGAATAATGCGATCGGCAGGATCTCGACGATGCCGCCCCATCCGCGCGGGAAGAGGCCCCCATGGTCGACGAGATTATGGACGTTTGCTCCTGCAACAGGCAGGAACGGCGTGAACAGCGCAAGCAGGCCGCCCATGATCAGCAGCACGATGGTTAGGACTTTGACGATCGCGAGCCAGAACTCGACCTCGCCAAAGAGCCGCACCGCCTTCATGTTTGCTGCGTAGACCGCCGCCAGCGTCACGGCTGCCGGGATCCACTGCGGGATGGCGGGATACCAGTAGCGCATGAAGACGCTGGTCGCAGTGATCTCGGCCGCGCCAACCAGCACCCAGTTGGCCCAATAGCTCCACCCCGTCACGAAACCCGCCACCGGACCGATGTTGCGCGTGGCGTAGGCTATGAAGGCGTCGCGCGTCGGCTCGCGCAACGTCAGCTCGCCGAGCGCACGTGCCATGAGGAAGATGAAGACGCCGCACACCGCATATGCAACGATCGCCCCCGGCCCCGCCAAGGCGATGCTCTTGCCTGATCCAAGGAACAGACCGGCGCCGATTGCCCCGCCTAACGCGATGAACTGGATGTGACGGTTTGATAGCTTGCGCTCAGGCGCCGCCGTCGTTCCTTCATCGCCGGGCGGGGCCATCGTCATGCTGCGCCTTTCACGATAGCAGTCGCGCGATCGAGCGCTACCTTAAGCCGCGATACGATCTCCCCCACCATCGACTCGTCCACCCAATAAGGTGGGGCAATCAGCAGATGATCGCCGTTGACGCCATCGATCGTTCCCGAGCCAGGATAGATCGCCAGCCCCTCCGCGAACGACGCATCCTTGATGATGTTGGCGAAATTCACCGCCGGGTCGAATGGCCGTCGCGTTTCCCGATCAGCAACGAACTCGATCCCCCGGAACAGTCCGCGCCCGCGAATGTCGCCTACGAACGGGTGATCCCCGATGTGGGATTCCAGTGCGCGCTGGAGATGATCGCCAGCGCTCCTGACATTGGCGAGCAAATCGCCCTCGCGGATGATGCGCTGAACTTCCAGCGCAGCGGCGCAGGCGACGGGATGCGCTTGATAGGTCTGGCCGTGGACGAAGATGCCCGATCGCTCCGCCAGAAGGTCGATAACATGTTCTTGGACCAGCAAGCCGCCAATAGGCTGGTAGCCGCCGCCCAACCCCTTGGCGATCGTTTGGATGTCGGGCGCAACGCCTTCCTGTTCCCAGGCATGGGTGGTGCCGGTTCGACCCATCCCGCACATCACTTCGTCCAGGATCAGCAGTGCACCGTGGCGATCGCAGACTTCGCGCACGCCTTTCAGATAGCCAGGAAGCGGCGCGACGCACCCGGTCGTGGCGCCCACAACCGTCTCGGCAACGAAGGCAATGATCTTGCCAGCACCGGCCTTTTCGAAAGCCTGATTGAGTTCTTCGACGAGCCGAGCGACATATGCAGCGTCGCTCTCTTCCGGTTCTTGCTCACGATAGGGAAAGCAAGGCGACACTGCGATATGCCGCGGGTCGAGCAACGCCTCGTAAGGCGCGCGACGCGCTACGTGGCCCGTGATCGCCAAGGCTCCCAGGGTGTTGCCGTGATAACTTTGGCGGCGATAAATAAAGCGGTCGCGTCCACCTTCGCCGCGTTCCAACTGATATTGCCGCGCCAGCTTGATCGCGGCCTCCATTGCCTCCGAGCCGGAGGAAACGAAGAACGCGTGCGACAGCCCGCCAGGTCTCCCTTCGGTCAAGAACGAGGCCAATTCCTCCGCCGGCTCGCTGGAGAAAAAGCTGGTATGTGCGTAGCTCATCGTCCGCGCTTGGCGCGCCACGGCGTCCGCGACGCGGGCGTTGCCATGCCCCAGGCACGCGACGGCCGCGCCGCCAGACCCATCGATAATCCGACGGCCGTCTTCCTGAATGAGGAATATGCCGTCGCCGGCCACGACTAACGGCGGACCGCTTCGGATGGTGCGGTGGAGAAGTTGTGTTCTGTTCACGAGTTAGCGACCCTGCGGCAATCCGAGGATGTCGCGCGCTTCCGCAGCGCTGGCATGCTCCAGACCCAATTCATGGATAATCCGAACGGTACGCGCGACGAGCTGTTCGTTCGTGGCGAGTTGGCCCTTCGCGTAATAATTGTTGTCCTCAAGACCGACCCGGACATGGCCCCCCAGCAGGATCGCCTGCGTGGTTGCCGGCAGCTGCGCCGGACCAATCGCCGAGACGCAGAAGATCGATTGCGGCGGCAGCGCGGCGATCATCGCGGCGAGGATGTCGTGGCTGTAGGGCATCGCGCCTTGGAAGCCGCGATCGGCACCTAGCACCATGTTGATGTAATAAGGCGGCTTGTCGTAGCCCTTCTGAATCAGTCGGGTCACATCCTGAAGGATGTGTGTCGGGCTGAAAACCTCCCATTCCGGCTTGATGCCGCGGTCGATCATCCGCTGCACCAGTGTCTCGCAACGCGACGGCGGGGTGATGACGACGATCTCGCGGCCGCCATGCACGTCGACAAAGGTCATCCCGTCGAACGTTGCCATCTCCGCCCCAGCTTCACAGCCCTTCAGCCGCTCCTCGAAATTGGATTCGAATAGCCCATCAGGACGCTCGACGAGCATGTCGCCGCTCGAGCCACCGCCCGTCGAGTTGTTGATGATGATGTCACATTCCGCACGAATGCGCGTATTCATGTCGCGGTAGATGTCGGCATTGCAGGTCGCCTGATCGTCAGGCCTGCGCGCGTGCAGCGCCGCGATCGCCGCGCCTTCGCGATACGACTTGACCACCGACTCCGCAATCTCCGCCGGTTGCGTCGGCAGGTTCGGGTTTTGAGCCTTGGAGGCCATGCCGCCAGTGGGGGCAACGGTAACAATGATCTTACTCGACATATTCGGTCTCCAAGGCCCCGTCGGCGGACAACGGCCGGCGACGAAGCCAGAGGTTAGGGCGGTAGGAAAGCGAAAGTGGCCGAGTCAGAAGCGGCTGCGAAGCTCGACACCGATCGTGCGGGGTTGATTGATCGACACCCGCGCGCGGCCCGGGGCCTCGGCAGCCACGGCGAGCGCATCGCCGAGGCTGGCCCGGACGTTACCGGCGTTCTTGATGAACACCGCGACCTCTTGCTTGCCGAAGCTGACGCCTGAGCGCAGATCGACGATCGAGTAGGAGGGCCGGATGCGCGGGATCAGCCGGCCATTGGCATCGGTATTGGCGTTGAGCGCGCTGACGCTGTCGCTGACGTAGCGATAATCCGCATGGATAAACGCGCTGGCTCTGGAAGAGATAGACGTGCTGTAATCACCGCTTAGCGTCAGCGTGTATTTCGGCACCTGCGGGACACGGTCACCTGCGGTGAACCTCGTCCCTGGCGTGGTAGAGGTGAATTTGGCGTCGGTATAGCCGAAGCCACCTGCCAGAGTGAGACCGTTCACGGGCCGTGCGGTCACTTCGAGTTCGAACCCTTGGCTGCGCGCCGTGCCGGCATTGCCCCTGAAGCCAAAACCGCACTGCAACTGGATGCGCTGCTGGATGTCGTTCCAGTCGATACGGAACCCGCTGACGTTCGCTGTCACCTTACGATCCAGAAACGTCGTCTTCGCGCCGGCTTCATAACTCCAGACGCTGTCCGAACGAAAGAAGGCCGCGTCCGCAGGCGTCAGACCCAGCCCTTGGAGGTTGGCAGCACAGCCGAGCGCGGTAGGGATGATGCCATTGACGCCGCCAGGCCGGAAACCCTTGGCCGCGACAGCGTACAGCTGGTTACCGGGTGAGATCTGATATTGCAGCGAGAATTTGGGCTGAATGCCGCTTTCCTTCTGCGTCTGCCTTGGGACAGACGAGGGACCGCCTACCGCAATGCCATTCGACGTCGTCTCCGACGTCGTGGTAACCTTGAACGCACGGGCGCCCACGATCGCCTTCAGGTTAGGCACGATCTCGAGCGTACCTTCAGCGTAGGCGGCATAGTCCTTCTGAACGATCGGCGTCTGCGTCTCATAGACCAGATCGGTGCCGAACGCTCCGTTGAACAGCGCGTCGAGACCGGGAATGATGTTTGGCGGGAAGCTGCGATTGCTGGCCGACCGATTGTAAAACAAGCCAGTGACGATTTGGAAAGGTCCGGACAGATCGGACGCGAAGCGCAGCTCCTGGGTAAACGCGTTGACCTTATTCCTGATTTCGATCGATGTCGGCACCGGCGAGATACCGAAAGCCCCAGGCGAAGCGATGAAGTCGGTCTGGTCCTCGACGTCGCGCGAGCGCCGACTGAAGTAGGACGACGACGACGTCAGCGTCCCGATGCCGGTCACCAGCTTCATGTCGTACGTGGCCAACAGCCATTTATCGCGCGAGAATTCCGGGACGTCGAAGCGTCGGCGCTGGACCAATGACGTCGGCCGCAGGATCGTCGGCGTGCTGCCGTTCGTGACCGCAACATCCGCGAACGGGAAGCCATTAACCGACGTCTGCTGATACAGGACACGCGGCGTGACCGAGAAATTGTCGGTCAGCTTAACGACCATCGCTGCCGACACGCCGTTGACCACATTCTGCGCAACATTATCGATCGTCGTGGTCGGACCATTGGCAGGGCCAACCACCCGCTTGAAATAGCCTGCATCCACGGTTCGGACCCCGACGACGCGGAGCCCAACACGATCCTCCACCACCGGGATATTGATTGCGCCATCCAGCGCATAGTTAGGCCGGTCGGTCCCGTCGGTCGTCGACAGGGCGCCATGTACCCGCCCCTCGAAATTCTTGGTATCGGGCTGGGTCGTGATCAACCGCACCGTACCGCCCATCGATCGCGCGCCGAACAATGTGCCCTGCGGACCGCGCAGCACCTCGATCCGGTCGACGTCGACAATTCGCGGATCGAGCGACTCGGATACCGGCGTCTCGTCAATGTAGAAGCCCGTCGTGTTCCGGTCCGAAATACCGCGGATGGCAATGGTGCGAGCGCCGGTCGTGCCCTCGGCGGTGTTTCCGAAAGACAGGTTCGGGATCGATGATCCATAATCGAAGAAGTTGGTCGCAGCCTTCCGTTCCAGCGCATCGGATGTCACTGCAGTGATGCTGAGCGGAACATTCTGGATGCTCTGTGAGCGCCTCGTGGCGGTCACGACAATATCGCCGGGCGCGCTGGTCGGGGCGGCATCGGCATTCACGGGTGATGCCGTCCCCGCAGATGCCTCGCCCGTCTGAGGGGTGGTTGTCTGCGCTGCCACCCCCTGGCTCATGCACGCCATCACGGCCGTACCGGCCAACAAGAACTTCCCGAACGATACCATGAGCCCATCCCCTTTTACGTCAATCTCCGACTGGAGAGAAATATGGCATGGATTTGACTGATGGACAAGCTATAATTGTTCGGTGAACAGTTGAGCATGTTTCAAGGATCTCAGAGGGTAAGCTGATATGACAAAGACCTGTGATTCCATTGACATAGCGCTTGGATCGGCGAAGCGGCGGTTTGTTGACCGCCTGCCGAAAAGTGCGGCTATGCAGCAGTCCTCGGCCCAAGTGATGCCGGGTGGGAACACGCGCACGGTGCTGCACTACGACCCTTTCCCGATCGTCATGACGGGCGGACGGGACGCAATGCTGTTCGATGCAGACGGCAACGGCTACATCGATTTTATAGGCGAGTACTCGGCAGGAATTTTCGGCCACAGCAATCCCGCAATCCGCAACGCTATCATCGGCGCGCTAGACAAGGGCCTCAATCTCACTGCGCATAACGATTTGGAGCCCAAGCTGGCCCGGCTGATCGTAGACCGCTTCCCGTCGATCGACCTCGTCCGCTTCACAAATTCAGGCACGGAAGCGAACATGCTTGCACTTAGCCTTGCGTGCTTCGCGACGGGGCGATCGACGATACTGGTCTTCAAAGGCGCCTATCATGGCGGAGTTCTCACCTTTGTCGGCGAGGGTTCTCCCTTGAACGCTCCCTACAAGTTTATTCTTGGTAACTATAACGATACGGCCGGGACAGCCGCGCTGATCGATGCTCATCGCGATGACTTGGCTGCGGTATTGATCGAGCCAATGTTAGGCGCAGGCGGTTGCATTCCCGGCGATTCGACGTTCCTCTACTCGATAGAGGCCGGATGTCGCGATGTAGGCGCACTCTTCATTCTTGATGAGGTAATGACTTCACGACTCTCTGGCTCCGGGCGCCAAGGCGAGTTGGGTCTGCGCCCTGACATCACCACGTTGGGCAAGTACATTGGTGGTGGCAGTTCGTTCGGTGCCTTCGGCGGGCGCGGTGACTTGATGGCGGCATTCGATCCCCGACGCCATGACGCACTTGGGCATGCCGGCACCTTTAACAATAACGTGATATCTATGGCCGCCGGAATCGCCGGCCTAACGCAGCTCTACACGCCGGAAGTCGCGATTCATTTGACTCGCAAAGGTGAGGAGTTGCGCTCCTCCCTAAACGTACTTTGCAAGGAATATGACGCTCCTTTGCAGTTTTCTGGCCTTGGCTCGCTGATGAACGCGCATGGATCGCGTTTAGCTCTGTCAAGTTACGACGATCTTCGCAATTCCGATCGCAGAATAATTGATCTTCTATTCTTTCACCTGATCGAAGATGGCATATACATCGCACCGCGAGGGTTCATTGCATTGAATCTCGCGCTCAACGATGGCGATATGAAAAAGCTGGTTAAGTCTGTTGCTTCGTTTCTGGTGTTACATCGGTCTACAATGGCTGATGCTGCAGTCATCAAAGCCTGAATTGTCGAGGAGAGCGGGTGGTGCGGGACATGGAAGCGGCCATAGAGGGGCCGGGTACGAATGGAGGTGACGTGGCATTTTAGCAGCGGGCGCGCGACCTTGGCGTTCCGTTCGAGGGCACGCCCGGCGCGTGGAACTCTATCACGGACGTAGCCGGAGTTGAGGTCGGCATGTCAACGCTTATGCCGTCATGTTGATGAGCGACCAGGGCGAGGCGCAACGGTATCTGAGCAGCGTCCTGTCGAGCAATGGAAACGCGCCGTCCAACGTTTACGGCGACAAGGGGCTTCGTCTCGATCCCGATCCATCAGCTTCCTGAGCCAAACGGTTGCACAGGTCCGGTACACGAAGATCATCACCGACGGTCACCTGCGAACACCCACAACAGGCCGTCTTCCTCATAGGCGACAAGGTTCTGCAACAGGCCGTGGCGTGAATGTCGTCGGCCATGGATTCGATGGCGGAGGGCTTGATGCAGCGCTGGTTGAGCGAGGAAAGACGAAGCTGCGACAGCTTGGCGGTGATGATAGCCATGATGAATGCTCCTGATCTGCATGGCTCATCCTCACCAAACAGCCGGTTTTTCTCAAAGCGCTGATCAAGCGACATATGCTATTAGTATTTGACTCGGATCACTTCAGCGGGAGGAAGAGTTCCGCGACAACTTCATCCTCGGGCACCTCGGGAGCGGCCGTCCCACGGGGCGTTCTTCTTGGCGTGCCGGATAACCATGATCCGCGGGCTCGGCACGTGCTGGATTGACGCTATCGGAAAGGATTGATTCAAGGCTGCCTTTTGGAGGCAGGTTTGAGCCGGGGTGATCTCACCGAAGCAGAATGGGGTATTTTGAAAGGCTTGCTGCCAATCGAGCCTGAAAACCGGGGGCGAGGCAGGCGGCCCGAACAAAACCGCTCGATCATCAACGGCATA
>Ga0207674_10005239_pt1 | contig 15436 bp, 3 predicted proteins | sample KBSCornC72_FD_184303 | JGI IMG/M metagenome (GOLD analysis project Ga0207674, IMG submission 184303) | Corn rhizosphere microbial communities from Kellogg Biological Station, Michigan, USA - KBS Corn C7-2 (SPAdes) (version 2) | ecosystem: Host-associated > Plants > Roots > Rhizosphere > Soil ... | reverse complement strand
CCCAGCCAGAGCAGCGACCGGCCATCGATCCACCTCGCGAACTGGAACGCCCGCGTCACCACCGCGCCCTCACGCGGCACCTCCTCTTCCTCGATGCGCAATGGAGGCTCCGTGTCGGGCGCCTCACGCGGATCGGTCCGCAGCAACAGGCCCTTTGGCTGGATCGCGCGTCGCTCGCCGTTCATCTCCGTGCGCAACAACGCCCGGCGCTGCAGCTGAATCACCGGATTCGTCCCCGGAGCGCTTCCCGTCGCCGGGACGGGCACGAGCGGGATCCAATGTTCCGGCACCGCCGTCGCGAGACGATAGATCAGCTGGGCCTCCACCGGCGGGCCCGACACCTGCTGCTGCGCGGCACGACGCGTGGCCTCTGCATAACGATCGTACGACTCGCCGGACACGCCCTGCACTCTTCGCTCGACGCCCCACGCCATGTTCGCCATCTCGTCGCGGAACAGCGCCACTTCCTCGACGGCGTCGCCGACGAGCGTCTGAATGAGCGTCGGTGGCAGGAACAGGAAGTCGCGCGCAGTAACCTGCTGAGCCGGGTCACCCGAGCCGCCGATCTCGAACAGTGACCACGGCACCCCATCGATATTCCGAGACTTCGTGATCGTCGTGACGACGCCGAACGTATCGCGCACCGTGAAGCTCGTGAGCCTGACGAGTGATCCGATCGGGAGACGTACGGGCACGATGAACCAGTCGTTGCCGTAGATCAACGCGAACTCCACCAGCAGCAGCCGACTCAGGTCGGTCGGTCCGGCTGTCAGCGCACCGAAGTGAACCGCGGCATCCTCGAACTCCCAGAACCGATCGGCTGGCTTGCCGGGATACTCCACCGGCGCGGGCAGCGTCGGGCGCAAATGAACGGGAGCTGGCGCCGGTGCCGATACACCTAACGACTGCGCCGCCGCATCGACCGCGTACCAATCCAGGTCCCCGTCGGCGTACTCGTCCGCCGCGAGCGTGATCTCGCCGCCCGTCACGCTCGCGGACGTGGCGAACGCGTACTCCTGCCGACTCGGGTTCCACGCATCGGCCGCGCCTGTCTCGACGAGCGCATCGTCGAACCATTCGACCCACTTCTGAAGCACGTCGATCAATTTCTTCTGCTGTCCCGGCGGCACCTTCGGTCCGGCCGGAATGTCGGTCAGCTTGCCGGTCGCATCGCGCAGTGGGGCAAGCGCGGCTGCGAGCTTCCGGCCATCGAGCGCGCGGCCTCGCCAAATCGTTGCCCATGCCGTGCCGGCGGTGTCGGCTCCAGCATCATCCGGAGACGCGGGCAGATCGAGTGGATACTCGGCCAGGAAATCGTCGCGGAATTTCGCCAGCCCGGGGACGTTCAGCAGCCGCAGGAAATACATCCCTGCATCCGCGCCGAGTCGAGCGTGAAGGAGCCTGGCAGGCTCGCGTTCCACCATGACCTCCAGCGGAAGCGCTGCCGATCCGTACGCGCTCGACCGCGCTGCGGCATCAGCGCCTAACGCTCCAGCCAGATACCGAGTCATCGGCGCCGCCTCGGCGTCGACGCGCGCCTCGATCGGCGTCCCCGCATCCTCGCCGGCGAGCTCGAGGAATTGCCACTGGCGTGCAATCAGCCACAGCGGGTCAGCGATGGACGCCTGTAGCGCGGGCACGAGATCGGTGGACTGCGGCAGCGGCTCGAGCCGGTTCCAGGTGTTGAGCGCCGGGGCGACCGTGAGCCCCGGATTCAGGAGCGTGGCGTTGGGGACGAGGATATTCCGCATCGCGTCAGGCTTTTCCGAGAATCGTGGCCGTGGCCGCATTGGCGGCCGAGTATTTCGCTGCGAGCCCGGCGACCTTCACGACGGGAACATCGGGCGAGAATGAATCGGGCAGGTAGATCGCGGGCAACAGGGTGCCCAACCACTCCAGTTGGCGTGGGCCTACAGCCCGGATTTTGGCGAGGTCATGCGCCTCGACGACCGTGTCGAGAATCGTGTCCACGCTCCAGGCAGGCGTATCGGCTGCCGGCGGCACGGCGAGAACGATGGCCTGTGGTGGCCGCGCACCTGGCGCGTCGAAGTGGAACGCCACACCCGTCGTCTCGTCGGCGTTAGGCACCGTTTCGTGCCAGCCGTCGCAGAACAAGCCGGCGAGCGGCGCGGTGAAGCTCACTGCCCCGCTCCAGCACGCGACAATCGCCAGTTCCGCGGTGGGAACCGCACCATCGAACGGTAACGCGATCCAGCGGTCTTTCGGTGTATGCGGCAACTGCGCGACATTGAGGTCGCGGGCACTCGCATCGCTGCCCAACAACTCGGCCGCGCTGGACACGCGGGCGAGTCGATCGACGCCCGGCCTCACGAGAGCCATCCGATCCATCCACACGCTCGGCGCGAAATCATCCTTGGCAAGCAGTGTCGCTCGCGCAGCATTGGAGGCGGTCAATTCGGCCGCCCTGCCACCGGTCGGCACGCTGAAGCACGGAAGTACCGGGAAGTGCTCGCCCACGAGCGTTCTGATCCTCGACGTGTGATGCCGGACGCGCTCGTCGGCAGTCGCCGCTGGCGGGTTGCCGAACGATGTGACGAGATCGCGCTCTCGCGCAGCCGCCGCGCGCATCTCGGCCACGACCACGCCCGCCTGGCCGAGCAGCTCGTCAGCGTCGGTGGCTGCGGCCGAGCCTAACGGTGGCGGACCCGGAACCGCGGAGCGGAGGCCGAAAGCAGCCGCGCCAAACAGCGCATCGCGGAGTGTTTTCGCGATGGGTGTGGACGCGCCGATCGCCGCATCGAGTGTCGCGATCGCACTGGCGTAACTCGTGACCAGCGCGTCAGCCCGGCCACCGAGCTGCGCGTGATCCAGCCCGTCGTTCTGCGGGTCCTGCGGCAACACGAGATCGTTCGCGTTGGCCGAGCGCTGTTCGGTAATGAGGGTGTAGATCCAATAGGCCAGCGCCCGGAATACACCGAGCCCGACGATCGTCGGCTTCGAGCCGGCGGGCGGCTCGTCGAGCAGCGTGAGCTCGCTGTTCGGCTTCGGCGCGTTGACCATGCTCGCGAAGCGATGCACCAACCGCTCCTCGAGCTCCGACGGTGAATCCTTGCCCGCCGCCTGGCTCGCCATGACGAGGGACAGCGGCGACAAGCCAAGCTGGTCCAGCGTGAGAGCGAGCTTCTGCGTGCTCGTGCTCACCGTCGCCGCGAACTTCACGCGCTTCGGATCGCCGATCAGCCGGGCAATCCACGCGTTGAGCCGCGGCTCTACGCTCGCGCGCGGATCCAGAGGGATTGTCGCCCACGACGGTGGCAGAGTCTCATCGCCAATGAGCACGAGCAAGCGATGCGTGAAGCTCGTGCCCGTGCGAGGGGTGCGAACGAACTCCATCTCCGGCGGGCGGTCCTGCCGATCGAGTGCGGCGATCACCGCGCCAGCACGCTCGTTGTTGCCGCGCACGTTCTGGTGCACCGCTTCGGCGACCATGACGTCCGCAACCGCATCGTAGATGTCGGCCAGGCGATCGAGCTCCTCGGCCAGCATGGTCTGCTCGGCGGGGGACGGCACCGGCACGAGTGTGGCGAGGAGCGTCGACCGCTCGTTGGCCCAGCGCTCGAGCAAGGTCACTCCGTCAACGACGTCGCGCGCGGCGAGGTTCTCGGACGCCGTTGCGGGAGCGGGCGGCGCGACGTTCGAACGCAGCGGCGCAAGGCGCCGAAACGGCAGAATGAATCGTGCGAGCGTGAGACTCCGCGCGCGAATCGCTCGCTCGAATCGGTATCCGAGTAGCGCGGCGAGCGGCTGGCCCTGATCGATGCCGTCGAGCAGGCGAAGCGCCGTTCGCACTCGCGCCGAGCTCAGATCCAGGTTGAGCGCCTTGTGCTCGGCGTCGTTATGCGCGAGATGGCCGCTTCGCAGCACGGCCGCCGTCGTCGCTTGGGCGAGCGACGGCGTGTGGATGTAGCCCTCGCTCGTCGGAGCGGTTGCCGGACGCACATCGTCCACCCAGCCGTACGCGCCGATGTGCACGCCCGCCGGCGTGGCCGAGCGAAGCGCGGTCAGCCTGCGCGTGGCGAGCGACGTGTACCAGGCATCCAGTCGATAGGCATAGAGGTCGAGCACGCCGCGGAAGACTCGCTCGAGCTGATCCGCCGGTTTCGTGGCGATCACGTCCAGGCTCGCCAGCATGTCGCCTAACGCCTGATAATCCGCCGGCGTACGTACGCCTCGGTTCACCGCCGCCGTGACGAACTGTCGGACCGTGAGCGACTTCGTGACCGTCGGGATGACGACGCGCGACGCTTCCCACGGGCTCGTGACCAGCACGCCGGCGGTCGCGTCGGGACGGGTCGCCGTCTCGATGCCCACGTACTCCGACGCCTGCATCAGGCCGACGAGCGGCGCCGTCTTGATCGCGCCGGCGGCCAGGCGATGCTTGTCGATGGTGATGATGTCCGCGCGGTGCAGCTCACGAGCCGTGGCGTGCGCGACCAATGCCTCGAGCAGGGTGCTGGCATCCTCGCGCGCCTTGATCGCGTCGTACGTGCCTGACGTCCGCGCGAGCGTCGCAATGTCCTGCAGGTAGGTCACGGACAGTGGCGCGCCTGGAACGATCGGCTTCGGGTCCACCAGCGGCACTCGCAGCGGACGATCGATCGGATGAGTTGTGAATCCGGCGATGTCGGGGCGCTGCGGCCAGTCCAGATGAGATCCGACGATTTCCGTGATCTGATCCTGCGCCGCCGCGTGGCGTGCTAGCCCGATCGTTGCGTTCACGGCGAGCGCGCCGAGGATCGATCGGTACCGGAAAGTTTGGGATTGCGGCGTCGTCTGCAGCACCGCAGTAAGATCCGCGTCGAGGTCGCTCGACATCCCGAGGCGCGGGACTCGACCCGTGCCAGCCTGCCAGAACGGTCGCAGCTTGCCTAACCAGACTGCGAGCCCCGACTCGAACGGCGCATCGGCACGCGACGTGAGTCGCCCAGGTGCGACAACGGGCAGAACGCCGTACGGCTGTTTCCCGATTCGGATAGCCGTATACGGCCCGCCGGCGAAGACGTACTGCCGCACGTGGTCACGCAGCTGCTTCGTCAACGCGTCAGGAAACAACGGATTCAGGAAGTCGGTGACGTACCCGCCGAGCGTGGCTTCCCAGATCACGTTCGCCAGGTGCGTCGCGACGTCCTGCTCGCGGGCGCTCGACCCTGGAATGGCGACGAGGGCATCGTCCCCGCGAATCGTTAGGCCGAGGGCGCGGTAGAGGCGGTCCGCGGCGCCGCCGCCGCCGACCTTCGCCGCCATCGGCCGCGCCTCCGGATCGAGCGCGCTGGTCAGGGCCGCGTCGGATGGCCGGGCACCGGGACGTGCCGCGGCTGTGACGTTCGTCGGCGTGCCCGGCTCGATCGCCGACAATCCGTCGGTATAGACGTGCGATGCGAAGAGCCGGCGAAGTGTCTCGGCCGCCTTCTCGGGCGCGACGGTCCAGTCGACGCCGAGCACGAACAGTCGATCGAGACCGCCACCCAGCGCCATCCCCCGCGCGAGATCCGCCGCGCCGATACGCACGGCCATTCCCTTCTTTTCCGCCTCGTCGAAGTCCACCAGCCACCGGGCCGAGGGTTGAAGCGGAAGCGTATCGTCGGGTATCGGGGTCGGGTCGTCCGGCGCGGGCGTCAGGTCCAGTACATCCGAGATCGTCGCGGACCATTTCCGGAAAATCTCTCGCCCGTCGCGCATGCCGATGACGACCCATCGCTCGGGCAACGCGACCGCACGAGCCGCTCGCGACCACTCGGCGGCGCGGGCCGGAGCCGCGGGGAACACGGGCGTGACGGGCTGTCCGAGCTGAGCGATGTTCGTCGGCGTGAGCGCCGCCGCGATCCACGCCGCTCTCGCCGGTCCAACGATTCCGGCAAGGGTAGCCCACGGGGAGGAAGCTCGCGTATTCGGATCGGGTGCCGCGAAGCGCGCCTGCCAGTACGCGATCCCCAGGTCGCGCTCACCCACTGTCAGTTCGGGCTCGTGCGCGTCGACGTGAACCTGATCCGGAAAGATGCGGACGCGCAGCTCTGCGGCCGAGTTGAAGAAACGTGTCTCGATCCGCACCGGGAGCAGCGCGATCGGAATGTTTCCGGCAATGGCGGCGACGTTTGGCGAGAAGTCGTCAGGCATCGATCGCTCCGCTACGGCTGCACCATGCTGCGCGAATGAACGGCCACGCGCATTGGCTTCTGCAGGGTGATCGCCGCGAAATGGCCGGCGTGTGCCACGAACTGGACGTCGCTGAGGATCTGATTCTCGAGTGGGTTCCCGCCGATGTGGAGATACCGGCCAGGGGCCGTCCCGGTATGGGTCCACGTGGCGTCCGACCACGAGCCTAACGTGGGCAGCGAGTCGCCGGGCCCGAGCTCATCGAACCCGAAGCGAGGCTCCGTCGGCTGCTCCTGAAGCACAAAGAACCAGCCATCCCCGGCGAGCAGATCGGCATCCGTGAGGTCGAACCCCACGAACACGATGTCGGACCCGAGCACGCCGGCGAACACAGGCTGCTTCAGGTCTGTTGGCGCCGGCGGATTGATGAGTTTCCCGCCCGCCGACCGCCACGCGAAAATCGACGTATTCGGATAGCGACGCAGGAGCCGCCCTCGCACCAGGAGCGCGATCTGGCCTCCCGGCCCGCCCCGGGCGCTGGCGCCTAACGTGTTCGTTGGCGGCCAGAGGTGGATCGGAGGAATGTCCTCGCCGCCGTCGGTCCACGCCCAGAACTTCCGGAACGGTGTGCCGCGCTGGTCAGTCGGGAACGAGCGCCAGAGGAGCTCCCGGTTCATCTCGGAGTTGAGCCCGACGAGCAGCGATTCCACGAATCGGGGATTCGTTTCGAGCAGCGTAATCGCGTCGGGAGGAATGTCGCCGACTCCCGGCAGGAATCGATCGGGGGCGAGGCGAGCGAGGTACTCGTACACCGGGACGTCGAGCTCCGGCGCCGCCATGATGCGATCCTGCGTCGGCACGACGGTGATGCCGGCGGGGGGTTCCGCGAGCAGTCGCGTGCCGCCTGCCAGGACCATCGTGCCCAATCGGCGCGGAATCGTGATCCGCGGGTTCGTGCGAACGACCAGCACGTCGCGCGCAGTGGGCAGCGCGAACGGCACGAGTGTGGGCGTCGGTGGCGGCGGGCCTCCGACCTGACCGCTCGGTGCGACCGTCAGGATCGCCTGCTCCATGCGCGTGATCGTCCCCGTGTCCTTCACGAGCGGCGGCAGCGTGATCGTCCCGCCGGTTTTCGTTGGCGGCACCGTGGTGCCCGGCGGCGTCCTCCCCGGTAGCGTCGGGCCGAGGGTTGGGCGGACTCGAGGGTCCGTCACACGACCGGTGACCGCGGGCGGCTCGGCGCCGGTCGGGTCCACGGTGTTAGGCGGGATACGCGCCAGCACCGTCCCGATGTCTTTCGTGCTCGTATCCGTCAGGTGACGCTCGAGCGTTGCGACCTGTGGCGATGCCCGGCCGGCCCTCGTGCGGATGACCACACGCCCGCCGGTGTCGACGTCGAGTCCCTGCACCAGCGTCGGTTGTCCTTCGCGAATCGTGATGAGCAGGCCCGCGGCACCTGGCGTGGTAGCACCGGCGGCCGTCACGGTCCGCAGCGTCGTCGTCAGCGTCACCGCGGACGATTTCACGACGCCGAGCAGCTCGCGTGTTCGATCGAGCTGCACCTCGCCGATGATTCCCACGGTCCGCAGATCGGTTCGCGCGACGACGCGCGGCGTGCGGTCCGCCGAGACGACGGCGGTATCGTCGCGGAGCTGACGAAGCACGGACGCGCCGACGGAGACTGGGAGCCCGATTCCCGTCAGGTTGACCGGCGTGTCGTCGGCGTCTGGGATCGGCAGCGTTGCGAGCGATGGGATGCCCAGCACGCCGTGCGGTGTGAACCGGGTCGGGTCGACATCGAGTGCGCCAGTGGACAGCTTCGAGACGAGCCGAACGCGTGGCAGTCCCTGACCCGGGGCGGCGCCGGCGACCGGAGCGCGGCGCACCGCGGCGCGGAGCACCGGGCGACTGGCGCTCGTCAGGCGTCGCAATGCCGGATCCGCCGAGGCGTTAGGCAGGCTCGATCGCGCGATCGTGGCGGCGATCGTCATCTCGCCCTGGCTCGCGCGGCTGTGTAGCGCAGCCGCAACCTGCACGAGACGGTCAGGCGGCAGTGTCTGCAGATGCCTGGTGTGAATCCGCGTCAGCGCTTCGAGCGACAGCCGGGCGCGGCTCAGCAACCGATTCGCGTCGAGGATTCGACCCACCTGCTCCCAGCACCACTGCATGAAGTCTTCCTGATTCTGCCGCTCGATCTCTGCGCCGAGGCCGGCACCAGCGCGGGCACGCGGGTCGAGGTTGAGCTCGCGAAGCCAGGTTGGGAAGTCGTCAGGCACCGTGTGCTGCCGCGCGTGCCACTCACCGTAGAGCGGCGGGCCGAGCACGGGCGTCGTGGCGGTCGGCCCTGATGTCGCTTGTACGGCGAGCGCGTCGAGCGTCGCTCGCAGGGCGGTCTGCACCGCCACCGGCACATCACCCAAGGTGCCTGACGAGCGTTTCGGAGCCCGCAAGGCGCCATCCATCGCGAGGATCGCCGTCGGATCGGCAGCGGGGATCGACGGCAGCTCGGGACCCGCACTCCCGATGTACATCGGTGCAACGCCGACGGTCTCCGGGGCAACGAACGGCTGGAGCCTCCGCGCGAGCTCCTCGAAATCGCCGGCCGGACCGGTCGCGAACTCCCAGTGGAAGTACACCGGGAGCCTAACGTCCGACGTCGCGTCGACCCGCCACGCCGGACCGATCGTGCCGTCGATCGGTGGTGTGTCTCCCAATCCCCGAGCCACGCCCACATCGAACGCGGGCACGAGGCACGCCGCGTAGCGCTTGCCACCCTCGAGGCGTCGCGGCGACATGATGCGCGACACGTTCATCGCGGGCTTGTTGGCAAGCTCCGTCGCAAGATCCACGGAGCCGGCCGGCGCGATCGCCTGCGTGTGCGCCCATGCCCACGACTCGTCCAGATCCGGCAGCTCCGTTGCCACTGCCCCAGTCGGCACCGTCAGTATGGGCAGCGGCTTGCCGGCCTCCGCGCGTGGCGCATCCGTGACCGACAGGTCGACCACGATGAGCACGCACCACGGTCGCAGGTGGTCGTTCGTGTTTTTCCTGGCAGGTGTGAACAGCCACGGGAAGTCCGGCGGATCGAACTCGATGAGTGGGAAATAGTTCGGCTCGACGTCCGTGCTGGCGGGGCGAGGGTCTGTCCGAATGATCACGCGCGGGTCGACGCCGACGACGTCACCCGGGCCGTAGAGCGAGAGATCGTACGTCGCTTCGGGAATAGCGCTCACCGTGAGGCCCACGGTCACCTTCGCGCGTGCGGGAAGCGCTCCGCCGTCGTCAGGCGCCGTGATGCGGTCAGCGAGACCGCGTCGAGCCCAGGGAAGGAAGCGATAAGTCGTGTCGGCCACCGTCACACCCCCGCGAGCTCGAACTCTTCGACGAGCTGCGATCTTTCCTCGTCGTCGGGCCGGAACCGCTGTTCGGCAATCATCTCGACCGTTCGCGCCTGGCCACCTAACGACACCGCTGGATCGACGGTGAACACCGTACGTTCCGCCGCGGCCATCGGCGCCGGCGACAGTTCCACTCGGCTCCCGGTCTTCGCCCTGTTGCGCTCGTCGAGCCGCTGCGGCGCGCGCGCCGCCGCACCGTGTCCGGCAAGGATGCCCACCAGGCTCATGTCCATCGCCACGCGACGAAGCGCACCGTCTCGGCGCGTCCCATTGAAGCGCCGCGGATCGATGTCGAGATAGGCCGTCTCGTACTCCATATCCGCCCAGATGGCACTCTCGCTCACGGAGTACGCCGCCGAGCTGAACTCGACCCCCGCATCCATCTCCTCGAACGACGGCCGCGTCAGGCGGTCTTCCTCGGTCATCTCCAGGAACTGCGAGCGTGGGAAATGATCGCGCACTGCCACTCGCTCGGTCGCATCGAGCCCCGCTTCGCCAACGCGCATTCCCGTCACATCGAACCGGTTCGGTCCGTCGATGCCGCCCTCCCCGAACTTCTCCATCGCGAGGCCCAGCGGGACGGTCCGCTGGCTGAATGTGAAGCGGCCAAGCGGGTGGGCAAGCGTCGCCAGCTCGCCAGGCCGCGACGCGATCGTCACCATGGCCTCGCCGCCGGCCGGCAACTGCGCCGTCCAGTTCTCGCGTCGATTGAGCTCCGTGGTCAGAAGACCAACGACGCTCGTCTGCACGATCACGGCTTCGTCGGCCGTGCCCCACGTTTCATCGAACGACTTGTCGATGTCCCACCAGAGAATCGAGAACGTGACCTTCCCCTTCACGTGCCAGAGGCCCGGTCCCTCGATCGTCCCCTCGACCTTCACACCGGCCAGCGAGTGTCCCTTGAACGTCACCGCGGCCTTGATGTGGAAGTCGACGAGGAAGTGCGTCGTCGGCTCGCGATAGATCAGGGCATCGAAGCCGATGTCACCCGTGAGCCCGACCGGTCCGATCGTCGCCTTGGCGGCGAGGTTGACGCCGAATTGAATGGTGCCGGGCGAGAGCGCGAAGTAGCCAGTCAGCGTTAGGCTGAACCGGCCGACCTTGAACGCGGCGCCGAGCCGATCGAGCACGCCACCGATCTCGGTGGGAACGTCCTTGAACCGTGGATTGAAGCCGCCGGCCGCCAACAGGAAGCGTGGCTTGTCGCCGTACTCGCCCCACACCGCGAGGCTGCCGGTGATGTCGATCTTCGCGATCTTCGAGTCGCGGAGCCGCGCAATGAAGCCGTAGCGCTTCTTGTCGAGATCCCAGAAGCCGACGATGTCGACGATGAGCTTCACGACGGTGATCGTCGCGTCCTCCTTCGTCGGGCCGATCTCCACGCGAAGTTGGCCGATCAGCACGATCTGCGAGAACGCGAACTCGCCATCGCCCGACCCGAACACGTTGGCCATCTGGATGAGCAGCCCGACGCGAATGAAGACGATGCGCTTGGGAGTGCCCCACCCCATGTCGAACATCGGCCCGATCGTGAACGCGCGCGGCGTGAGCGGAAATACCGTGCGCAGGCGATTCAAAATGCGTGGCGCGTCCCCGACCGGGTTGTCGGGGAACAGGATGTCGTCGAACGCCTTCGTCTTCATTCCCGCGATCAGCTGCGCGAGGTCGATGCCGTGCTGAACGCCGATCAACCCGCCCACACCGTAGACCGTAAAGCCTGGCGCCGGCGTAGGGATGGGGAACTGGATGAAGATCAGCAGCAGCAGCGACCAGTCGTTCGGTCTCGTTGTCAGGACACCGATCGCCTTTATGCCGAATTTGCCGAACAGCAGCAGCTCGAAGGCGCCGGCGTACTCGTTGTTCGCCGGATCTGCATACAGGTACCCGCCGCCCTTGAGCACGCTGGTATCGAGCAACAGGCCGAGCCCGTTAGGCGCCTTGAAGCCGAGGTCGAGATGGATCGGGCCGAGATTGCCACCTTCCCGGCGATCCGCGTCGAGCTGGAAGCCGAGGCGGTCGACGACGACGCTGAAGGGGCCGAGGCGTGCGGTGAACCCGCCACTGAGCTCGAGTCCGAGGTCGCCGCCAGTGCTCGACGGCCCGAGCCCGATCTCGACGTGATGCACGGTCAGCACGCCAGCGATGGAGCGACCCACCGGCAGCGTGGCCTTCGCCTTGGTGCCGCCGTCGAGGCGGAATCCGCCATCGGTATCGGCGATGATGCCGACCGAGAACTTTAGCTTGGCGCCGTCGCCGGCAATCGTCCTCAGGAAGCTGTCACCCTTGTCGGGCGCGATCACCAGCTCGGCGTCGCGCAGGGCGGCGTGGAACCCTGCCCGCTCCTTCCAGACGTCGATGCCGAATTCGGTCTGGTAGATGTCGAGGCGAGTCTCGTTAGGTTCCCCGATGCGGAAGATGGGCTCGTCGGCGGTGCCGCTGGTGATGCCAAACTTGAGGAACGGGTTCGGGTCCAGCGCCTGCACGTTCGATGGTAGCCGCGATCCCGCAAAGCCGAAGTAGGCGTCGAATCCGCTCGCGACGCCGGCGTCGAGGCTGAACTTGATCCGGTGCAGGTTGGACTGGGTATCGTCGTCGGCGTCCGGGTCGATCTTGCGTTCGATCTCCTTGTCGATCGTCAGGTCGCCACCTAACGAGACGTAGATCCCCGGCCCGCCATGCTCCGGTGGCACCGCGAGCAGCGATGCCAGCAGGTGGGGCCCGGTGCCCGACGCGCCGCCCACCCTGAACGTGACCGCGCGCATCGAGGCGAGATCCGCCTTCGGCGTCACGCTGTCCGGCGACAGGTCCCAGCCATAGAACACGTCGACATGACCGGTGTCCGCCTCGTTCTTCTCCTTGCTCGTGAACGCGTCCAGCAGCTGCAGCACGAGCGCGCCGGCACCGGTGATCCGTTGCGCGAGAAGCTCACCCGATGGCAGATCTTCACCGCGGAGCTGGCGCAGCAGCCGGGCCGGGTCGATCATGATGAGCGCTTCGGTATCCTCCTCGAGGAAGAGGATCGAGCGCGACAGCGCGTAGAGGAACGGCCAGCGCAGGCGAACGGAGTCGGTCGCGCCGAGCTTGAACAGCGTGTAGCTCACCTGACCCGCTGGGAAGTCGTCGGTCTCGAGCGTCGCGGCGAGCGTCTTGATCTCCTGCGCGACGTCGGAGATCTCGGCGATCGTCTCGCTCAACGCCTCCTTGTCTGGGTCCAGACCGGCCGCGAACTGCACGAATTTTTGGCCGGTCGCCGCAGGAATACTTCCGCCCGGCTTGAGTCCCAGGTCCTGGCGGATCGACTCCGCAATGGCCGAATCGGTGAGAAAGTCAACGATCGCACCGGCAGCGTCCTTGAACAGCGCGACGATTCGCGAGAAGATGTTTTTCTTCTTCTTGGCGTCGGCCATCAGCGGAACCCTATCTCCGGGGGTGGCTTCGGGCTCGGCGCGAGGGGAATCTCGTGCACGGTCGCCTCGGTGCCGGTCACGGCGTCGGGGCCGCTCTCGGAAATGAGCGTGTGGCTCAATACGAGGTTGCCACTCGCATCCTTCGTCAGGCGCACGATACCGATGTTCGACTTGAACACCATCTGCCGCAGAAACTCGAACCGTGTCGCGGCGGCGGTCTGATGTCGCACGGCGATCGTGTGATAGCCTGGCAGCGCGTTGGACTCATCGAGCTCGTCCGACGCGGCGAACAGTTGCTGTCGCAGCGCGGTCGGCAGCGTTGTTTCCGGTCGCGGATCGCGCTGCACCGTTAGGCGCCACCGCCAATCGGGCGGCTTGTCGGATGGGAACGCGGTGCCGGCCGGCCAGCCTTCGGCCGGCAGCAGCGATGGCGATCGGTTGATTCTCGACCGCCGGCCCGGCGACACGAACTGTCCGGCCGGCACGACGAGTGATGATGGGCCAGTCCAGGCGAGCCGCGAGCCCGAGTACTCGGTCTCGACGCGCTGCAGCATCGCGTTCTGGCGAAGCAACAGCTTCACCACGTCCTTGAACTTGTTTCTGGCGGGGCTCGAGGTGAGCTGCACGATGCGCGATGGCGCGGTGACACCTTTCTTGTAGTAGTCGAGCGTCAGGCTGTCCGCGAAGTGAACGTCGCCACCGAGAAGTACGATGCGTGGATAGGTGGCGAGTCGCGCGAGCAGCGCCTCGCGCGCGAGGTCGTTCGACGACCATCCCTCTGCGTCGTACTTCTCGACGCCGATATTCGCCGTCTGGACGCCGGATCCGTCGAGTCCATCACCCTGGTTCTTGACGTCGATGATGACCTGCGCGGCCGGCCAGGCCAACGTATCGATGATGTCGGGGCCGAGCACCGGCGCGGCCGACACGACGAACACCAGTTCGCGGCCATCGGTCGGCGGACCCGCAGGGAGCTGCTGGTCGCGATTGAGCCCAACCAGGTCGGGCGGCAGATAGCCCTCGCCGGTGAATTTCCGGCGCGTGCGCGTATCGAGCACGACGACCTGCATCTTCGGCGCCGGGACGATGTAGTTCCACACAGCCTGCTCGGTGAACGCCGCGCCGGTCACGCCGCAGAGCGTGTCGATGCGCTCGGTCGAGCCGGCGACCGGATACGGACCGTCGCCCGCGTACAGCCGCTCGATCTCGTCGAGCAGCTCCTTGTTCTTTCCTGTTTCGAAAACGGCAGGGTCGTTGCCCCACCCCTGAAAGACCCCGTACGCCATGACGGCGTTGCGCACGAGCTGGCGCCCGAACTCCTTCGAGTAGACGCGATTCGTCCACTTCTTGTGGAGGTTCCAGTCGTCGGTGACATCGTGATCGTCGAAGATCATGTACGTCGCGACGTTCGCGAGCGCGCGCGCGACGTGCGGCACGCCGACCCGGAACAGCTTGGCCTTCGCGACCGCGCTGACGAACCCGCTGTCCTCTTCTTTCGCTGCGTCGCGCAGCAGCCGGATGTCGCCGTTGTACGGCTTCTTCTTTTCCGGCGCGTCGAAGAACGCTCGTAGCGGCGGCAGGTCGACCGGCGGCGAGGGAAAGACCAGATCCGCCGTACCTAACGCCGACCAGACGCGCGGGCTCCAGGCAGCGAGGTACATTGCCGAGTACTCGCCGAAACTCAGCAGGTGATTCTCGCCATCGCCGGTCGTGTAGCCGCCGAGCTCCACGACCATCTTGTGGCGATTGCTCGGCGGGAAGTTCTCGAGTGTCACGTCGAACGATCCGTCGACCGGCGCGCCGCCTTCGCGCGGTTGGGCGACGACGCGCATCTGCTCGTTCGGCCCGATGATCTCGGCCGCGAGCCCCGAGAGCATGAACAGCAGCGAGGACGAGAGGTCGTCGGCGTAGATCTGGTCGCCCGTCATGAAGAGCTGCTGCGGTCGCTCGATCGGATCGGCGATCGTCGCCTCGAGGATGTCATCCAGCCACGCGAGCGCGTCGTATCCTGGGCCGCTGGTGTTGCGGCAGCTGCAGTGCGCGAAGCGGGTCTGCTCGATGACCGGCGGTGGCGTCACGAACGACGGGAGGCGCCCTTCGACGTAGCCGAGTGCGAGGCCCAGCGGGCGTTGAGCCGTGTCCTCGTCGGGATTGGGGTCGGGAGCTTCGTTCGCGAGGAGGCCGAGCTGCTGGAGTCCCTGCGAGCCGACCTGGATGTCGTACGAGTAGATGGTGCCCGGTGTGAGCGATGGCGCGGGCGAGTCGATCTTGACGGTGATGAGCGCGACGTGGAGCTGTTTGCCGAAGCGCCGCGTCTTGACGGTGGCGGAGGCGACGGCGGCATCAGTGGAATTGACGGAGCCGCCAGCGGGGCCGGCGGATTGGATGCCGCGCCAGATGGTGGCGGTCACGCTGTCGGATGCGTCGCGCAGCGCAATCCAGAAGCTGCAGGCCCTCGGCTCGACCCGGCGCACGATGGGTCCGGCGAGGACCGGAGGCAGAGTGGCCATCCGGCGG
>Ga0207674_10005238_pt1 | contig 15437 bp, 16 predicted proteins | sample KBSCornC72_FD_184303 | JGI IMG/M metagenome (GOLD analysis project Ga0207674, IMG submission 184303) | Corn rhizosphere microbial communities from Kellogg Biological Station, Michigan, USA - KBS Corn C7-2 (SPAdes) (version 2) | ecosystem: Host-associated > Plants > Roots > Rhizosphere > Soil ... | reverse complement strand
CACGAACACGACGAGGAGCGCATTGGCTGCGCCGTCGGCGCCGGCATCGGCGGCATCGCCACGATCGAGAAGACCGCGATCACTTATCACGAACACGGCCAGCGCAAGATCTCGCCGTTCTTCGTGCCAAGCTCGATCATCAACATGGCGTCGGGCAATCTGTCGATCATGCTCGGACTGAAAGGTCCGAACATCGCCTGCGTCACCGCGTGCACGACCGCTACGCACAACATCGGCCTCGCCATGCGCATGATCCAGTACGGCGATGCCGACGTGATGGTCGCCGGCGGTGCCGAATACGCCACGGCCGGCACCGCGATCGGCGGTTTCTGTTCGGCGCGCGCGCTGTCCCAGCGCAACGACGAGCCGACCAAGGCGAGCCGCCCGTGGGACAAGGACCGCGACGGCTTCGTGTTGTCCGACGGCGCCGGCGTGCTCGTGATCGAGGAATACGAGCACGCGAAAAAGCGCGGCGCGCGCATCTATTGCGAGCTGACCGGATTCGGCATGAGCGCCGATGCGTACCACATGACGGCGCCAAGCGAGAGCGGCGAGGGCGGCGCGCGCTGCATGGTCGCGGCGATGAAGGATGCGCGACTGGATTCCGCGCAAGTGCAGTACATCAACGCGCACGGCACCTCCACGCCGGCCGGCGATATCGCTGAAGTACAAGGCATCAAGAGCACGTTCGGCGAACACGCGAAGAAACTGATGGTGTCCTCGACCAAATCGATGACCGGGCATCTGCTCGGCGCGGCCGGCGGCGTCGAAGCAATCTTCTCGATTCTGGCCATGCGCGACAACGTGATCCCGCCGACGATCAACCTCGACAATCCGGGCGAAGGCTGCGATCTGGACTTCGTGCCGAACACGGCGCGCCAGTTCAAGCTCGATGTCGCGCTGTCGAACTCGTTCGGTTTCGGCGGCACGAACGGAACACTGATTTTCCAGCGGATCTGACCCGGTAGTTTCCTGATCCTTTCGTGCCGAAGTATCGAAGCACGAATGCCCCGGATCGTTTCACCCTCCGATACCTCTGGGCGAACGGAGCGGAAGCTCGCAATGTCGGAAGACCAGCACATTATTGTGAGCTCACTCGCCGGCGTGCGTGATCTGCTGCCGCTGGCCGCGGCGAATCCGCGACGTTATCCGTGCTTGTTCGAAAGCGCCATCAACGGCGGCACGCATGCTCGTTACGACATCCTGCTCGCTTTTCCGCAAGGCGCGCTCGCGCTTGGCGTGGACGGGCGCGTACGCGACGCGCAAGGGCGGGATTGCGGCGGTGATTTTCTGGCGGCGCTCGATGCGGAATGGAAAGCTTCGCACACCGGTGCAGCGTCGTCGTCGCTTCCGTTTCGTGGCGGATGGGCCGTCTTTCTCGGCTACGAGCTTGCCGGGCAGCTCGAACCACACCTGCGCCTGGAGCCGGCTTCGGATGCGGCAATTCCCGTGGCTCTCGCCTTGCGCTGTCCCGCCGCGATCATCGTCGATCGCGGTACCCGGCAGACATTCCTGATCGCCGAACCCGCACACGCTGATCTTCTGGGTTCGCTCAAAGCAGATCTCGATGCGGCGACGATATTGCCGGAATTCGCGCTGACGCCGGCCGCGATCGAGGAAGACGCGCCTGCACGCTTCATCGATGGCGTCGCGCGCATCCACGATTATCTGCGTGCCGGCGACACGTTCCAGGTAAACCTGTCGCGCGAATGGCGTCTGCGCTGCGATCCGGCGCCATCGGCGGCAGGCTTGTACGCCAGCCTGCGCCGCGCCAATCCCGCGCCGTTCGCGGGCCTCCTGCAGTGGGACGACTGGGCAATTGCGAGCTCCTCGCCGGAGCGGCTTGTCGAAGTGCGTGGTGGCATCGCGCAGACGCGCCCGATCGCCGGCACGCGCGCGCGCGGTGCCGACGATGCCGCCTTGATCCGTGAACTGATCGATCATCCGAAGGAACGCGCCGAACACGTGATGCTGATCGACCTGGAACGCAATGATCTGGGCCGCGTCTGCGTGCCGGGATCAATTCACGTCGACGAGTTGATGAGCGTGGAAAGTTACGCGCATGTGCATCACATCGTTTCCAATGTGCGCGGCCGTCTGCGCGATGGCGTCACGCCGGGCGAAGTGCTGCGCGCGGTATTTCCCGGCGGCACGATCACCGGTTGCCCGAAGATGCGCACGATGCAGATCATCGCCGAACTCGAAGGCGTCGGCCGCGGCGCCTACACGGGCGCGCTCGGCTATCTCAATCGCGACGGCGACATGGATTTCAACATCCTGATTCGCACGTTGACACTGCACGGCGATGCAGTGTGTCTGCGCGCAGGCGCCGGAATCGTCATCGATTCGATTGCCGAACGCGAGCTCGACGAGACCCGCGCGAAAGCACGCGGGCTGCTGCGTGCGTGCGGAGTGTCGGCGTGATGCTGGTCAACGGCGTAGCGAATGGATCGATCGCGCCAGATGATCGTGGCTTGTGCTACGGCGACGGCTTGTTCGAGACGATCCTGTTTGTTCGTGGACGGGCGCCGTTGTGGTCTCGGCACACGGCGCGACTGACCGAAAGCTGCGCGCGATTGCTGTTGCCGGCGCCGGATATGGATTTAATCGCGCGCGAGGCCGCGCATGCAAGCGCTCCTTTCACGCGAGCGGTCGTGCGCATCACGCTCACGCGCGGCGCGGGTCCGCGAGGCTACGCAATTCAGCACGCGGCGCAGATGACGCGTGTCGTCGCGGCTGCACCGGCACCGGAAATTCCGGCCGACTGCTACCATTGCGGCATTCGCGTGCGCGTGTGTGCGCTGCGGCTCGGTGAACAGCCGGCGTTGGCCGGGATCAAACATTTGAATCGGCTCGAACAGGTATTGGCGCGCGCGGAATGGAACGACGAGACAATCGACGAAGGTCTGTTGTGCGATGCGCATGGGCGCGTGATCGGCGCGACGTCGGCGAATCTGTTTGCGCTGATCGATGGCCGGCTGGTGACCCCGGCGCTGCAGCGATGCGGCGTCGCCGGCGTCGCGCGAGCCGAAGTGTTGGCGCAGCGCGCATGCGAAGTGCGTGATCTGGAAATGGAAGAACTCTTGCGAGCCGACGAAGTGTTTCTGAGCAACAGCGTGCGCGGCATCATGCCGGTGACGGCGCTGGACGAACGGCGCTGGCCCGTCGGACCCGTCGCGCGTGAACTGCAAGCGCACTGGCGCGCGCTCGGATTGATCGAGGACGCCGCATGAAATTCCGGCGCGTCGTCGCCGTCGTTGTCCTGATTGCCGCCGGCTTTTTTGCCTGGCACGAATACAGTCAATTCGCCGACGCGCCGCTGGCATTGCCGGCACCGACGACGATCGATGTGCCGATGGGCACGCAATTGCCGGGTATCCTGCGCGAGCTGGAGCATCAGGGTGTGCGCACCGGCCAGCAACTATACTGGCGTTTGCTCGCGCGCCAGATGGGCGTGGCCGGCAAGCTGCACGCCGGTGAATATGCACTCGATGCGGGAATCACGCCGCGTGCACTGCTCGCCAAGATGGCGGCGGGCGAGGTCATCCAGCATCATTTCACGATTGTCGAGGGCTGGACGTTTGCGCAGCTGCGCGATGCACTCGCCCACGATTCGGGTCTGAAGCAGACCTTGGCCGCAAGCAACGACGCGGCGATCATGCGCACGCTCGGCGCCGCCGACACGCTGGCGGAAGGGCAGTTCCTGCCGGAGACATACAACTACGTCAAAGGCATGGACGACATCGATATTCTGCGCCGCGCGCACAAGGCAATGGTCGACGCGCTCGACAAGCAGTGGAATTCACGCGCGGCCGATCTGCCGTTGAAGTCGGCGCATGAGGCGCTGATTCTCGCCTCGATTGTCGAGAAGGAAACCGCGCGTGTCGATGAGCGCCCGTTGATCGCCGGTGTGTTCCTGCATCGCTTGAAAATCGGCATGCGCCTGCAGACGGATCCGACCGTGATTTACGGTCTCGGCCCGGCGTTCGACGGCAACTTGCGCCGCGGCGATCTGGACACCGATACGCCGTTCAACACCTACACGCGTGACGGCCTGCCGCCGACGCCGATTGCGCTGCCCGGCGCGGCTGCGCTCAGTGCCGTGTTGCATCCCGCCGCGACCGACGCTTTGTATTTCGTCGCGCGCGGAGATGGCAGCCATGAGTTCTCGCCGACGCTGGAAGCGCATAATCGCGCCGTGGCGAAATATCAGTTGCATCACAATCGATGAGCGGAAAACTCATCACACTCGAAGGCGGCGAGGGCGCGGGCAAGAGCACTGTGCTCGCGGCGCTGCGCGAACTTCTGGTTGCGCGCGGCGTCGACGTCATCGTCACGCGCGAACCGGGTGGCACGCCGGCGGGAGAAGCGATCCGCACGGTGCTGCTCGATCCGGCGAAAAAGGGCCTGTGCGCCGAAGCGGAATTGCTGCTGATGTTCGCGGCGCGCGCGCAACTCGTGCGCGAAGTGATCCAGCCGGCGCTCGCCGAAGGGCGCTGGGTGTTGTCGGACCGTTTTACCGACGCAAGTTACGCCTATCAGGGCGGCGGTCGCGGCCAGCCGGAAAATCGCATTGCCGATCTGGAGCACTGGGCCGCGGCGGGCGTGACGCCGGACCTGACCTTGCTGCTCGACCTGGCCGTCGCCGACGGCATGAAGCGCGCAAATGGCCGCGGCGTTGCCGATCGTATAGAAATGGAAAACGCGGATTTTTTTGAACGCGTGCGCGCGAGTTACCGCGCGCGCGCCAAAGCGCAGCCGGCGCGCTTCCGCGTGATCGACGCGTCGCAGCCGTTGCAGGATGTGCTCGGCCAAGTGCGTCGCGCCGTCGGCGAATTCCTCGACGGAGCGGCCGCATGAGCCTTGCGCCCTGGCACGGCGAATCGTGGAGCAAGCTCATCGCGCGGCGCGGGCAGGATCGTCTGCCGCACGCGCTGCTGTTGTGCGGCGCGACGGGTCTGGGCAAGCGCGCATTCGCCGATGCGTTCGCCGCGGCGCTGTTGTGTCAGCGGCCGCGCGCGGACGGCACCGCGTGCGGTGAATGCCGCGCCTGTCATCTCGTGCACGCCGGCACGCATCCGGATTTCGTGCGCGTCAATCTGGAACTGCGCGACGACGGCAAACCACGCACCGAGATCATCGTCGAACAGATTCGGCAGCTGAGCGAACGCCTCGCGCTGACGCCACAGTTCGGTGGTTGGCAGATCGTGCTGATCGATCCGGCCGACGCGATGAATGTAAGCGCGAGCAACGCGCTGCTGAAGACGCTCGAAGAGCCCACGCCGGCGACGTTGATCGCGCTGATTGCCGATCAGCCTGCGCGCCTGTCGGCGACGATTCGCAGTCGCTGCCAACGCATCGATTTTCGTTCGCCCGCGCGTGGCGACGCGCAGAGCTGGCTCGTTGCGCAAGGGGTCGATGCAAAAACCGGCTCGGCTGCGCTCGACGCCAGCGGCGGCAATCCGGGTTTGGCGCTGGCCTGGGCAAAATCCGGCGGACTCGCCACGCGCGATGACGTCGCCAAGGATCTGCGCAACTTGTGTGCCGGCAAGGCTTCCGTGATCGAAGTCGCCAATCGCTGGAGCAAGGCCGAACCCGAATCGCGCCTTTGGTTCGCGTCGATGCTGCTGCAAGACGAAGCGCAAGCGCAGGCGCGCGGCGCGGCCGGTCCCATCGCGGCAATGCGCGCAACATTGCCGAATCTTGCGGCGTGGTTCGATTGCGCCAACCTGGCGCGCACGCAACTGCGCGGGCCGTTGCGACCCGAACTGGTGCTGCTCGAAGCGCTGTCGACGATTACTGGCCCGTAAACACCGGCTTGCGGCGTTCCAGGAACGCCTTCGTACCTTCGCGCATATCGGTCGTCGCCGCGCACAATGCGAACGCGTGGCTTTCATAGTCCAAGCCGACATCGATGCCGGATTCGCCGCCAAGCAGAATCGCATCCAGAATGCCTGCCAATGCGTGCGGAGCTGATGCGGCCAGTTGATCGGCGAGGGCGTCGACTTCCGCGTCGAGCCGATCGGGTGCGACCACGCGCGTGACCACGCCGAGTGCGAATGCGCGAGCGGCGTCGATCTGGGCACCGGTCAGGCACAATTCCAGCGCCGCGCCACGGCCAGCGAGACGCAACAGGCGCTGCGTGCCGCCGAAACCCGGAATCACGCCGAGATTGATTTCCGGCTGACCGAACTTCGCTTTCTCGCTGGCCACGCGCAGATGGCAGCTCATCGCCAATTCCATGCCGCCACCGAGCGTGAAACCCTGGATGCGCGCGATCACCGGTTTGCCGAGACGCTCGACGTTCAACATCATGCGCTGGCCGTTGCGCGACATCTGTTGCAGCTGCAACGGGCTCGCCGTGGCCAGCTCGCTGATGTCGGCGCCGGCAACGAACGCTTTTTCGCCGCTGCCGGCGAGCACGATCACGCGGATTGCATCGTCTTGTTTGGCTTGCTCGAACGCGGTGTCGAGTTCACCGATCGTCTCGCGATCAAGCGCGTTGAGTTTTTCCGGACGATTGATGGTGATGCGGCGTACCGCACCGCGGTCGTCGATAAGCAGGTTGCGGAAGGCCATGGCTTGCGTCCCCTCAAAAACAGCGGCGGATGATAACGCAGCGCTTGTGTTAAATCCCCGTTCAACTGGATACGTCGAGCCGAAAACGCTGTCGCTGTCACCCCTGCTCGGGTATGATTGCGCGCTTTCGCGCCGGGGTTGGCCGGCCTTTCCACCGCGCACGACTTTTTTCCACTTTGGAGGTTTGCATGATTTTGCGTTGGTCCATGATGGCGGCGAGTCTACTCGTCGCGGGCGCGGCATTCGCGCAACAGGGCGGCACCGCAGCCAAACCGGCAGCAGCCGCGGCCGGAAAAGAGCAGGCTCAGACGCCGCCGGCGCCGCTGACCGCAGCCGACAAGCCAAACCTTTCCTATGCGATCGGTTTCCAGATCGGCGCGGATTTCGTCGACAAGAAACTCGACATTGATATCAATCGCGTCATCAGTGCGATGCAGGACGGCTACGCCGGCCGCAAGCCGACGGTTTCCGAAGAATCGATGCACGACCTGCTCGGCCGCATGCAGTATCAGATGTACACCAAGGCCAAGGGCGAATTCGACAAGATCGCCGGCGAGAACAAGGCGAAGAGCCAGAAGTTCATGGCCGACAACAAGTCCAAGAAAGGCATCGTCGCGTTGGCGTCGGGCGTGCAGTACCGTGTGATCGAAGACGGTACCGGCACCGCGCATCCGACCGCGAACAGCGAAGTGACCGTGCATTACCGCGGCTCGCTGATGAACGGCCTGGAGTTCGACAGCTCGTTCGCGCGCGGCGAACCCGTGCACTTCAAGGTCGGCGACGTGATCAAGGGCTGGCAGGATGTGCTGCTGCAGATGCGCGCCGGTGACCATTGGCAGATCTTCGTTCCGCCGGAACTCGCTTACGGCGAACGCGGCCAGCCGCCGCGCATCGGCCCGAATGAAGCGCTGGTGTTCGAACTGAAGTTGGTCGACATCAAGTGACTTCAGGATGAAGGCATCCCGGCCGTACATGGACGTACTCTTGAGCCGGGAGCCAGTTCTTGATTGAGAAACGCCGCGATGATCTCGCGGCGTTTACTTTACGGCAGCGTAAATTCCGAGCGCGTGCAGTTCCTCGAGCGCCCGCTCCATGTCGACCTTGACTCGATTCATCAGGCGCATCGCCGGCTCGCTCTGGTTCGTTTGTGCATCGGGTGTGAGCACGTCGGCATCCGGAACGAATTGCGCGAGATACACGTAGCCGCGCGCCAGGCTCTCCTTGACGGCGGTGTGCTCGGGCTCCAGACGCGCGAGCAGCATCACGATCGCGTCGCGGATCTTGGTTTTCGAATACGGCAGCAGCGACTCGGGCATGCCCTGCAGACCCGGTTGCACGCGGGCCAGCACCTTGCCGTACTCGGTCACCACTTTCGTCGCCAACGCGAGCATGCGGTCATGGTTCGCTAAGGAATTGCGGCAATCTAACAAGAAGTATCGGAAAATCACAGCATCGCCATGTCCGCATTCACATCGCACAAACCGGTTCTCACTCCGTGCATCGGCATCTGTACGCTCGATGCGCACGGTCTGTGCGAAGGTTGCCGCCGCTCCGGCGATGAGATTGCGCGCTGGATGTACATGAGCGACAGCGAGCGCGCGCGGCTGATGAATGATGTGCTGCCGCAGCGACAGATGCCCGAGCAAAAGCGATGAGCATCGATCTCGACCGCGTGCGCAGCGCGGTGCGTGCACTGAGCGATCCGCCCAGTGCGCCGGGCTGGAATCATGACGAGTTGCATGACGTACTTGGCGCCACGCTGCTTCGGCCGGCCGCGGTGCTCGTGCCGATCGTCGCGCGCGGCGACGATCTGTCCGTACTCTTTACCACGCGCACCGAACATCTGACGCAACATGCCGGGCAGATCAGTTTTCCCGGTGGCGGCGCTGAATCCGAAGATGCCGACGCGGTGGCGACCGCGTTACGCGAAACGCAGGAGGAAATCGGTATCCCGGCGACGCTCGTGCAGCCATTCGGTTATCTGGATTGCTTCGAAACGATCAGCAGCTACTGCGTGACCCCGGTGGTCGGTGCGCTCGACGCGGCCTATACGACGACCCTCGATCCGCGCGAAGTAGCCGACGTGTTCGAAGTGCCGCTGGATTTCTTTCTCGATCCGGCCAACCTGCATCATCGCCGCATCGAATGGCGCGGGCGACCGCGTGATGTGTTCGACTTCCCGTACCATGGCAAGAACATCTGGGGCGCGACGGCGGCGATGTTGTTGAGCCTCGTGCGCAGGCTGGAGAAAACCTCGTGAATCTGCACACACTCGTCGACGCACAAGCTCTGGCCGAGTTGATCCGCCATGACGATGTTCTCGTCGTCGATTGCCGCGTCGACCTGGCCGATCGCGCGCTCGGCCCACGTGTGTACGCACAAGGCCACGTGCCGCGAGCCGTGTACGCGAATCTGGAAACCGACTTGTCGGATTTGTCCAAACCGGGACTCGGCCGTCATCCGCTGCCGGATGACTCGGCATTTTCCTCCGTACTCGCACGCTGGGGTTGGACGCCGCAGAGCCGCGTCGTTGCGTATGACGCCGCTAATGGTGCGCTGGCCGCGGCACGGTTGTGGGGGATGTTGCGTCTCGTGGGCGCGCGCGAAGCCGCCGTGCTCGATGGCGGTTGGCCGGCGTGGCAAGCCGCGGGTCTGCCAGTCGAAACGCTGGCGCCATTGCGCACGCCGACGACCGTCGAAGTGCAATTCGATCCGTTGCAAGTCGTTTATACCGACGCGTTGCAGCCGATGCAGAACGACATGCTTTTGCTCGACGCACGCGCCGCACCGCGCTTCCGCGGTGAAGTCGAGCCGATCGATCCGGTAGCCGGCCACGTTCCGGGCGCGCGCAACCGGCCGTTTTCGGACAATCTCGCGAGCGACGGCCGCTTCAAGGCGGCGGATCAGCTGCACACCGAATTCGCTGCGCTGCTCGGCGCCCACCGGCCGGCGGACGTCGTGCACATGTGCGGTTCGGGTGTAACGGCGTGTCACAACCTGCTGGCGATGGAACACGCGGGACTGACCGGTTCGCGCGTGTATGCGCCGTCTTGGAGCGGCTGGATCTGCGCCGGGCGACCGGTCGCGAAAGGCGCGGCATAACGCGGATGTTCGGTTCGGCGGCGGCACTGCGTTTTTGTGCCCCGACCGCTTACGGAGTTCGCCAATGTTGCGTAAAGCCATAGCCTTGCTGCTGATCGCGGCCTCACCGGGGGCATTCGCGCTCAATCTGGTCACCAATCCCGATTTCGATCACGATCTTTCCGGCTGGACAGTCAGCGGCGGCGCTTATCGCGAGTCTTTCTTCGGTTCGCCCGTCGGTGGCACGTTGCGCATGGACGGCACATCGAACGACGTGGTCGAAGTCGCGACGCAATGCGTGGACGTGCACCGATGGACGACGATCGATTTCGTGCTGCGCTACTTCGTCAACGCGCAATACGGCTCCGGCACGCACGTGTTCTCTGTCGACGTTTACGACGCTGCCGACTGCGCTGGCAACAAACTCACGCCACCCTCACCCATAGCGCCGAATGAGGCTGCAGCCGTGGCGATTTCCGAGGGCAATCCGAGCAGCGGCTGGCTGGAAGCGGGCGCGTACGACGTCGCGTTGCCGCCAGGATCGACAAGCGCGCTGATCACGCTCGGCATCGCTTCCGGCACGGCCGCGAACCCGGGCGGAGCCAGCTATATGATGGACCACATCCAGGTCGGTCCGCTGGATGTGATCTTTGCGGACGATTTCGAGCCGTAGAATTCCGCGGCTCGATTCACGTCACGGCGTACCAAAGCCGTCGGCGAAAATGCGATCGTTGCAGGCGAGTGCAAGGCCGACCTGATCCGCGCCAAACGTGTCGGCGTTGTCGAGGTGAGTCGTGCCGGCGTCGACGGCAGAGTTGCCATTGAAGGTGTTTGCGCAGCCGCTCACGGTCGGCAGCGCGGTCGGCATACCCTGATCGTTGCCGTTGGCCTCGGCCAGAATATGCACGGCGAAAATCGCGCCGCCCTTGCCCTGGCCGGGATTCGCGTTCGCGTTGGCGCCGCCACCCGTTGCCGCGTTGCTGCTGAATGTGCTGTTCTGCACGTCGAGATGACCGCTGCGGATGAAGACCGCGCCGCCGAGTCCGCCACCGCCGCCGCCGCCCGCGGTGGCGAATGAAATTAGTGCGGCGTCGCCGCCGCCAAAACCGCCGCCGGCCACCGACGCAGCTCCTTCACCATAACCGTTCGCGCCGCCACCGCCGCCGAATCCGCCGCCGCCGCCGCTGACGCCCGGCGCGTTCACGAAGCTGCCGCCGGCACCGCCGCCGCCGCCGAATCCACCTGAGGCCCCGATGCCGGCCGCGCCGCCCGCATTGGAGCACTGGCCCGCGCCGCCGCCGCCGCCGCCGCCGAAGCCACCGCCGCCGCCCGGTTGTGATGCGAAGGAACCGCCGGTGGATCCACCGCCGCCGCCACCACCACTGCTGAATCCGCCGGCGGAACCGGCAGAAGCCGGTTGCCCGAGACTGCCGCCGCTGCCACCGTACGGTCCGCCACCACTGCCGCCACTGCCACCGCCTTCGCAACTGTTGGCGCCGCCGCCACCGCCGCCGCCGCCAAATCCACCGCCGGCACCGGAACCGCCAGAGTACGGCGGTGGATAATTGCCGGCGCTGCCGCCGCTGCCGAACATGCCGCCACCGCCGCCGCCGCCGCTGCCGAGGATGACGCCGGCGAACGGGACTGCGGTCGACGGCACGCCCGACGATGCGCCGCCCGTTGCGGAGTTTGAAGACAGCACCATTTGATTGAGGCTGACATTGCCGTCGTAGACGAAGATCGCGCCGCCGAGGCCGCCGCCACCGCCGCCGCCAACGGTCCCGGCGCCGCCGGTGGCCTTGCCGCCGTCGAGCGTGAGGCTCGTAAAGCTCACCGTCGGCGCGCTGCCTGGGCCGCCGATGAAGAACAGCCGATGCGCACCGTCGCCGGTTATGGTGGTCGTGACGAGAGGACTTATGGATGTGAACGCGATATTGGAAGTGATGGCCGGCAATTCGCCCACGGACTGATCGCCGTCGATTGTGAGCGTGTCGTCGCCACTGCCGCCAATGGCACAGGTGCCGAACGGTGCGTCGGTATTGGCGGCCACAATCGCGTCGCCGAGCAAACAGCCATTGCTTTCAACGAGAATGATGCCGGCATGGGATGGGCCAGCCAGCGCCAGTGCAATCGAGCCGGCGAGCAGGGTCAGCGATGGAACGCGTTTCGAAGCCATGAGCGTCTCCCGTGGATTGGTGAACGGAATCAGGATTTCTTCAGCTTGGCCATTACCGCAGTCAGTGTCGCGCGCGATTCGTCGCTGAACCAGCCGCGCACGAATTCATCGGCATTCTGCGCTCGCGCGGCATCGAATGCCGTGACGAGTTCCGCGCGCGCGATCGCGCGTGTCCCGCTCATCGCACGGGCGGGCAGGGCGAGCAGCGCGCGCAGCCATTCGAGCGCACGCGCCACGACGTTTTCCGCTTCGGTGAGTTCGTCGACGAAACCGATGCGCAGCGCTTCGTCGGAATCGACCATTGCGCCGGTGATCATCAGACGCTCGGCGCGATACGCGCCGACGAGACGGCGCAGACCGGTCTGGATTTCCGGCGGCACGATCAAGCCTACCTGGACTTCGTTGAGGCCGATACGGAACGGCTTGGCCGGATCGGCGCTGCGCGCCATCACGCGGTAATCGCAGAACGTCGCGAGCACGGCGCCGCCGGCGGGACCGTGGCCGGTGATCGCTGCGACAACGGGGATCGGCGACGCCGCAAGCGCTCGGCACAGGCTGGAGTATTCGTGCCACAGTTCGCCGAGGCGACCGGCCTGATCCAGTTGCAGCACGGCGGCAACGTCGAGACCGCCGCTGAACATCCCGGGTCGGCCCGATATCACCACACCGCGCGCATCTTTCGCGGCGGTTTCGATCGCAAGACGCAATTGACGACTCAGTGCCGTATCGAACGCGTTGACCGGCGGGCGCGCGAGGCGCAATTCGACAATGGCGTCGTGGCGGATGGTTTCGAGCATGGATCACCCCGGCGATGGAATCGCTATCATAAGCGAAACTTTGCCGGGGCAAACATGCGTTTGAATTGGAGCTGGTTGCTGGCGCTGGGCTGCGCTTTGAACGCGCATGCCGCCGGTCGACTCGTGGTCGAAAATGCGTGGATCCCCGTCCCGCCACCGGGCGTCATGATGCTGGCCGGTTACGCGACTCTACGTAACGCAGGCGATGCGCCGCTGGTGATCAGCGGCGCGCAAAGCGAGAGTTTCGCCGACGTTTCATTGCACTACAGCTTCGAGCGTGATGGCCTTTCGCGCATGCGGCCAGTCGATGAACTCGACGTGCAGTCCGGTTCGTACCGTGTGCTGGAACCTGGCGGCTATCACCTGATGCTGATGCGGCCCAAGCGCGAGTTGAAGGCGGGAGACACGGTGAAAATACACATTTCCACAAATTCCGGCGACGGCGCGGATGCGGAATTTGTCGTGCGTGAGCCGGCGCCGTAAGTCAGCGTTTTGTGCAAGCCTTGCGAATGACTTCCGGCAACGGCACCGGTTTGCCGGTGGCGGGATCGACCCACACCATCACGCTCTGGCCATCCGAATAAAGCAGGTCATGATCGCTGGCGTCGACGATGCGATGCGCCAGTGTCACCGAAGTGTGGCCGAGGCGTTCGCAATAAAGTTCGATCAGGACGCTGCCGGGCCAGCTCACCGCTTTGCGGTAATTGACGTGCACGGCCGCGAGCAGTGGCGAGTACTGCGCGTTCATCCACTCGCCGGCCAGCTGCGACATCCACTGCAGGCGGGTTTCCTCGATGTAGGTGAGGTACGTCGAGTTGTTGGCGTGATTGAACGCATCCAGGTCGCGCCAGCGCACCGGCATCGTCAGCGAAACGAGCAGCGGCATTTCCGGCGCCACGTTCAGGCGGCTTCCTTGCGCTTGCTGTTGGGCAATACGCGTGCGAGGAAGTGCCCGGTGTGCGAACGCTTGTCGCGCGCGATCTGCTCGGGCGTGCCGGTGGCGATAATCTGCCCGCCGCGATCGCCGCCTTCGGGGCCGAGATCGACGACCCAGTCCGCGGTTTTGATCACGTCGAGATTGTGTTCGATGACGACAACGGTATTGCCGTCGTCGCGCAGCCGGTGCAGCACGCGCAGCAGTTGTTCGATGTCGTGGAAATGCAAGCCAGTGGTCGGCTCATCGAGGATATACAGCGTGCGCCCGGTATCGCGCTTGGACAACTCGCGCGACAGCTTCACGCGTTGTGCTTCGCCGCCGGACAGCGTCGTCGCGCTCTGACCGAGCTTGATGTAACTCAGGCCCACGTCGATCAGTGTTTCGAGCTTGCGCGCGAGCGCGGGAACGTTTTCGAATAGCTTTAGGGCGTCCTCAACGGTCATTTCGAGCACGTCGGAAATCGTGTGGCCCTTGTAGGTGATCTCCAGCGTCTCGCGGTTGTAGCGCTTGCCGTGACAGACGTCGCAAGGCACGTACACATCCGGCAGGAAGTGCATTTCGACTTTGATGAGGCCATCGCCTTCGCAGGCTTCGCAGCGCCCGCCTTTGACGTTGAAACTGAAACGACCGGGTTGGTAGCCACGTGCGCGCGACTCGGGCACCTGCGCGAACAGTTCGCGCAGCGGCGTGAACAAGCCGGTGTAGGTCGCCGGATTCGAACGCGGCGTGCGGCCGATCGGCGACTGGTCGATGTCGACGACTTTATCGAACAGTTCCAGGCCTTCGATGCGCTGGAATGGCGCAGGCTTCTCGTTCGCGCCATTGAGTTCGGCGGCGGTGTGGCGAAACAGCGTGTCGTTGATCAGAGTGGATTTGCCGGAACCGGAGACGCCGGTCACGCAGACGAACAGTCCGGCCGGAATTTCCAGATCCACGTTCTTCAGATTGTTGCCGGACGCGCCGAGCACACGCAGCATGAGCTGTTGGTCCGGCGCGTGACGCTCGCTCGGCACTTCGATGCGGCGCTTGCCGGACAGGTATTCGCCGGTCAGCGAGCGCTTCGCTGCGAGCACGTCCTTGAGCTGGCCCTGCGCGACGATTTCGCCGCCGTGCACTCCGGCGCCGGGGCCGATGTCGACGATGTGGTCGGCCGCGCGAATTGCGTCCTCGTCGTGCTCGACGACGATCACCGTGTTGCCGAGGTCGCGCAGGCGCGTCAGCGTGCCGAGCAGGCGTTCGTTGTCGCGCTGATGCAAGCCGATCGACGGTTCGTCGAGCACGTACATCACGCCGACAAGACCGGCGCCAATCTGCGAAGCCAGGCGAATGCGCTGTGCTTCGCCGCCGGAAAGCGAATCGGCCTGACGGTCGAGCGTGAGATAATCGAGACCCACGTCGACGAGGAAGCGCAGGCGTTCGCGGATTTCCTTGACGATCTTCGCCGCGATCTCTCCGCGCCAGCCTGCCAACTTCAATTCATGGAAGAATTTCAGCGACTGGTCGATTGGCAATGCGGTCAGGTGCGGCAGATTGTTGTCGCCAACGAATACGTTGCGCGCGCTGCGGTTCAGGCGTTCGCCGTGGCAGTCGGGGCAGGGACGCTGGCTGATGAACTTGGCCAGTTCCTCGCGCACCGCGGGCGACTCGGTTTCGCGGTAGCGGCGTTCCAGATTCGGCAGGATGCCTTCGAAACGATGCTTGCGCGCGACGCTGCCGCCGGTTTCGGTCAGATAGCGAAACGTGATCTGCTCGTCGCCGGAACCGTGCAGCACGGCGTGCTGGATGCCTTCCGGCAGCTGTTCCCACGGCGCATCGATATCGAACTTGTAATGCCGCGCCAGCGACAGGATCAGCTGGAAGTAATACA
>Ga0207674_10005237_pt1 | contig 15437 bp, 11 predicted proteins | sample KBSCornC72_FD_184303 | JGI IMG/M metagenome (GOLD analysis project Ga0207674, IMG submission 184303) | Corn rhizosphere microbial communities from Kellogg Biological Station, Michigan, USA - KBS Corn C7-2 (SPAdes) (version 2) | ecosystem: Host-associated > Plants > Roots > Rhizosphere > Soil ... | reverse complement strand
GGTGCGGCGATGTCGTTGTAACGGATGTGATGGTCGGGTGCGCGCACTGTCACGGTCCCACTGATCACGTCATGGCCATCGTTTTTTACACGGCAATCGAAAACGACGAGGCCTTGCGGCCTCTTTTCGCGCGCCGTGACCGTCGCGGTGAGTTCATCGCCGGCCTGCAAAGTGCCTTCGAAGTGGAGATTTTGATCTGAAATGAAGGTCCCAGGTCCGGGCAGCTTCCGATTCAGCAATCCGGAAAGGAGCGCCTCGGCGCCTACGGCCTCGGTTCGGATCTTTTCGATCGACTGGCCGTCCGCAAGCTCAAAGGCGTCAACGTCGCCTCCGACCAACGCCAGAGCTTCGACCTCCGTTCGATCAAGACGGCGCGTGACGCTGGCGGAATCGCCAACTTTGATTTCATCAAAAGTTACGTTTGTCAGTGGTTGCATATTCCTGTTCCCCATCTTTGATGGTTTGGCACAACGTGTGCCAATGGCGAGCGCCGGAATTCGGAGTGCACAGGTGGCGCTATTACAAGAGCTTAGGCGCCCTTGCGAACCGGGTGAGCATGGGATGTGGAGAGATGCAAAGTCGAATGGTGGTCCCGGGGTGGACGAGTCGCCTCAGTTAAGAGACACGGATTGCACGAATTTGTCGCGAGTGGGGCTCAACAGGTTAACTGAGTTAAACGGGCTAAATGAGTTATTGGACGCGTTGGAGCACGTCCTTGCCGGGGTTTTCCGCATCGGTGACCGAATACTAAAAGCAGCGAGTAATTGATGAGTGCGGAATGTCAAAGATTCCCCGCTATGGGCGCGGGCTGCGGCGCAGGGAATTTCGCGACGATTTTCTTCACGGCTTCCGCGATCTTTTTAGCATTGTTTTCGGTGTCGCCGCTGACGGTGGCGCTGCCGATGCCGCGGTAGACAAGCTTCTGTCTCGAAGCATCCACGAAATCCAGGATCAATGTTCCCTCGGTATAGCTGGTGATGGTATTGTAGGTAGTTGGCGCGCCAGACCATACGCCGTAATAGCCTCCGTAGTACGGCCAGGCACCATATCCATATCCCCAGGTGGTATATTGCTCAACAGAATATTTCTGCTGCAGTTTGACGTGCGGGACTACCGCGAGATCAGGCTTTTCATCGCGTGAAACCTCGCGGATGCCTCGTTCGGCGAGCTTCTCCCGCAAGGAAGCGCGCAAGGTCGAGTCAGCTGTCGGCGAAAGCGCGGGGGCGTCCTTTGGCGGTTCGAAGGCATAGGTGTGATAACTTCCAAATGGAACTGAGTGGTCGTAATCCGTGGTGACTTTGACGGATGAACAACCGCACAGAATCAACGCCGTAACGGCTAGAGACCCGAGAACCGCTGACTTCAATATTTTCATAGTATTATTTCCTTCTTATTCAACTTAGATTAGATGGTCTTGCCCGTGACAAAACAAAACGGGAACGCTTTGTTCGGTTGACGAACCCCGCGCACATTGAAAATCCATAAGAGACATTTCCTAACAATTATCTTCCTACCAATTATCCAGCCGCTCCGAGTGGGTTTACATTGTTCTTTAGTGCAGACACGGATGCCCTTTGGGGCTGAACGATAGTCCGCAGTTCATGCAATTTGCGGGATTCACAGCGAAGGCGAGATTGGACAAATCGCTGAAACTAAAAGATCTGTGCGCGGAGAGCGGCCTCGGGCACACCAAGCCATTCCGCGGCCGAAGTCGCGTTGTGAAACACTCCAACATCGACTTTTGATCCTTTCATGAGTGTCGCATAGAGACGGCCTGCCGCTTCGCCGTCTGGACTGGCCGCGATGATGGCGGCGCGAAATGGCGCGAGGTGATCGAGATTCTTGAGTCGGTTTTCGGCGTACTCGCGAATGGCCGGGCTGCTCACAGAGATGTCGGTCGCCTGCCTCAAATCCGCTACGCGGTTGAACGATTCAGCGACTTCCTCCAGTGCCAACAAAAAATTTATTAGCTGCATAACGGAGTAGTCGTCAACTACCCCCTGGGGTCGGGAGATGAGCAACCGGTGCTCGGAATTGAATTCAATGTTCAGTGCCTCATACATCTTCTTGGAATTGCAATTAACAGTTTCGGATCATTCACCGGCTTTCGGTGGGTTGATATTGTCCTTTGGTGCAGCCCGGATCGCCCTTGGGGGCCAAGGTCTTTCTGAGAGAATGCACTCACGCAGGACGGGATTTCGGAGGAAGGACGAGAGAACGTCTTATCGGGGGTGAAGATGCGGCGAGGCTGGTTGTCACGGGGCGCTGCACAAGTGCGGACGCCGTAGCGGGTTAGAAGGGCGGGAAATTCATGAGCCGCGTTTGGCACTCGGAGTGCAAAGAGTATCGCAAAACACGCGTTGTGAGAAAGCACCGCAATCAGGAGGGCTCCGGTTTACGGCTGCGACGACAACAACGATATGAAGGCCCGAACAAACCAAATCGCTAACTTCGACCGGCGTGCCGGCAATCGATCAACCAGTGCACGGACGAATCGAACCGCCACCAAACCGCTTAAAGACGCCCAGCCCGCTACCGATATGGCGAGCGCCAATCAGGCGTGGAGAGGGTTCAAACCAGGTCTATGGCAGCGGGATGTGAACGTTCGCTGGTTTCTGCAGCAGAATTACACGCCTTACGACGGTGACGCGGCATTTTTGAAACTCGCGACCAGGCGGACGAAAGAAATCTGGAAGAAGCTGCAGGAGCTTTTCGTTGAAGAACGAAAAAAAGGTGTGCTGGACATTTCTCAGATCCCGTCCTCCATCACGGCGCACGCACCGGGGTACATCGATCGCGAGAATGAAATCATCGTTGGTCTGCAGACGGAGGCTCCGCTAAAACGGGCGATCATGCCCAATGGCGGGCTGCGGATGGTGCTGAACTCGTTGGATGCATACGGCTTCAAACCGGCCGCACAAGTGGTCGAAATCTTCAGCAAATATCGGAAGACGCATAACGAAGGCGTCTTCGACGCCTATACGACAGCTATCCGGAATTGCCGCGGTTCGCACATCCTTACCGGGCTTCCAGATGCGTACGGCCGTGGCCGGATCATCGGGGATTATCGGCGAGTGCCGCTGTACGGGGTGAAGCGCTTGATTGAGGAAAAGGAAAAAGAGAAAGCGTTGCTGGAATCGGCGATGTCGACGGAGCACATCATTCGTGATCGGGAAGAATTGAGCGAACAGATCCGGGCGCTAAAAGAGCTGCTCGCCATGGCCAAAAGCTACGGGTTCGACATTTCCGTTCCGGCGCGCACCGCCAAAGAAGCGGTGCAATGGCTCTACTTCGCCTACCTGGCGGCGGTGAAAGAACAGAATGGCGCGGCCATGTCACTGGGTCGCGTTTCCACGTTCCTGGACACCTATTTTGAGCGCGACCTCGAAGAAGGCTCGCTGACTGAAACACAAGCACAGGAGATCGTAGATGATTTTGTGATCAAACTGCGCATCGTCCGCTTCCTGCGGACGCCGGAGTACGACGACCTATTTGCCGGCGATCCGACCTGGGTAACGGAGTCGATCGGCGGTATGGGGGATGACGGGCGGACGCTGGTAACGAAGACCAGCTTCCGCTTTCTCCAGACTCTTTACAACCTCGGTCCTGCGCCGGAACCGAATCTTACGATCTGGTATTCACCGAGAATGCCGGAGCATTTCCGCCGCTTTGCCGCCCAGGTAGCGATCGATACAAGCTCGCTACAGTTCGAAAGCGACGCATTGATGCGAATGGCATGGGGAGATGACGGCGCGGTGGCGTGTTGCGTGTCGCCGATGCTCGCAGGAAAGCAAATGCAGTTCTTCGGCGCGCGCGCGAATCTCGCCAAGTGCCTGCTTTATGCCATCAACGGCGGTCGAGACGAAATCAGCGGAAAGCAAGTGGCGCCGACTACCTTCGAGCCAGTCCGCGGCGATTACCTGGAATTCTACGATGTTGTCGAACGATTTGAGAAAATGATGGACTGGCTAGCGGACGTGTACGTCAACGCGATGAATGTGATTCATTACATGCATGACAAATACGCGTACGAGCGAATTGAGATGGCGCTGCATGACTATGCCCCGGTGCGCACGATGGCCTTCGGCATCGCCGGTTTATCAGTGATAGCCGATAGCCTGTCGGCCATTCGATTTGCAAAAGTGAAGGTGATTCGCGACGACACTGGCCTGATCGTGGATTACGAAACAAAAGGCGACTTCCCGAAATTTGGGAACAACGACAATCGCGTGGACCAGATCGCGGCCACGGTGGTTTCGCAATTCATGAGCAAGCTGCGCAAATACCCGACCTATCGCAATGCTCTGCATACGCAATCCGTGTTGACCATAACTTCCAACGTGGTTTACGGAAAAAACACAGGCCACACACCGGATGGACGGCGGCAGGGGGAACCATTCGCACCGGGGGCGAATCCTATGCATGGGCGGGACAGTCACGGCATCTTGGCGTCGGCAGCTTCGGTATCGAAAATTCCGTATCGGGACGCAGCCGATGGCATCTCGCTAACGACCAGCATGGTTCCAGAAGGGTTGGGCCGGACGAGTGAAGATCGCATCGCAAATCTGACCGCGATCATGGACAGCTTCTTTGGGAATACCGGCTATCACATGAATGTAAACGTGTTGAACCGCGACACGTTGCTCGACGCGATGGAGCATCCGGAGAAATATCCTTCGCTGACCATTCGCGTGTCTGGATACGCAGTGAATTTTGTGCGGCTGACTCGCGAGCAGCAAATGGACGTGATCAACCGCACTTTCCACGGAGCGATGTAAGCCATGAGTGTCGCCGTTACGCAAACGGAAGTGCCGGTAGGGAGTCCATATGATTATCGTATCGTTCCGAAAGAACCCGGTGAAAACGTTATTCAGCGAGCTCTTGAGAACGGCGATCCCGGCTTCATGCATTCTTTTACGACAGGATCGACGGTCGATGGACCGGGCGTGCGGGTGGTCGGATGGCTGAGCGGGTGCCAGTTCAAATGCGTTTACTGTCATAACCCGGACACGTGGAAGATCACGAACGGAGTGCCGGTCACAGTGGAGCGCGCGCTGGAGGTGATCAAAGACTACCGTCACGCACTCGAAGTGATGAAGGGTGGCGTGACGTTAAGTGGCGGCGAGCCGCTATTCCAGCATCGATTTGTGTTGAATGTATTTGCCGGGGCGAAAGATGCGGGCGTCCACACGGCATTGGATACGAATGGTTTTTTGGGCAGTCGACTCACGGACGAGAACCTGCAGCTGATTGACCTGATGTTGCTCGACCTTAAGGCAATCACACCGGAGCTGCATCAACGGCTGACGAGCCAACCGAACGAACCCGTGTTGGCCTTTGCGCGGAGATTGGCAGCGAAGCATCGGCCAGTGTGGGTGAGATTCGTTCTTGTACCGGGCTGGACAGACACTCCGGCCGAGGTCGAGAAGGTGGCGAGTTTCGTCGCCAGTCTGGGGAATGTGGAGCGGGTGGATGTGTTGCCGTTTCACCAAATGGGCAAGTTCAAATGGGAACGGCTCGGGATGGATTATCAGCTTCGGGATGCGAAGCCGCCGTTGCGAGAACAGGTGGAAGAGGCGGTGGCGAAGTTCACGGCGAAAGGAATGAAGGCATACTGAAATGAAAACTCCAAATACCAAGCTCCAGAGAGACCCCAGCTTCCAAACTTCAAACGCCAAAACTTCAGTCGCCTCGAAAGGGTCCGAACAATTCTCAACGCGTATGAATACAACCAATAAAGAAGACGAAGTATCACCGGAACTGACAACGCAAATTCCGGCCAACGTCAATCGACGAGCGTTCATCATTCGGAATGCAGTGATCGGCGCGGCGGCGGTAATGACGGGACGGACCTGGACGCCGGAAGCGCGGGCGCAACAGGCGGCGAAAGAAGCGGGACCGGCGAATCCTTCACTGCCTCCACTGGACTCCACGTCAATGTCGCCAAAACTCGACGTCGTGAAAAAGTCCAAGGGACCCGTCATGACGATTCTGGAAGAGTTTTACAAGGTGGGGCCAGGACCATCGAGTTCGCACACGATCGGGCCAATGCGTATTACCTATGATTTTTATCAGCGCTGCCAGAAATTGCCCGCCGACCAGCTCGGACAGGCGACCGGACTGAAAGTGCATCTGTACGGCAGTTTGAGCGCGACAGGAAAAGGACATGGCACGGAGCGAGCGTCGCTCGCAGGTTTGCTCGGAAAAGAGCCGGCGACGGTCGATCCCAAATTTCTAGACGACATGCGGGAGAATCCGAACCAATCGTATCCGCTGAAGCTTGGCAACAAGAACTTCAACCTATCGCTGAAAGATGTCATCTATGATTCCGCGAAGGGAGATTTTCCGCATCCGAATACCATGACGTGCAAGTTGATGGGCGGCGACAAGCCGATCTACGAACTGGAATATTACTCGCCGGGAGGCGGATTTTATGAATGGAAGGGATACGAACCACCGAAGAAAGGGCAGCCGAAGTATCCGTATGCCTCGATGAAAGAGCTGCGGAAGCATGCGGAGGACAACAAGCTTTCCGTGGCGCAGCTGATGATGGCGAACGAGGTAGCGGTGTCAGGGAAGAGCGAAGAGCAGATCAATGCATTTTTGGACAAGATCGCCAAGGCGATGATTGCTACGGTAAAGACCGGACTCTCGTATAAGGATGACGTCCTGCCAGGGCCGATCAAGTTGCACTCGAAGGCGGCAACCGTTTGGGAGCGGGCTCAGGATGACAAATACCAAACCGATAAAGTGATCGCGCAAGTCTCGGCGCTGGCGCTGGCTGCATCGGAAGAGAACGCGCGCGGGCATCTGGTAATCACCGCGCCGACAGGCGGGTCGGCGGGAGTTATGCCGGCGATTGTGTATGCGCTAACGCAGGGACCGCGGCAAATGCCGATGGAGAAAGCGCGCGAGGGGCTGCTGGCAGGAGCGGCGATTGGTTACCTCTGCAAGCATAACGCGACGCTTTCGGGAGCGGAGGGTGGTTGCCAATCGGAGATTGGCGTGGCGTCAGGAATGTCAGCGGCATTCATTGCGCAAGTGATGGGTGGGTCGCCTCTGATCGTCGAGAACTCTGCGGAATCGGCGCTGGAACATCACCTGGGAATGACCTGCGATCCGGTGGCCGGATACGTGCAGGTGCCGTGCATTGAACGGTGCGCATTCGGTGCCGTAAAGGCCTGGATCGCGGCCATGATTGCTACCAACGAAATCGCTTCGCGGCACCGGGTGGATCTGGACACAACGATCAAGACGCTCGCGGATACTGGCCGGGATATGAGCACGAAGTACAAGGAGACCAGCGAAGCGGGCCTGGCGGCAAACCTTGTTCTCTGCTGAACGCATAAATGAATCAGCGCATCACAATTGGTGCATTGTCCGCGTGGGTGCTGGTGGCGGTATATTTCCTTTTCCAGTACGCCCTTCGGTCCGCGCCGAGCGTGATGATGCCGCAACTGTGCGACGCATTTGGAGTCACGGCGCTGGGAGCCGCCTCAATTGTCGGGATGTTTTACTACGGATATTCCCCTTTCAGTCTGGTGGCCGGAGCGGCGATCGACCGCTTCGGGGCCAAAAGGATTATTCCGATCGGCGCAGCGTTGGTCGGTGTCGGCGGTTTGCTCTTCGGAACCGGCAACACTCTTGTGGCCGGAACCGGACGGCTCCTGCAAGGCGCTGGCGGAGCTTTTGCGCTGGTGGGCGCGGTGTATTTGGTCACGCGGAATTTTCCAGTCTCGTGCGCGGCATCGTTTATTGGAGCGACGCAGATGTTCGGGATGGCGGGCGGGTCGCTCGGGCAATTCGGGGTCGGACCGTTGATCCAACACGGATTGGCGTGGAACCGATTTTGGGTCTACGCGGGCATCCTGGGGCTGATCCTGAGTATCTGCCTTTTTGTGTTGCTCCCGAACAACGCGGAGCGGAGCGGCAAAGGCGGAATCCAAAGCCTTGTGCGCCCGTTGGGGAAAGTTTTTCGAAATCCGCAATCGATCCTGTGCGGATTGATAGCCGGACTGTTGATGATGCCGACGACGATTTTCGGGATGACCTGGGGTGTGCGCTTTTTGCAGGAGGCGCGGGGACACGAGTATCAGGCGGCCGTGACGCTTGCGGCGACGTTGCCGCTGGGCTGGATGATCGGATGTCCGTTGCTGGGATTTATTTCGGACCGTCTTGGACGTCGGAAGTCGGTGATCATAGGCGGCACGCTTTTGTTGCTGTGCGTGTTTGTCTGGGTGCTGTTCGGGAACCCCGCGATCCTCCGGGGTCCGACAGTAGGCATCCTCATGGGAATCGCTTCCGGTGCGGCCATGTTGCCGTACACAGTGATCAAAGAGGCGAACCCGGCGGAATTGGGCGGTTCCGCCACGGGCGTGATCAACTTCATCAACTTCACTTTCAGCGCCCTGCTTGGGCCAGTATTCGGTTCGCGCCTGGAGCGAGTGCCGGATGGAGAAAGCGCGGGATTGCCGCACTACCAGGCGGGGTTCCAGCCGCTGCTGTATGGAATCGTGGCTGCACTCGTCCTCGAGTTTTTTCTGAAAGAAACCGGGCCGACAACGTTGAAAACCTGAGCGCGGTATGCGTTGAGCATTGTTTTGATTGAATACTAAACCCATCAGAACGGTTAGTGAAAAACGCTGGTCCTGGTCTGCGCTCATCACACTGTGGCTTGCAGTGTTATGTGGGTTCAGGTTGGGCGCGCAAACGACGGAAGATTTTCAAAGACTCAAAGCAATGGTCGAACAGATGCAGAAAACCATCGAAGCGCAGAACGCCCGCATCGCGGAATTAGAATCAAATAAGGTCAGCCAATCACGGCCTGTGACCAACGCGGCTACGGCGCTGTTCGAGAAATGGACTAACCGGCTGGAATCCAATTCACCTTCCATTCAAACCATCGAGAAAGTGGCCGCCGGCGAACTGATTGGTCATCAGAGCCAGGTCACGTATCGGGGGGCGTTGAATGATCAGCAGGAAGCAGCATCGCGTCCAAAGGACTACACGCTCGACCCAACTTACCAGGGATTCATTCCGATCCCAAACACACCCGTGCTGATCAAGTTCAACGCTAAACCGCACCTGGACATGACGTCCGATAACAAAAACGCCGGCAATCAAAATCGCTTTGTGCCGGCGGTGTTCCCGCTGAAAGGAGCAGCCGACTACGGCGGTGGCGAGCAGTTTCACGTGAACGCGAATGGGACACAACTGCGCCTGGATGTTCGCGCGCCAGAGATGGCGGGCGACTTCCGGTTCTACTATCAGAACGACTTTTTTGGCTCAGGGTCAGACACGGGCGACATGAAATACCGGATTCAACACTTGTATGGCCAGTTTTACGGATTCAAAGCAGGATTCACTTACAGCGTGTGGGAAGATCCGGATGCGTGGCCGGATACAGTTGATTATGAAGGTCCCAATGGCGTCATATTTGCCCGGCGTCCCGTGGCGCAATACACCGTTGCCTGGAACGACAACTGGAACACGACTTTTGGGGTAGAGAAGCCTGACATATTTGTGGACGTCAACTCAGGCCCAAATGCAGGAGGGTCCACGATCACCCGTACGCCGGATTTTGGTTTGAACACCCGGTTTGAAAAAAAAGAATTTGGGCATGTGCAAGCCAGCGCGCTCCTTCGGGATCTTGGAGCTAAAGATGCGGCAGGAGAGACGCACCACGCTTTTGGATGGGGCGTGAACCTGGGGGCGGGGCTGGATCTGAGCCCATGCGACTCGGTGCAACTGCTCGGAGTCTATGGCCATGGCGTAGGCGGTTTGGGCAACGACTCGGGATTTTTTAACAGTGATGCGGCGTTCGATTCGGATGGACATTTCAAAGCGCTGCCCTATTGGAGCGCGACCGCCGGGTATACGCACAAATGGAACGATCAACTCCGTTCGACGATCACGTACGGTTACGTGCACCTCGACAATGCTTCCGGCCAGGCTCCCACCTTTTATCACATTACTCACTACGCGAGCGGCAATATCGTCTGGCAATTGCGCAAGCGTCTAAGTGTGGGTTTGGAAGGTCTGTACGGATTCAAAAAAGTGCGGGACGGCGAGGACAGCGGCGATCATTGGCGAGTCCAACTCGGCATGGTGTACTCGCTTTTCGACTGAATTGGAGAAAATTGTGATCAGGAAAAGCCTTAGGGTAGTCACGGTGATCGTAGCGCTGCTTGTTTCGACAGCTTCGATGCGCCCGATGCCAACCGTTTACCCAAAACGAGTGATCAATAACCACACGGTGAATCTATCACCGCTTTTCGCCTGGTGGGACGAGAAGCACGGCGGAAGGCCACTCACGGCCTGGAAACACTTGGAAGGAGTTTTTGATCAAGAGACCGTTCAAGGGTGGCTCTGCCGCGGATCGATCGAAGGCCAGTCAGGCCGGCAATATTTCCTGCTCAAGAACCCGCCGCAGAAAGAACTAGTCCGTTACCGCGAATTGGAGAATCAACTATCGCAGCTTCAGTATGAAAGAACAGCCAAGTTGGAGGTGGCCGGGCAGCCTGCATACGAGACATGGAACCTGGGAGTGTACTCGAACAGTCGGGGTACTGCTGACGATGCTGCGTTCATCGTGCCCAGGGAGAACTTTGAAGCAATCAAGCAGGCCAATAGCGAATTACAAAACATTGATGTGCAAATCCAAAGCGTGCGACAGGAAATGGCCGGCATCCTAACCAAGGACGGTCATTTCAAAATCGACGGGTTCGCTTTGCAAGTGACCCAGCGTTACCAGGGACATCCGGTTTTTGACTTTGGATATCCACTTTTCTGAAGCGATGACTACAGTAACAAGATGGCCAGGACAGGTCGGGTATAAATTCGCGTGGGTTGCGGGAATCGCGCTCTTGGCAACTTCCTGCAAAAAGGAACTGCCTGCGACAGCGCCTCCACCGGCGGTCGAAGTCGCGGAGGTTGTCGCCACCAACGCTCCGGCTGGCGCGGAAATAATCGGGCAGTTGGATTCTCCGCAGAACGTGGAAGTGCGGGCCCGAGTCGAGGCGTTCGTGGACAAGATGCTATTCACGGAAGGGACGGAGGTTAAGGAGGGCAATCCGCTTTTCAAATTGGATGACAAACCCTTCAGGGAGCGGCTTGCCGCCGCGAACGGGCAGCTCGCGGAAGCCAAAGCCGCGTTGGCCAAGTACGACAGAGACGTTGCCAGACTTTCGCCCCTGGCACAAAAGCGTGCCATACCGCAACAAGATTTGGACAACGCGCTCGCATCGGTAGATGTGGGCAAGGCCGCGGTCGTTTCGGCGCAGGCTCGCGTAGAATCGGCAACAATTGATGTCGGCTATTGCGACGTACGAGCGCCTGTGACCGGCTTGATTGGCGCCAAACAGGTATCAGTCGGTGACCTCGTGGGCAAAGGACAACCCACGTTGCTGGCGACAATCTCAATACTGGATCCTATCTGGTTTTATTGTGCGGTCAGTGAGATTGACTACTTGAAAGCCGAAAGCGAGGCGACGCGCACCGGCAAGCAATTTTCGAAATTGCCTGTCAAGCTCCTGCTCGCCAATGGTTCCGAGCATCCCGAGCGTGGGAAATTTGTTTTTATTGACCGAGCTGTAGATCCGAAGACCGGTACGCTCCGCATTCGCGCAGAGTTTCCCAACCCCAAAAAAACGCTGCGCCCGGGAATGTTCGCGCGCATCAAGGTCGATCTCGGAGTCAGGCCCAACAGCATCCTGGTGCCGGAACCGGCGATTACCGAGTTGCAGGGGAAGAACTTCGTTTGGGTTGTCGGCACGGATAACAAGACGACACAACGCGCCGTGAAAACGGGAGAATCGATTGGTGCAGACGTTTTGATTTTGGAAGGGCTCAAGCCGGGAGAACGCATCGTGGTCGACGGGGTGCAAAAAGTCCGGCAGGACTCGCCGGTGCAGCCCAAAACGGCCGCACAGGTCGCGCAAACCGAGGGCGCGACGAACACCCTCTCCAAAACAGGCAGGGAATAAACTTTTATGGCCGATTTCTTCATACGCAGGCCGATCGTCGCGATGGTGATTGCCATTCTCACCATCATTGTCGGACTGGTTTCACTGAAACGGCTGCCCATATCGGAATATCCACCGGTGAGCCCAACAATGATCCAGGTCACGACTACCTACCGGGGCGCGGCGGCAGAGGCGGTAATGGAATCCGTTGCCACACCGATCGAATCCAAGGTGAACGGTGTGGACAAGTTGCTTTACCTGCAATCGTACAATGCCAACGACGGCAAACTCACACTGAACGTTTACTTCGATGTCGGCACCGACGTCGACATCATGCAGGTCAACACGCAAAACCGCGTCGGACAAGCCGAAGCGCAATTGCCCGAAGCGGTGAAAAAAGAGGGAGTGGTGGTGAATCGCTCGAGTCCGGATATTTTGATGGTGGTGGCGCTATCCTCTCCGAAAGGCTCGTATGATGCCGTCTTCCTGGGGAATTATTGCGATATCAACCTCGTGGACGCCATCAAGCGTGTACGAGGGGTGGGTGACGTGAAGAATTTCACGGCGCAGGATTATACGATGCGCCTATGGCTGAAACCCGACCGCCTCGCCTCGCTTGGCCTCACGCCCTCAGACATTCAGAAAGCCGTCAACGAACAAAACGCGCAGGCGCCCGCTGGCCGGATCGGTGCCGAACCGGCGCCACGCGGCCAACAAAGCCAATTCAATGTGCGCACGCTTGGGTTGCTCAAAGACCCGAAACAATTCGGCGAAATTATTATCAGGTCTAATCCGGACGGTTCGCAGGTGAAAGTCAAGGATGTCGGGCGCGTCGAGCTGGGCGCCCTCACTTACGATCTGCGTGCGCGCCTCAACAAATCGCCGGCAGGAGCGATTGGCATTTACCTCGCGCCCGGCGCGAACGCGATGGAGACAGCCGATAACGTAAAAAAGATTCTTGCCGCCGCAAAGACACGTTTTCCCGCGGACATGGATTACGACATCACACTGGATTCCACCCTGCCGATCAAAGCCTCAATGCATGAGATTGTTCACACACTGGTGGAAGCTGTGATTCTCGTGTTAGCCGTTGTGTTCGTGTTCCTCCAGAGCTTCCGGGCAACCATTATTCCAATGTGCACAGTACCGGTTTCTTTGCTGGGCGCCTTCATCATGTTCCCCGTGCTCGGCTTCAGCGTGAACGTGCTGACGATGTTCGGCCTTGTTCTGGCGATTGGAATTGTGGTGGACGACGCAATTGTCGTTGTCGAAGCCGTACAACATCACATCGAACATGGGCTGACGCCGGTCGAAGCGACACGGCAAGCCATGAAGGAAGTGTCGGGGCCAGTGGTCGCAATCGGATTGGTTCTGTGCGCCGTCTTCGTGCCCGTCGCGTTCATGGCGGGCGTTACCGGACAATTGTACAAACAATTCGCGCTCACCATCGCCGTTTCCGTCGTCTTCTCCGTCATCAACGCTTTGACGCTAAGTCCCGCGCTCTCGGCCATGCTCTTGCGTAAACCTAAGCCCGGACGCGGGCCAATTTCCGCCTTTTTTAGAGGCTTCAACAAAGCATTTAACTGGCTCAGCACGCATTATGGAACTTTGGTCGGAGGGTTGGCCCGGAAGGCGGCGTTTTCGATGCTGATATTGGTAGCCGTCGTCGCCGGAATTTTTCTCGTGGGCAAGCATGTACCCGGCGGGTTCATTCCGGACGAAGACAAGGGCTACATGTTTGTGGCCGTGGAACTGCCAGAAGGCGCATCGTTGCAGCGTACGGACGATGTGCTGAAACAGATCGAGAACATCGTTGGCAGCACCGAAGGTGTGCGCTCGGCCGTAGGGATCGCCGGGATGAATATTCTCAATTCCCTGAATTTTCCAAATTGCGCGCTGATGTTCGTGGGGTTGAAGCCATGGGAGGAGCGAAAGAAGCCGGAAATGCATGCCAGCGCTCTTGCTCGAGAATGGACTAAAAAATTTGCGTCTATTGCGGGCGCCCGCGCGTTTGCGTTCGGGCCTCCGCCACTGCCCGGATACGGCAACGTTTCAGGGTTCAGTATGCAATTCCAGGATCGCACCGGCGGCAGCATCGAACAATTGGCTGGTTACGTGAAGCAGTTCACGGCAGCAGTCGCAAAGAGACCTGAAATCGCTCGGGTCAGCACCACGTTTAATCCCGCTAATCCGCAGGTGAAAGTGGAGTTGGACCGTGAGAAGGCCCGGACTCTAGGGGTGCCGGTGGACACGGTTTTTTCCACGCTCCAAACCTATCTGAGCGGCCTCTATGTGAACGACTTTGTTCGTTTCGGCCGGGTGTACAAAGTATTTTTGCAGGCGGAGCCGCAATTCACCAGCAGGCCAAACGATATTGGCCAATTCTACGTGAAGAATAACGATGGGCATATGGTCCCGCTCAACACGCTGGTCAAGATCAGCAAAATGTCCGGCCCGAATGTGGTGACTCGTTTCAATCTTTATAATTCGGCGGAGATCATCGGAGCCCCCGCGCCTGGTTACAGTTCCGGGCAGGCGATCAAAGCGATCGAAGAAGTCATGAAAACGATGCCGTCGGAAACGGGTTATGAGTGGTCAGGATTAACATTGCAGGAAAAGAAATCGGAAGGGCAGGCGCCAGTCATATTTGGAATGGCCGTGCTGTTTGTGTTCCTGCTATTGGCCGCGCAATATGAGAGTTGGGGTCTGCCGTTCTCCGTCCTGCTAGCAACGCCTACAGTAATCCTGGGCACGCTTGTCGGTATGTTGTTACGCCACTTCGACCTGAACGTATATGCGCAGATCGGGTTGATCATGTTAATCGGCCTCGCCGCGAAGAATGCCATTCTGATCGTTGAATTCGCGAAGATGAAGCGCGAGGAAGGAGTAGCGATCCTCGACGCGGCCATCGAAGGTTCGAAATTGAGGCTGCGGCCAATCTTGATGACATCCTTCGCGTTTATTCTGGGTTGCATTCCCCTGATGCTTGCTTCCGGTTCCGGCGCGGCAGCGCGCAGCACGATGGGCACCGGCGTGGTTTTCGGAATGACCCTCGCGACAGCGCTTGGACTTTTCATTATTCCAGTCTGTTACGTGTTCGTACAGCGGATCGTGGAACGTCGAAATAGACGCGAATCCGCGCCGGAGGCAGCAGCAGGGGCTCACGGTGTGAGGGAGGCTCATGCATGAACCCTACTGCCGACGGACGCACCAATCGAAACGAGCCCGGCGCTCACACCCTTTCGCAGTCTGTTTTCTCGACCGCGTCGGACCTTCGGGGCCCGCGCCATGAACTTCGCGCATGGAAGGTGAGTGCTTCGATGCTTGCCGCCGTGGCAATAGCAAGTCTGAGTGGCTGCGCTGTCGGGCCAAACTACAAACGTCCCGCAGTTAAGGCACCGCAGGAATATCGTCGCGCGACTTCGGATACGAATATCTCCATCGTCAGCCAATCGTTTGCCGACCTCGGGTGGT
>Ga0207674_10005236_pt1 | contig 15439 bp, 9 predicted proteins | sample KBSCornC72_FD_184303 | JGI IMG/M metagenome (GOLD analysis project Ga0207674, IMG submission 184303) | Corn rhizosphere microbial communities from Kellogg Biological Station, Michigan, USA - KBS Corn C7-2 (SPAdes) (version 2) | ecosystem: Host-associated > Plants > Roots > Rhizosphere > Soil ... | reverse complement strand
AGTGAACGTCGGCGGGCTTATCCGAATGCGCGTGATGATGGCGGTGATGGGCCGCCCACCAGACCGGCCCGCGCTGCACGGCCGACGCGCCGAGCACGCCGAACACGAACTGCCCGACGCGCGAAGTCTTGAACGAGCGATGTGAGAAGTAGCGGTGATAGAACGCGGTGATGGCGAACATGCGCACTACGTAGAGCGCGATCGCAGTCAGCACGGCCACCGGGCTCCACCCCACCCAGATCACGGTGAGGCAAACGGCATGCATCAGGATGAACGGCAGAATCCGAGTCCAGTCGACCTTCTCCGATGCTTTGTCAGTCCCTGAAAGCTGGCTGCTATCGAACCAGCTAAGAACATTTCCCGCGATACGACGTAACTCGGTAGCCAAGACGTTCACCCCGCATAAACCCGCGACCGCAGGCGTCGCTCTTCAAAGACAGGCGCCAGCGTTTGCACCGCCAGCGATGGGTATACGGGGGGTCGTTGGGATCAGATGCACATCGACGCGGCGCTCGTGGCGTCGGTGCGCGCAGACAAGCTCGGCGAGGTACACCCGCTAGTTGAGTATCCTTTTACGTTCACCGGTGCAGAGCGTCCCATGGACGTTCTGGCAGCCAATACGCCTAAAGAATTTACACTGCAGCTCGACGTCGGCACAGTGATGGAGGCCGGAGCTGATCCCGTCGCCTGGATCCATGCAAATCCCGGACGCATCCGCAGCATCCATTGCAAAGATTGGGGAGGTCCTGATCGAGACTATCGTGTTCTCTTCGGCGAAGGAGACTCGCCTTGGGCGAAGATATTCGCGGCCGCCGAAAGCGTCGGTGGTGTTGAGTATTATTTGATCGAGCAGGAAGGTAGCCGTTTTTCTGAGCTCGAAACCGCGGAACGCTGCCTGGCGACTTGGAAAAAGATGAGAGCCTAGTGCGATCCTCTAACGGGGCGCCGTGAACGTATACAACATGTCGCCCGCGGCGACGACCACATACTGGCGGCCGTCCAGTTCGAATGTGATCGGCCCGTTGCTCACCGCGGCGTGAAGGCCCGCATGCCACAGCACCTTTCCATTGGTTGGATCCATGGCGAACACGTTGCTCGTCGGATCGCCGCCGAACAATAATCCGCCTGCGGTGCTGAGCAAGCCCGAACGATTTCCGCCCTGATTGGGATAGCGGTGGCTCCAGACAATCTTCCCAGTCTTGTAATCGATCGCCTGTAGCAGATTCTGCGACCAGATGGTCTGGTTACGTCCTCCATATCCCTCCGGTGTCTTCGAGGTGTCGGTCTTCCAGTCCAGGCCATACGATTCGGACGCGTGTGTGTAGAACAACCCCGTCAGCGGATTGAACGAGGGCGCAAACCAATTTGCCGCTCCGCCCTCAGTGGGCGCAACCAATGTTCCATCGGGCTTGGCCTCCTTGTCAGGATTAGGAATCGGCCGGCCCTCCGCATCCAAGCCCTTGGACCAATTCAAGTCTTCCACAAAGGGTGCCGTGACCAGATTCTTCCCGTTGGTCCGGTCCAGCAACACGAAATAGCCATTCCGAGCCGCCTGCGCCAGCATTTTGCGCGGCTGTCCCTTGAACTCACCGTCGATGAGGATCGGCGTCTCGACATTGTCAAAATCGTGACTGTCGTGCGGAGAAACCTGGTAATACCAGATCAACTTTCCCGTATCCGGATTCAGCGCCACGATCGAGCATGTGTACAGATTGTTGCCCAAACGGCTCTGCGGTGCATACACCGGGTTCGGATTGCCGGTGCCGAAATAGTAAAGGTTAAGTTCCGGATCGTACGTTCCTGAGTGCCAAGTCATACCGCCGCCATGCTCCATCGACTCGCGCGATGGCCAGGTCTCCGAACCGGGTTCACCGGGCCTGGGCGTCGTGTTCCAGCGCCACTGTAGCGTGCCGGTTTCCGGATCCCGCGATTCCAGGTATCCTGGCACGTCCAACGAATCGCCGCCCACGCCGGTGATGATATGGTTCTTGATCACCATCGGCGCGGGTCCACAGAAGTATTCCTGCTTAACGTCGGCAATCTGATGATTCCAGCGCATTTTCCCAGTCTTGGCATCCAGCGAAACCAGATAGCAATCGGGGGTTTCAAAATACAACCAGTCTCCGTACATGCCGAAGCCGCGATTTCCGATGTGGATGCCGCCCTTTGTGGGCCAGTCAAAATGCCACAGCTCGCGACCGCTCCGCGCATCCACCGCCCAGGCATTGTCGGGAGTCGCGAAATACAGAATGCCGTTGACTTCGAGCGGCGTAGCTTTGATCTGAACCGCAGCCGCGCCGCCGCGACCTCCGCCTGCCGTGAAACGTCGTGCCCAAGCCAGATTCAGCGTCGTGACATTCGATGCATTGATCTGCTTCAACGGACTGTAGCGGCGGCCGGTGTAATCGCCGTTGTACGTCGGCCAGTTGTCAGTGGGAGGGTGCAGCAGTTTGGCTGGATCCAGCGGCTGGGCAGACAGCGCGCCCGTGATCACAAATGCCGCGAAAATAATTCTCATTTCAATGTCACCAGATACGCGAGCATATCGTGCAGATTCTTGTCGGAGTACTGCCGCAGCAACTGGACGTGCCCCGCCAGCGGATCTTGAATGTCCAGCTGGATCGAATCCCGCGAGAACGCCCGATAGTACCCCTCTGCATCGCGCAACCCGACCGTGAAATCGTCGATGAACTCGAGCGTGCCTGAGACCGTGGCTCCCGAGCGCGGCGTCACCTTCACCGTTGTCGGCTTGGCAGGAGTTCCCCCGCGGCCGCCGCGAGGATAGAGCATCCTCGTCTGCAACTGCGCAGGCAGCACACGGTTGGCGATGCCCGCCAGATCACCTGTCGCCGAATGGCAAGTGTTACAGCGGCCCGCACCGTTGAAAAACGCCTGACCGGCTTTCGCGTCGCCGGTGAGCAGGTTCTGCAGCGGATACGCATTACGATTGATGGCCGCCTGAGTGCGCTCGCGCAAAAAAGCGGCCAGGTCCTGAATCTGCGCATCCGACAGATCGAAGGCAGGCATACCCTCGTTCGGACGTCCCTTGCGGATCACCGGTCCGATCAGGCTGCCCTGTTCGTCGTCCAGCACGATTTCAGACCGCACCAGGTCAGGACCGTTATCATCGCCGCGCGCATTCGCTCCATGGCATGATCCGCACTGAACTACGAACTGCTTCTGACCGCGGTCGACGGCATCCGGCGGAGGAACTGGACGGCTGATCAGTTGAGCGTGCGCGAACGAGCCCGCGAACGCTATGCCAATGCAGCTTTGCAGTACTCGAAGCATTTCTTGACCTCGGTTACCGAATCGCTTGTGCCGCGATACTCGTACTCAATCAGCGCACGCATCGGATATTTTTCCTTCTTCAGAAGCTGCAGGACCTGCTTGATAGGAGTATCGCCTTCGCCCCACGGCGTGTTCGGGCCTTCGTTGCGCTTGCGATCCTTCAAGTGCAGAACCAAAATGTGCTCGTGGTTCGCCCGAATGTATTCCACGGGATCGTAGTTGGCTGCGACAAAGTGTCCGATATCCAGATTGATCGCGAACTTCTTGGACATCGCTAAAGCTTGCGCGAAGGCTTCCGGCTTGGCGAACTGGTTCGGATCTTTGATATCGGAATGTCCGTGGAAGGCCACGATCATGTTGTGCTTGTCGGCGAATGGCGCGACGCGCTTCGCCGAGCTCACGGTAGCCGACGCCGTGATCACAGGCACACCCAGCGCCTTGGCCATCACGAACCCCCGGTCGATTTCCTCGTCGGTGAAACTGTCGTTGAAGCTAAGATTGAACGCGCAGAGGTTAATGCCGGCGTCGTCGAACTTCTTGCGGATTGCTTTGATCTCGTCCGGCGGCACTGTCAACCGCCACTTGCGAAGATCCTCCCGCGAGACTCCCTTTGGCTCGATGTGCGGCGAAAATAGCTCGCATTCGCCGAGACCGACCTCGATCATCGCTTGCAGCACGCCATCCAGTGGTTTTTCTCGAAAGCTGTAGCTCTGCGCACCGATCAGCACGCCGCCGATGGTGGAGTTGATCTTCTTCTGCGCCAGCAGAGAAGCAGGCATCGCAACCAAAGCGAACTTGCCGAAATCACGACGGGTATACATACACGGAGATTGTATCCAAGCCCCGTCCCGTAAGGGCGGGGGCCGCTAATCGGTCCCGAAAGCCAGCAGCACGTTCCCTGGCATGCCGTTCTGGCGCGCATAGCCGGAGTTGACGTAGACCATCCCATCCACCACCACCGCGCCCGGCCCATCAATGGACCCGCCGTGACCCGGAACACCATTCACTGGTTTATATTCGCGAGCCGTGTCGAAGTCCCACAGGATCCTTCCGTCCTCTGCGGAATACGCGCGCATGTGGCCATCGTCCGAGCCCGAAAACACAACTCCGGGGATGGCGGTGACCGCCGCTGGTTGCGCCGGACTGCATCCCGCGTGGGTTGGAAGACAAGTATGCTGCGGCTCCGCCTCCCACGCCTTGACGCCGTCGGCGATCCGAATCGCATGCAGTCCGCCGCCCACGTCAGGATTCAGATTGGTGGTGCGCAGGTCCGCGATGTCGCTGGTTTGCGTCGACCGTACTCGTTCCAGATCGGAGACCGCCGCATAGACGTTCTGCCCATCGGCCGCCATGCCCCATTGGACTCCCCCGTTGGTGCTGCCTTTGCCGATGCGAATCTGCCAAAGGATTTCGCCTTGGCGCGACGGATCCAGCGCGTAGACGACTCCGGATTTCTGGCCCGCCAGCAGCAGATCGCGAGTCCCCCCGTTTGCAGCTCCGATTTTCACTAAAATCGCCGAAGAGCCGAAGTCGAAATCAGGACCACACTCAATTCCCTGGTTCGCGCAGCCGCCGCTGAAGATGTCGCCCATGGTGAGCTGGTGCGACCACATGATCTTCCCGGTCTTCAAATCCAACGCCATCACCGCATCGCTGGTGGCCGTGGGCGGAGGCGAATAATTATCGCCAGTGGTGACGTACAGCACCCCGCGCGCGGCATCCAGCGTCGGCGTCGACCATACCGGAGCGCCGGACGGTCCCCAAAGCTTGCCGATCTGCCTGGGAGGGGCCACCGTATACGCTCTCCAGATCTGCGCCCCGTCGCGAACACGTAACGCGGCCACTCCGCCACGAAATGTGCAGCATGCGTAATCCGCGCTGATCGCCCGATTCTCTTCCCAGGATGCGATGGGTACGAAAACGATTCCATCGTGAACGATCGGCGAACCGGTTAGACGCGCGGCATCATGCTCATCCACTTTTTTCTTCCACAGCTCGCGCCCCGTCGCGGCGTCGATGGAATAGAACCAGCCGAGCTGATCGCCGAACAACAGAGACTGGCTCTTACCTGAACCGACAGCAACCAGCGACGATCGCACTGGCCCGCGCGCCTCATAAGTCCAGTGGACGCAGCCGGACTTCGCATCCAAAGCATAAATGACTCCGCTGGCGCTTCCGGTGAACAGGTTCCCATCCAGAATGGTGGGTTGCGAGAAAGCCGACGTATCGCCGTCGTATGCAAATGCCCACTTGAGCTTCAGTCGCTCGACGCCGTCCAGCGTCAGTCCGGCTGCTTGCGCGGATTGGTAGCGGGCATTGTTGGTTGTCGGACTCCATCCATTCCATTCCTTGGGATCGTGCGCCTTTGCATTGAGTGCAAGCCGAGCCGTTCTATCGGCGCAATACGCTGTCGGCGGCATCGTGACCGCGGGAGCTGAGGTGCCTAAATACTTGGCCACCGCCTCACGCTCCGCGATGCTCATCGTATAGGCGACGTTTCCCATGACGCCCCAGTTGAGCGTCCGCAAAATGTGCGCCGCAGGCATTCTGTGCAACACCGCGACGCGCGGAATACGCGGGTTATTCTGCTCATGACAACCGGCGCAGCGCTGCTTGAAGACTTCTTCGCCGGACACCGCTCCAAACAGAGGAATCCCGACGACCGCGGCCAGCCAATATACTCGGATCATGTGTCGATTTCTATTCATCGTAGCAGCCGCCATCGCAAGTTTTGCTAACGCCCAATCTGCGTGCGCCGGGGCGGGTGATCTTCGTCTCACCAACGGCAAGATCATGACCATGGATCGGCAGAACACCGTTGTGTCCGAAGTCACCATCCAGGACGGGCGCTTTACCGCCGTCGGCCGTACCGGCGATACGCGCACCAGCCCGTGCACCCGCACCATCAACCTGCGTGGCCGCACCGTTACCCCCGGCCTGATCGACAATCACAATCACATTGTTCTCCTCGGAATTCGCCCGGGCCACGACACGCGTCTGGAAACTGCTGCTTCGATTAAGGATGTACAAACGGCAATCGCGGCACGCGCTAAGTCGGTCCCGGCCGGCGAGTTCATCACAGCCATGGGCGGCTGGAACCAGGTCCAGTTCGCCGAAAAGCGCCTGCCGACCTCGGCCGAGCTGGATGCCGCGGCTCCGAATCATCCGGTGATCGTGTATCAGGCTTTTACCGGACCGGCCGCCGTGAACACACGCGCCAAGACATTCTTCGCCAGTAAGGGCGTAGCCGTGAATGACACGGGGACCATCGCGGCGAATGCGCCCTCTGTCGCTGCCCTGAATGCGCTGCGCTCGGTGCAGACGTTCGATGATCAAAAACGCGGAACCGCGGATGCGATGGCCTACGCGGCTAGTGTCGGGCTGACGACGAATGTCGATATGGGAGCGTTCCTCCTTCCCGGCCAGGCCGATATTCAGGATTCCTTCACCTTTGACGGCCTCGCGACCGCCGACCCATTCCATATGTACGACGCGTTTCAGGCCTTGCATCGGGACAACAAAATGACCACTCGACTGCGGATTTTCTTCCTCAGTATGGACACGCGGCCGGACGTTCCTATGCTCAAGCAGCGCATGCAAAACATCTTCCCGGGTCTGGGCGACGACATGCTCAAGATTTCAGGTATAGGCGAGTTCGCATCGCAGTGGCCTCTGTTCGGCGCCGTCACGCCGCCCCCGAATTACGAAACCGCGCTCCAGTTGATCGCCAAGCAAGGCTGGGCCTTTCAGCAGCACAGCTTGTCGCTAGCCGAGGACCAACTCACTGCCACGACCTTTGAAAAAGTAAACGCAGTCACGCCCATCAAAGACCTTCGCTGGTCTGTTGCGCACGTGCCTCGTATTGACCAGGCCACGGTGAACCGGTTCAAGGCTGTGGGTGCTGCCATCGCGATACATCCCTTCGAGTATCTGGCCGGCGCCGCGGGAGCCGGTCCGCCGCTCCGCATGATCCTCGATAGCGGCATCCACGTTGGCGCTGGGTCGGACGCGGCACAGATCTCAACGTTGAATCCGTGGCTGATCATTTATTACATGGTCACCGGGAAAAACTCCTCCGGCGTGCTGATCAACGATAAACAGCAGGTCACTCGTGCCGAAGCTTTGCGGCTGTATACCGCCGACAACGGCTGGTTCCTCCGCGAGGAGAATCAGCTCGGCTCGATCGAAGTCGGCAAGCTGGGCGACGTTGTTGCGCTCAGCGACGATTATTTCGATGCCGCGAAGGTTCCCGATGAGGCGATCAAGAAACTGAAATCGGTGCTTACCGTGGTCGATGGTAAAGTCGTCTTCGAGGACTTCAAATAGAACCCCCGCGCACGTGGATGTCTATCAGACCTTCGCGATAAACTCGGCAGCCGGGATCGTCCATCCGAAATAGGTTTCGACGTTGAACAGAGTCGCTTCCTGAATGGCCGCCGGACCCGCGGCCATCACAGCGTCGGAGATGAGAATAGGCCAATAGTCCAGAACGAAAGCATGTCGCAGCGTGGTTTCGACGCATACGTTCGTCGCGATGCCGGCGAAGAACAAATGGCGAATCCCACGCGACTTCAGCTCGGCGTCCAGTGTCGTGTTGGCGAAGCCGCTGTACCGGCTCTTCACCACCACAAGATCCTCCGGCTGGGGTTTCAGCTCATCGACAATTTGAAAATCCCAAGTTCCCTCAGTGAGCAACTTGCCCTTCAGCTCGGGCCGGCAAGACATCAGACGAAGGGCCAGTTCCTTGTGCCAGTTGGGAGCTGACGGACCTCCGCTATTGCTGAGGTCGGGCTTGAATCCCATTTGCAGATAAACTACCGGCACGCTCGCCCGGCGCGCCGCTTTCAACACGGTAGCAATACTTCGGATAACCGCGGGGGCACCGGAAATATCTACGCCTGCGATGTCCAACATGCCGTTCTTGCTCGCGAAAGCATTCTGCATGTCCACCACCACGACGGCGGACTTGGCGAGTTCGATTTCAACCGGTTCGGGTTTGGCGTCGAGCTTTAGCATCACCTTTTCTCAGTTTTTAATCTTATACCGATCCCACGCGAGCCTTTGGTTGCCTCTCACTAGAGCCCCCCTAGTACTGTCTTCAGGCAAGTACCTGATTGTCAGACCGCTCCCTCGCCCCTATGCTGAGGGAAGGCCGCGCGTAGTAAGGACCGGCCATCGGAGGAGTTGCCAACTTGCATCGCCATAGCCCTGCGTTTCTCTGTTTGACTGCATTTGGATTCGCCTGCGCCGCTCATGCACAAGCTCCTACCATCGGCGGATCTTGCACTGTTTTTCCAGCGGATAATATCTGGAACACGGCGGTAGATACTCTACCGGTAGCAGCGAACTCCTCGACCTACGTCAACACGATTGGCGCGGCCGGAGCCGTACACGCTGATTTCGGAGCAGGTATTTGGGATGGCGGGCCCATCGGCATTCCGTTCGTCACTGTGCCCGGATCCCAGACCAAGTACAATGCGACGTTTCTGTATGCCGATGAAAGCGATCCAGGTCCTTATGCTGTGCCCTTGACGGTCCCCATCGAAGGCGGCAGCGCCAGCGACGGCGATCGCCACGCCATCGCCATCGATACCAATAACTGCATTCTCTACGAGCTGTACCGGGCATTTCCCCAGAGTTCCAGCTGGCAGGCTGACGCTGGATCTATCTTCAATCTCCTGTTGAACAATCTCCGTCCATCCGGTTGGACTTCGGCCGATGCGGCGGGTTTGCCGATTTTCCCGGGCCTGTTCCGCTATGACGAGATCGCCGCGGGTGAGATTCGCCATGCCCTGCGCTTTACGGTTCCGCAGACCCGCAAAGCTTTTGTGTGGCCAGCGCGCCATTACGCTTCGAGTCTTACCGGCAGCCAGTACCCACCCATGGGTGTACGTTTCCGGCTACGGGCCAACTTTGATATCTCAGGCTATTCTCCTGTAAATCAGATCATCTTGAAAGCGCTGAAGAAATACGGCATGATCCTGGCCGATAACGGCTCGGCATGGTATCTCTCCGGCGCTCCCGATTCGCGTTGGAATGATTCCGACCTCCACAACCTGGGAGCCGTGCACGGATCGGACTTCGAAGTAGTAGATGTTTCCGGTTTGATGATCGCGCCTGACTCCGGCCAGGCGCGTCAATCCTCCGCGGTTTCGGTGACGGTAACTCCGTCGAGCGCCAGCGTACAGGTTTCGGCCACCAAGCAGTTCAGCGCAACCGTGAACAACTCTACGAATCAGGGCGTGACCTGGTCTGCGAGTGCGGGAAGCATTACTGCGGCGGGCCTCTTCACTGCGCCCGCCAGTGTTCCATCGCCTGCCACGGTTACGGTTCAGGCATCCAGCCTGGCGGACACCTCGGCCAAGGGCACGGCCTCGGTGACTATTACCGCGCCTCCGCCTCCGATAACAGTGACCGTGTCGCCGTCGAGCGCGAGCGTACAAGTTTCGACGACCAAACAATTCACCGCAACCGTAGACAATTCATCGAATCAGTCTGTAACTTGGAGTGTCACGGGCGGTGGCGCGATCAATTCCGCTGGGCTCTACACCGCTCCCGCCAACGTTCCCTCCGGCGCGGTTACGGTGCAGGCAATCAGCGTAGCCTCGCCGACGGCATCGGGTTCGGCGAGCGTTACGGTGACGAATCCCACGCTGCCCGTCAGCGTCACAATCTCGCCAACCAGCGCTGAGGTCCGTATCAACCGGAGCCGTGCTTTTACGGCGACGGTGCAGAATGCGACGAATAAAACTGTGACCTGGAAAGTAAACGGAATCACGGGCGGGAACTCGACCCTCGGGACGATCAGTGCGCAGGGCAATTACACCGCTCCGAAGTCGGTTCCGGCCGGGGGCACAGTGCAGGTCAGCGCAGTGAGTGTGGCCGACTCCACCAAATCTGCTAGCGCACTCATTACTGTCGTTCGCCGATAAAGGGATCTCATGCGCGTGTTTCTAGCAACCCTGTTCGTTTGCCTGGCCGCTCAGGCTCAGAATCCTGCTGCCAACATCACGGTTGATGTGAACGCGAATCGACGCGCGATCAACCCAAACGTTTATGGACTGGCATACGCCAGCACCACGCAGCTAAAGGATCTGAACGTTCCCGTCAATCGTTATGGCGGGAACAATACTACCCGCTACAACTGGCAGATCAACGCCGACAATCGCGGACAGGACTGGTATTTCGAGAGCATCGGCGATACCAGCAGCGTGGCGGGCGAGCGCGGCAATACCTTCATTGCCAATACGCGCGCGGGCGGGGCCCAGGCCATGATTACGATTCCGATCATCGGCTGGGTGGCGAAGCTCGGATCGAACCGGTCCAAGCTTGCAGGTTTCTCTCAAGCGAAGTATGGAGCGCAGACCGGCAACGACTGGCAATGGTTTCCCGATGCCGGCAACGGCATCAAGCAATCTACCGGACAGCCGGTGAGCGGTAACGATCCTAACGACGCCAATGTCGCCAACACTTCAGCATTCCAGAAGCAGTGGGTGCAGTCGATCGTCACGCAATGGGGACCCGCATCGGTCGGCGGGCAGAAGTATTACATCCTGGACAATGAGCACAGCATCTGGCATTCGACGCATCGCGACGTGCATCCTGTAGGAGCCACGATGGATGAGGTCCTGTCGCGCATGACGGACTACGCGACGCAGATCAAGGCAGCCGATCCCAGTGCGCTCGTGGTCGGTCCGGAAGAGTGGGGCTGGAGCGGTTATCTGCTCAGCGGATATGACCAGCAATACGGCGGCCTCCACGGTTGGAGCACGATGCCCGACCGCAATGCTCACGGCGGTATGGATTATCTGCCGTGGCTCCTCGGCCAACTGAAATCGGGACATCTGCTGGACGTTTTCACCGTGCACTATTATCCGCAGGGCGGCGAGTTTGGGAATGACACCTCAACCGCAATGCAGCTTACGCGCAACAAGTCCACGCGCTCGCTTTGGGATCCCACTTATGTGGATCCAACCTGGATCAATGACACGGTAAAGCTGATCCCGCGCCTTCGCAGTTGGGCGGATACATATTATTGGCCGGGCACGCCGATCGGGATCACCGAATACAACTGGGGCGCCGAGAGCCACATCAACGGTGCGACGACGCAGGCCGACATCCTAGGCATCTTCGGCCGCGAGGGTCTGGATCTGGCCGCGCGGTGGACCACTCCGGATGCCACCACGCCTACCTACAAAGCCATCAAGATGTATCGCAACTACGACGGAAATAAATCGGCTTTCGGCGATACGAGTGTTTCAGCAGGCGGAACCAATCCGGACAATATCGCGGTGTTTGCTGCCCAGCGTGCCTCTGATAATGCCCTGACCGTAATGGTCATCAGCAAATATCTATCCGGGACCACTCCCGTGACCATCGCTCTGAATAACTTCAACGCCGGAACGACGGCCCAGGTTTATCAGCTCACTTCCGCCAATGCGATCAGCCATTTGGCGGATCTGAGCGTCGCGGGATCGTCGGTTTCGTTCACAGCGCCTGCGCAGAGCATTACATTGTTGGTGCTTCCTAAATCAGGTGTTTCGAATCAGCCTCCGACAGCGGTGGCGTCGGCCACCCCCACGTCGGGCATCGCGCCGCTGGCAGTTAATTTCAGCGGAGCCAATTCCAGCGATTCAGATGGAACGATCGCATCTTACTCCTGGGCGTTCGGCGATGGAGGCACCGGTAGCGGCGTCGCTTCGGCGCATACGTATCAAAATGTTGGGAACTACACGGCCGTCTTGACCGTGACCGACAATCAGGGCGCAACTGCCACAGCATCGGTGGGGATCAGCGTCACGACCAATCCGAATGTGATCAACGCTCCGAGCAATCTCACCGGCAAGGGCGCGAAGGGTTCCGCGACGCTTTTCTGGCGGGACAATTCGAATAACGAAACCGGATTCACCATCGAACGGGCTGCTTCCGGATCCTCGAATTTTGCGCAGGCAGGAAGTGTCGCAGCGAACGCGATCACCTTCAAAGACACCTTGAGCAAAGGTACGTACGTTTATCGCGTGCGGTCCTTCAACTCCAGCGGGACCTCAGCCTACTCCAACTCGGTCACGGTAAGCGTCCGATAGTTCCTGGCGAGCCTCCCGTTGGCCGAAAAGCATACGGGCGGCTGATCTGTTGGTGAATCAGTTCCCGATTTCGTTCAGCGCGCACCTCACGAGCTTCTCCCAGAGTTTCACGAAAGGTGCAAATCTCCGGGATGGCGGGGACAACTACGTTGAATCCGCCCGCCGGCATCGGTTCGAACAAGGTTGTATAGCTGTATCCAGCCAAAGGCACCCACCTGGCAAAGAGTATCGCCTGTTACGGATCGGCCATCCGCGTGCACAGAACCACGAGCGATAGCGAGTGGCCGAGGCCGTTCACTGACGTTCGCGGTTCAGTTTCAGCTACAGCCGCTGGTTCCGCCGCAGTTCTCGCACTTATAGCAAGACCCGTTGCGAGTCATCAGGCCGCCGCATTCCGAACACGAAGGAGCGTCGGCGACAGACGGGGAAAACGGCAGCGCCTGCTGCGGATCGGGCTCGGTCACGCGTAGCGCGGATGCCTCGCCGGCTTCGCCGCTGTTGGCGTACTCTCCCCCGATGAAGCGCGCGGCCATCCACCGGAAAATGTAATCCATGATGGATTTGGCGTAGGGCACCGTGGGGTTGCCGGTCCAGCCGCTGGGCTCGAAGCGCACGTGGCTGAATTTATCGACGAAGAACTTCAGCGGCACGCCGTATTGCAGGGCGTAGCTGATCGCCGTGGCGAAGGAATCCATCAGCCCCGAGATGGTAGAACCTTCCTTCGCCATGGTGACGAACAACTCCCCAGGCGAGCCGTCTTCATACAAACCGACCGTCAGGTAGCCTTCGTGGCCACCGATCGAAAACTTGTGCGTGAGTGCATGCCGCTCATCAGGAAGCTTACGGCGGATGGGCCGATAGACGATCTTTTCTTCGACCTTTACCGTAGGAGCAACCACTGCAGCCGGTCCGTTCGCGGCCTTGGCGCCCTTCGAAGTTCCGGAGCTGAGAGGCTGAACGCGCTTGGAATTATCGCGATAGATGGCGACGGCCTTCAGCCCCATCTTCCAGCTCTCGATATACGCATCCATGATCTCTTCCGCGGTGCACTCTTCCGGCATGTTAATCGTCTTGGAGATTGCGCCGGAAATAAACGGTTGCACAGCTGCCATCATGCGCACATGGCCCATATAGTGAATCGACCGCGAGCCGTTTTGCGGGCGGAAGCTGCAATCGAAAACAGGCAGGTGCTGATCTTTGAGATGCGGCGCGCCCTCGATGGTGCCTGTGGAATCGATGTGCTCGACGATCGCGCTCACCTGTTCGGAGGAATAGCCCAGCTTGATCAACGCATTGGGCACCGTGTGGTTGACGATCTTAATGACGCCGCCGCCCACCAGCTTCTTGTACTTCACCAGCGCCAGATCGGGCTCGATGCCGGTAGTGTCGCAATCCATCATGAAACCAATGGTTCCTGTAGGAGCGAGCACGGTGGTCTGCGCGTTGCGGTAACCCGCCACGCGACCTAGATCGTACGCTTCTTCCCAGCATCGGCGGGCGTTTTCGTAGATCGCCTGCGGAACACGCTTGCTATCGATCTTCAGTGTCGCATCGCGATGCATACGGATCACGTCCAGGAACGGATCTTCGTTGACGGCGTAGCCGGCACATGGACCGGTGGAATCGGCGGCAATACGCGCGCTGGTCAGATACGCCTGGCCGCACATAATGGCGGTGAGACCAGCCGCCCAGTCGCGACCCTGATCGCTGTCGTAGGGGATGCCCATGGACATCAGCAGTCCGCCCAGGTTCGCATAGCCCAAGCCCAGGGGCCGGAAATCGTGCGAATTCTTGGCGATCTTCTCGGTGGGGTAGGCCGCGTTATCGACGATGATTTCCTGCGCAATAATCACGGTATCCACGGCGTGGCGATATGCTTCTACGTCGAATTGGCCGTCTGGACCGACGAACTTCATCAGGTTCAGCGATGCCAGGTTGCAAGCCGAATCGTCCAGGAACATGTATTCCGAGCAAGGATTCGACGCATTGATCCTCGCCGTGTTCTTGGAAGTATGCCAGCGGTTGACAGTGGTATCGAACTGCATCCCAGGATCGCCGCATTGGTGGGTCGCTTCGGCTATCTGGCGCATGAGATCGCGGGCCTGGTAGCGATCAATGGGCTGGCCGTGGGGGCGGGACTTGGTCCACCAATCCGTATCCGCTTGCACTGCTTCCATGAACTCATCGGTGGCGCGGACGCTGTTATTGGCGTTCTGGAAGAAGATGGAGCTGTAAGCGTCCCCATCGAGCGAGGAATCGTATCCTGCGTCGATCAGCGTGTGGGCTTTCTTCTCTTCCTTGGCCTTGCACCAGATGAAGGGCTTGATATCGGGGTGATCGGCGTTGAGAATCACCATTTTTGCGGCGCGGCGAGTTTTGCCTCCGCTCTTGATGACGCCCGCGAAGGCGTCGAAACCTTTCATGAAGCTCAAGGGCCCGGAAGCGCGGCCGCCGCTGGAGAGCAGCCCGTCCTCTTCCCGCAGCGTGGAAAGATTGGTTCCGGTGCCGGATCCCCACTTGAACAACATGCCTTCGGTCTTGGCCAGATCCAGAATCGACTCGAGCGTATCGCCGACCGAATTAATGAAGCACGCCGAGCATTGGGGACGGCGCTCTTCGGGACTGATCTTTTTAAGAGAATTCGTAGCGTCGTCGAAGAAAAAACCGTATCCGCGAGGTTCCGCGACGCCGACATTGAACCAGACCGGCGAGTTGAAACACGCCTTCTGGGTGAGCATCAGGTGGGTAAGATCGAAGCGGAAATTTTCGGCGTCTTCCGGAGTCTTGAAATAGCGCTGCTGGGCGCCCCAAACGGCGATGGTGTCGCATACCCGGCCAACCAGCTGTCGAACGCTGGTTTCGCGCTCCGGCGAGCCGATTTTGCCGTAGAAATACTTGCTGACTACGATATTGGTGGCCGTCTGGGACCAATCCACCGGCACTTCGACGTCGCGCTGCTCAAAAATGACTGCGCCTTTGTCGTTGCCGATGGTGGCATTGCGCAGATCCCACTGCACATCATCATAAGGGGTCTTCCCAGGCTCTAGACGAGCAGTAAAATAGCG
>Ga0207674_10005233_pt1 | contig 15446 bp, 10 predicted proteins | sample KBSCornC72_FD_184303 | JGI IMG/M metagenome (GOLD analysis project Ga0207674, IMG submission 184303) | Corn rhizosphere microbial communities from Kellogg Biological Station, Michigan, USA - KBS Corn C7-2 (SPAdes) (version 2) | ecosystem: Host-associated > Plants > Roots > Rhizosphere > Soil ... | reverse complement strand
CTCACGATGGCGGCAATCAGCAGGGCCATCACCGAGTTGCCGGCCAGCTTGAGGATGTCGTTTGCCAGCGTCTTGGGCGCGGCGATCAGGTCGGCCCAGCTGCCAATCAGCATCAGCACCACCGGCAGCAGGATCGTGAACAGCGTCACGCCAAAGCCCGGCAGTTCGCGCTTCTGGTCGGCCTCAACAAACTGCGCGGCCAGCGGGTTGTTCTCGTCCGGCTTGACGTAGCGCGAGATCAGCATCGCCCACAGCGGACCGGCCAGGATGGCCGTCGGCAGGCCAACGATCAGCGCATACATGATGGTCTTGCCGATGTCTGCCTGGTAAGCCGTCACGGCCAGCAGCGCGGCCGGGTGCGGAGGAATCAGGCCGTGCACCACCGACAGGCCGGCCACCATCGGCAGGCCGACCATCAGGATCGGCGTGCCCGTGCGCTTGGCCACGTTAAAGGCAATCGGGATCAGCAGCACGAAACCGACTTCAAAGAACACCGGCAAACCGATGATGAACGCCACGACCATCATGGCCCAGTGCGCGTTCTTCTCGCCAAAGGCACTGATGAGCGTTTTGGCGATGCGCTCGGCCCCCCCGGATTCCGCCATCATCTTGCCGAGCATCGTCCCGAGGCCCACCACCAGCGCAATGTGGCCGAGCGTGCCGCCCACACCGGTTTCGAACGCCTTGACGATATTGCCCATCGGCATACCGACCACCACGCCCAGCGCGAGCGAGACGACGATCAGCGTGACGAACGGGTTCAGCTTCTGGACTGCAATCAGGTAGATCAGCGCGACCACCGCCAGCGCGGCGGTCAGCAATAGCGAGTTGCCTTGCATCGGGACCATCGGGTTTCCTCCTCAGGGATATTCACGGCTCTTGTTGTCGTGGGCGCGCCGTTGTGCGGGCGCCCGTTTTGAACTGCGCTTGTATTGCGCGTTACGGCTTCTTGTACGCCACGCAATCGACTTCAACCTTGCAGTCGATCACCATGCTCGACACCACGCAGGCGCGCGCGGGCGGGTTGGCGCCGAAGTACTCCTTGAACACCTTGTTGAACGACTGGAAGTCGCGCGGGTCATCCAGCCACACGCCGCAGCGCACGACGTGTTCGGGGCCGTAGCCCGCTTCGGCCAGGATGGCGAGCACGTTCTTGATGGTCTGGTGGGATTGCTCGACGATGCCGTTGCCGACCACCTCGCCGTTCACCATGGGCGTCTGGCCCGAGACGAACAGCCAGCCGTCTGCGCCGGCCGCGCGGGCAAAGGGGAGGTGCTGGCCACCGGTGCCGGTGCCGCCTTCAACGCCAATTCGGGTAATCGTCATCGCTACGTTCCTTCTTTCAAAACTCTCAAACAAACTCGGATTTCAGTGGACTTCGGTGGCCGCAACTGCCTGCGCACGCGGCCCGCGCTTGAGAAAGCGCCCCGCGCCGGGTGTCTGTACCGCGGGCTGCACGGCACCACCTTGATATGACAGATGGCCGTTGACCCACACCGCCGCAATGCCCGCGGCCGGTTGCTGCGGGTCGGTAAAGGTGGCGACATCGCGAACCGTTTCGGGATCGAACAAAACGAGATCCGCCCAATAGCCCTCGCGCACCAGGCCGCGTTCAGTCAGGCCGAAGCGCTCGGCGGACTGGCCTGTCATCTTGCGGATGGCGGCCGACAGCGAGAGCAGCTTGCGCTCGCGGCTGTAGTACCCCAGCACGCGCGGAAAGGCGCCCCATAGGCGCGGATGCGGTTTCGGATCGTTCGGCAGGCCGTCGGAGCCGATCACCGTCGCAGGGTGGGTGATGATGCGGTCCAGATCCTGCGCGGACATGTTGTGGTACACGGCGCCTGCCGGCTGCAGGCGGCGCGCGGCGTCCATCAGGTCGGTGCCCCACGCGGCGGCGATCTCCTTGAGCGTCTGTCCGGCCATGCCCGGCTCCGGCTCAGACCACGTGATGAAGATGTCGAATTCGTCCGTCACCTGCTTCAAGTCCAGCGTGGACGAGCTTGCGGTGTACGGATAGCAGTCGCAGCCCACGGGCTGATAGCGCTGGGCACCTTCGATGGATTCCAGCACTTCGCCCGCGCGGCCCCAGTTGGCCGCACCCGCGCATTTCAGGTGCGAGATCACGATGGGCACGCGTGCATGCTTGCCGATGCGATACGCCTCGTCCATCGCATCGAGAATCGCGGCAAATTCGGTACGCAAATGCGTCGTATAGATGGCGCCGGCTTCGGCCAGCGGTTCGGCCAGGCCCATCACTTCCTCGGTGGTCGAAGCGAAGGCGTTGGCATAGGCGAGGCCTGTCGACAGGCCCAGCGCGCCGTTGTCGAGCGCCTCGCGCAGTTGTGTGCGCATGCCTTCGACTTCATCGGCGGTGGCGGGGCGATCGAGGCGGTCCAGGTGGTTGTTGCGCAGTGCCGTGTGGCCGACCAGCGCCGCCACATTGACCGTCGGCTTGGCGCGCTCCACCGCGTCGACATAGGCGGCGAAGGTCGGGTACGCAAACGCGCTGGCTGGCCCGAGCAGGTTCATCGGGTCGGGCGGTTCACCCTTGAGCGTGGCGGGCGACGCGCTGATGCCGCAGTTCCCGACGATCACCGTCGTAATGCCCTGAGACACCTTGCACAGCATGTCGGGCGTGCGGATCACGTTGGTATCGTCGTGCGTGTGCACGTCGATGAAGCCTGGGGCGAGGACGCGGCCCTCGCCGGCGATTTCCTCATCCCCCAGCCAAGCGGTGGAGTCCGATGTGGCGATGGCGGCGATGCGGCCGTCGGTGATGGCCACGTCGAACAGCGTGGCCTCGGGTTCGTGGCCGCTGCCGTCCACAATGCGGACCTGACGGATGACGGTGTCGTACTGCTGCATGTGCTGCTCCTGCTCAATCTCCGAGCGGCTGGCGATTGCCGCCGCCGCGATGCGCATCGAGCACGTACTTGATGCGCCGTAAGAGCTCCTTGCTGCGATCGGCCTGCTGCAGTGCGACCTCGGTGGCCAGCAGGTCGATCATCATCATCATGGCGTAGCGCGATGACGACGGCTTGAAGATGAAATCGGTTTCCATGGCCTGGATCGGCAGCAAGACATCGGCCAGCGCAGCCAGCGGTGAGCCGATGGCCGTGATGGCGACGATCTTCGCGCCGTACTCGCGCGCGATGGTCACGCTGTCGATCACCTCGGGCACGTGGCCAGTCACGGAAAACACGACCACCACATCGTCCGGGCTGAGCGTGGCCGCAACCATCCGCTGCAGCATCGAATCATGATAGGTGGTGACCGGCCGTCCTAGGCGCGCAAGGCGGTAGCGCATTTCGTCGGCCATGGTGGTCGAGCCGCCGCCCATGCCGAACACGGCAATCATGCGCGCCGCCACCAGGGCGAGTGCCGCAGTGCGGAACGCCTCGGGCTGCACCAGCGCGCGATTGGCCTCCAGCACATTGCTGATGTCGGCCAGGATGCCGTCCGCGCTTGAAGGTGGGCGGTCCGCGCCGCCATCCAGAAAGCGCTGGCCGACTGCGGCTGCCTGCGCTAGCTTGAGCTTGAGTTCTCGCACGTCGCGACAACCCATCGCTTTGGCAAAGCGGGTGACGCTGGCCTCACTCACGCCAGCGCGTTCGGCCAGCGTCTGGATGCTGCCGGCGGCGGCTTCGGCAATGTCGCTCAAGACCGTCTGCGCGACCTTCTGCTCGGCGGGACGCAGTTCAGCGGCACGCTGGGAGAGTCGGGTCACGATGTCCATCGGTTCACGCATCGGGTCGGGCTTAGGGTCTCGCATTCTGGCCCCCGGTAGTGGTCCGGATAGCGGCTTTGAGAGTGCTTTGGTACTTTGTAACAGACTGGCCCGGAGAATAGTTTCGTCGCTATCATTGTGTCAACCCGATGTTTACCCCCAAAGGAACACGAGCCGAATCCCATGAGTGATACAAAGTACCAAGGAGACGCCAACGCCGTCGTCAACCCGCTCGACAAGGGCTTGGGTGCGTTGGAAACCGCATGCGCGCCGGAGCAGATTGCTGCGCAGCGCTGGAATGTTTTGAACGAAGACCTGAACCTGCCCGCGGCGGTGCTCTCGCAATCGCGCGTGGAGCACAACCTCGCCTGGATGCAGCGCTTCGTGAGCGAATACGGCGCCAAGCTCGCACCGCATGGCAAGACGACGATGGCGCCTCGCCTGTTCCAACGTCAGCTGGCCGGCGGTGCATGGGGCATCACGCTGGCTACGGCGCACCAGACGCGCGTTGCCTATGCCCACGGCGTGCGTCGCGTCCTGATGGCCAATCAGCTGGTCGGTAAGCGCAACATGGCGATCCTCGCCGAGTTGCTGGCCGATCCGACGTTTGAGTTCTTCTGCTTGGTGGATGCGGCGGATCAGGTCGATCAGCTTGCCGCATTTTTCGGCAAGGCGGGGCGCCCGATCCAGGTGCTGATCGAACTGGGCGTGCAAGGCGGCCGCACCGGCGTGCGCGACGACGCGCAACTGCAATCGGTGCTCGATGCGCTCACGCGTGCCGATGGCGCCGTCAAGCTCGCAGGCGTTGAAGTCTATGAGGGCGTGATCAAGGAAGAGGCGGATATCCGCGCCTTCCTGCAGCGCGCCGTGAAGGTGACGGAGGATCTGGCGAAGGCGGGTCGCCTGCAACGCACGCCGGCTGTGCTGACCGGCGCCGGGTCGGCTTGGTACGACGTCGTGGCCGAAGAATTCGCCAAGGCCAGTATCGGCCAGCCGCTGGATGTGGTGCTGCGCCCGGGCTGCTATCTGACGCACGATGTGGGCATCTACCGCGCGGCGCAAGCCCGTATCGACGCCAACAACCCGATCGCGCACAAGATGCGTTCGAGCCTGCTGCCGGCGCTCCAGCTTTGGGCCTATGTGCAATCGGTGCCTGAGGCTGAGCGCGCCATCATCGCCATGGGCAAACGTGACGCTGCATTCGACGCCGGGCTCCCGCTGCCGGTGCTGCATTTCCGCCCAGGTGACAAGACGCCCTCGGCCACGCCGGCGCACTGGGAAGTCACCGGCATGATGGATCAGCATGCCTACCTGAAGATCGCTCCCGGCGACGACATCAAGGTGGGCGACATGATCGCTTTCGACATCTCGCACCCGTGCCTCACGTTCGACAAGTGGCGCCAGATTTCTGTCGTTGACGACGCCTACAACGTGGTCGACGTTGTGCAGACCTACTTCTGAGCGGGACGCCCATGGCAGATATCCTCGCCTACGGCGAAGCGCTGATCGAGTTCAACCAGGCGGATCCCGGCAGCACGTCGTGGAATTTCGGCTTCGGCGGCGATACGTCGAACTTCTGCATTGCCGCGGCACGGCAGGGCGCACGCACGGGCTACATCAGCGCGGTGGGCGCCGACCGCTTCGGCCAGGCGCTGCGCGCGCTGTGGCAGGACGAAGGTGTCGACCACACCTACGTGCACACCGATACGCAGGCGCCCACGGGCCTGTACTTCGTGTCGCACGATGCACGTGGCCACCACTTCGACTACCTGCGCGCGGGCTCGGCAGCCAGCCGCTTCCAGACGGCGCAACTGCCATTGCAGGCGATTTCGTCTGCCAAGGCCTTTCACCTGTCAGGCATCAGCCTCGCCATCAGCGATACGGCCTGCGACGCGGGTCTGGCGGCGATGGCGCATGCGCGGGCGTCGGGTGTGCTGGTGTCGTTCGACACCAACCTGCGCCTGCGCCTGTGGCCGCTGGCGCGCGCCCGCGCTGTGATGCAGGAAGCGATGCGCACGTGTGACCTCTGCCTGCCGAGTTGGGATGACGTGACCGTGCTGCTCGACTGCCATGACCGTGATGGCATTGTCGATACGCTGCTCCGATGGGGCGTGAAACTGGTGGCGCTCAAGATGGGCGCGGAAGGCTGCTATGTGGCTACGCCCGAGTCGCGCACTCTGGTGCCGCGTCATACGGTCAATGCAATTGATGCGACCGGCGCGGGCGATTGCTTTGGCGGGTCGTTCGTGGCGCGGATCGTGGCGGGGGATTCGCCGTTAGAGGCGGCGCGGTATGCGAATGTGGCGGCTGCGATTTCTACGACGGGGTATAGCGCTGTAGCGCCGATTCCGCGGGCTGAGGTTGTGCGTGCGGCGTTGGGGCTGCCAGCCTGAAGGGCGATTTCCTGGTTCTGTTACCGCAAGCAAAACGCCACCGTACTGCGACGCGGTGGCGTTTTGCTTTCAGGCGAATTGCGTTGTCTCGCCTGGAGGAGTCAGGCACGGTCATCCATTGCGGACCAATGAAAATTGACCTGCGATGTCGCTCTGAGGTGGGCGGCATATCGACGTGCCGCTCGGGGCGCGGACCGTATAACCGCCATCGGAGTGGTTTGTGCGCTAGCCACTCACTTGCGTGCGCGGGTCTCCAGCGATCAGCACAGCGCCGCAGGCGGTCTTCATGCCGCACAGCGCGACCTTCACGCCGTTGACCTCATAGTTATCGGCACCCTCGATGATCGGGAACGGACCGCCGCACTTGGGGCACCTGACCATGTTGCCGATACCGGCTATCGGAAGGCCATACAGGTCGGTACCGGGGATGCCGTCGAGCACTACGCCACCGTGGTCGGTGGGGTCTCCTACGCGGATGATTTCAGCGCTCATGTGTCTTTCAGGATTTTTGCCGTCATATTCGGATGCAACGCTTTGGCAGTGCCTAGTCAACCTCGGTTCTTCCTGTCGCGTCGTTGGGTCAACCAACTGAATACGATCGCTGATCCGGCCGTAGGCAAGAAGAAAAGTCCGTACACGAGGGGCCACGCAGACGAAAGATCCCAAAACCCTCCCGCTGCAGAGTGATGGAGCCAGAAAGTAGGCACAGCCGCACCGCAGTATGGTCCCATGATCGATGCGATGTAGGGGTTGTCAGGGTTCGACGCGGCGCGGGCGATAAGCCGACCTACCAGTACCAGCACCAGGATCAGTACCAGAATTGCTAGAAATAGCGTGATGTCGATGAGATCCATCGTTCAACTAAGGCGATCAACTGCAATGATGTAATTGGCGCTCACAAGTCGTGCTCGCCCATCCACGTCCACACAACGAGCGCTTCATCCTGCGGCAACCCTAACCCGAAGCGGACCATCGGCTCCCCTTGTTGACGAAAGACACTGTGGCCATTAGCAACCCACGCCGCCTTCGGGTGGTCCGGGGGTAGTGCGGCACGCCACAAACCGGTCAGGGGAGTGGGCTCGCCCGAACGCACCGTCACCGGAGCGCCGGTTTGCGTGGGCGGGGCGTTGACACGGAAGCGCAAGCCGTCCAACAGTCGATTCCAGAGGGCCAGTGCTTCTTCATCCGTGAGGGAGGACGGCTGTGCGAGCGTGCGGTTGGCTCTGACGCCGGTGTTGAGTTGGATGTCGACCGAGGCGGGGTTCAGTGCGCTGCCGCTCTTGCCGATGGACGCCCACAGGAATTCATGCGCGAATACACCTTTCTCGAGTCCGTCGCGCCGCAGCAGGACTTGCTCACCCTTCCAGCCATTGACTTCACGCTTACCCAATTGCAAACGCGTGACCCCGGTGGGTGTCACCTTGCCCATCGCGTCGTAGTGGCGTTCGATCAGGCCGGGGTCACCGTCAGTGGTTGCATCTTTGTTGGACAGAATCGAGAAGCTGACATCGGGGAGGCTCGGGAGGTCGATGCCGGCGCCGAAGATTTCCTGGAAATTGCCTGTCGCATCCGCAACGAAGCCGTGGTCGATGCAGACGCCGGGGGCGGTGGGGATTTCTGTGTTGTCGCGCGCGCGGAGGCCACGTACCAATGGAGCCAGACTCTTGCCGCCAGTGAACCACACGTACAGATTGGAGCCAGAGACTACGAAGGTCATTTTCCCTTCGACTCCGTAGGTCTTTGCATTCTTGTTTTCGAACGATCGAACCTCGATGCTATTGTGAACAGCGCTGGGGCCATAGTAGCTAATCTCGGCAGTCTTGCTTTGTGCAAGCTCCGCCGCGCGATAGGCTTCTGCCGTTTTCGTCAACTGGCCTGCAGCCCCAACAAGCGTGACAATCTTTCCAGGAAATTCTTGGAAGCCCCAAAGCAACTCAGCTTCTGCCGGCACCTCCATCACGTAGCGCCCAAAGCACACCTGCTTGGTCTTGGCGAATAGCTTTTGCAAGCGCGGTGACATGGCAACGGGTTCCGACATTTTTTTCTCCGCAAAGGCTGGCGATACGTAGCCCGCCAGGAACAGACTACCCAAGATGATTAAGAAACGACGCCGGTTCATTTGTCCCACCAGGTGGCGGTGTTGGCAATCTTGACGATCGAATACAGGGCGCTGGCCAGCACCTTGTCATCCTTGTAACTGTTCTGATGGTCGTAGCCGGATTGCCGGAAGTGCACGCCGCCAACCGCCTCGGCCGAGGCTTTGGCAGGCACCGTCTGATCGCCAGACTCTTCTGCGGGCGCCAGCTTCAGGGTCAGCAATTTGTTGCCCTGTGTGCGCACCACGATCTGGCCCTCCGCGTCCTCGTTCTCGAAGGTCCACGTGAGAGGATCACCGTGAGACGCGAGGTCGGACGTATCAGCCCGCCAAGTCACGCTGCCGTAGGTTTTTTGCGCAGCGTCTACGCCGTAGCTTGCGTAGGTCGCGGGGTGGTACAGATCTTTGATGTTCTTGTGAAAATCCTGGGCATCCGCAATCCTCTGTCTCGAAAGACCATACGCGTCCTTCCCTTTCAGGTCCTTCTTGGCCGGATTAACCCACTCCGGATTGAGCAACCGCCACCACTCTTTCGGGTTACGCCCATAGATGTCATACACGGGCTCCCCCACGACTGCAGGTGGCGTCGGCTTTTTCACGCCCAACGATTGATGCAGGCTCATCTCTTCGTGATACGCCTTCAACGGCTCGTCTGAGGTGGCTGGCAGCGCCATCGCCAGCCGGTCATCGTGGGCGGCTTTCACCCGCAGCCAACCACGTGGATAGGAGGCGATCGGCAGCAACTCCAGAGGCCCCGGAGCATTGGCGAAGACTGCCGTCACCTCTTTGCCGGTCTTCCCCATGATCCTGCGCGCAACTTGCCCGGGCACGTCGAGTATCGATGCAGCATCGAACCCCGTGCGCACTCGCTTGTAGGCTGCTGCCGAGCCCAGTGCGGGCTGCACGCTGTGGTAGACACCCAGAATCTTGTCCTTGATGTTTCCATACTCGGGGTGCAGCAGTGCGCGCGTCACCAGCCCGCCCATTGAATGCGTGACGATGATGACCTTCTCGCATTGCCGTCCATTGGCCTTGTACATCTGAATGATGTCGGTAATGCGCTTGGCGATCTTCTTCGCGGACTCGCCATTGCTTTGCAGGTAGTTGTAGCCCATCGCGTAAACCGGATACCAGCAATTGGCTATGCGCAGAATGTCTGCGTCGGTTAGAGCGTCGCCCGCGCCGCCCCACTGGGAAGGATTGATGTCCAATACCCGCCCGCTGGAGCGAGTGCTGTCCTTACGCCAACGTGGGCTCACCATTGCCATGCCACCAACGGATGGGTATGCCATGCTGTTCAGGTGCTCCTCCATCAACTTGATGACCTCGCCATACGACGAGCGAAACAGCACCTCGCTCCAGCCACGCCAGCGGGCTTTCTGCGCGGCGGTGGATTCGTGCTTGCCGCGTTTGGCTTTCCATTGTTCGGCGGCCGGTGGCAATGGCGCGTTCATCAGCAAGCCAATATCAGGGAGCCCGTTTGGTACATCCTGATGACGCGCGTCGGAATCCTGGGTTCTCTCGCCGGTCAGGTCGAATTTGTCCGCGTCTTCCGTGATCTCGTAGCGATCAACTTCGACCTCATCCGGATCGAACATGAGCTGCCGCTGACTTGGGGTGAGGTACTGAGCTTGGTGGGTGTCACCGCCGAATAGGCCACCAGGGCCCAAATCATCCGGTCGCCATGCTTTGTTGTCTGTCTGCTTGAGGAACCCTTGCCGATCGCGGCTCATGCGCAGGTTGGTTCCCATGACGCCCGGCAGAAAGATGATGGGGATCACTTTGGTCGGGGGTACCGGCAGGCTGATGCGCACCTTGTCAATCGAGGGCGTGAGTGCAATGGTGGCGCCGGCATGCCCGCCGATTTCCTCTCCGACGGGCAAGTGGATACGATCAATTTCCATGCAGCAGGTCCAGAATCTGAATTTGGAAGTTTTCCGCGCTTTGGCTTCGATGCAGCTTGGTCAAGCCATCGGAGCCGGTCACGCCTTCGATCACGCTGCCGTCGGCGTGCGTCATGCGGAATTTGCGGTTGGCGGCCGGGGAGCCATCGGGTAGATGCAGATAGACTTCTTGGTCGAAATCGCTGTGTGGCAGCGAAACAGCACTGAGGCTCATGCCATCGGGGCCTGTGACGCTATATGAACCGGCATGAATTTGCTTCTTGTCGCTCATGCCTTCAATGATCTGCTGGGGCGTCCAGCGCTGGTAGGTTTGCCCGACCTTGAACAAGATGCCTTGATCGGCCTCGAACACGATTTCTCCCAGCGAGCGGAGATGGATCTTGCGCTTGGCAATACCCTTTATGTCACCGTCCTGCGCCTCGAGCACGATGTGATCGGTGGCAGCAACGAGCTTGATTCCAAGACTGTGCGCGAAGAGCGCAATGCGGCGCGCAGCGCTGGCAAAGAACCCGCCATTGCTGACAAAGGATGCGTGCTTGCCCGTGGTCACGGCCAGATGCTCGCCGCTGTGCAATTGGGTTGATCGTGCTGTTGTAGCCGCCATGCCGGCAGGCGACGCCAGCACGAGGTGTGGCGCACTCAGTTCGCCGTGAGCCTCGCCCGGGCCACGGATTTCGTCATGCTGTGCTTTGAGCGCATGGGCGACGTCTTGTTGTTCGGCATCTTGCGCGTTGTGATGCTGCGCGAGTTGGCCGGTGGTGTCGTGAGCATGCTGTGCCTGATGCAGCCGGGCGACCGTTTCGCCCATGTCCTTGTGGTGCGCTTTGGCATCGGGCCGGGCTTCTGTGCTGATCAGCAGGCCATCACCGCCGCGTACGGCACCGTGCCCGTCCGTGCGCAGTTCGAACCCTTCGCCACGTTTCTCTTGGCGCCCGATGCCGCGCAGGATGCGGGTGATATAGCCCAGGCTGAGGCTGGAATTCTGGTGATCGCTCTGTAGTTGCGTCTGAATTTGGCCTTGCGTGTCGTCCTGGACGAAGGTGTTAGTGCCACCCCCGCGCAGTTCTTTGCTGACGAAGCCGGACAGTGCGTGATGCCCTGGCATCGGCCACTGGGGCATGTTGTTCCGGTTAGGGACACGGCCAGTGATGATGGGGCAATCCGGATCGCCATTGAGGAAGTCGACGATGACTTCCTGGCCGATACGCGGAATCTGAATGGCCCCAAAGCGCTCGCCTTGCCATGGAGAGGACGCTCGCACCCAGCAGGAACTGTTAGCGTTTCGTTTGCCGATGCGGTCCCAGTGGAATTGCACGCGGACGCGGGCGTATTCGTCGGTCCAGGTTTCTTGGTTTTCCGGGCCAACCACTGTGGCCGTCTGCGGCCCCGTAGTGCGTGGTTTGGGTTGCGTGCGCTCGGGGCGGAAGAGTTCGTTGCTGGGCTGCGCGGTAAAGCTGACTTTGCAGTGCCACGGTTGACCACCCCCTGATGCTTCGGGTACGTCTTCAATCAGAAGCGTCGCACCGAGGATCAGGTATTCCCGGTTGGCTTCGCTCTGGATGAAGTGCGTGAGCTTGAAGGTGCAGCCCGGCACCATGGCGCGAACATTGCCAGCGCCGCTGGCTCGCCGGCCGTGCTGGCGCAGAGCTTCCATTCGCAGGCGGGCGATCTGATTGCCTTCGGCCCACGGGTCGTTGCCGGTGGCGGGCTGGCTGTGGTCACCGGGCCATTCGCGCACTTCCGCTTCGGCGTGGGCGGTGTCGAGCGGATCGGAGGCGCGGACGGTCAAGTCCGCCGTTGGCTTGACGAAGTCGTAGTCGGTGCTGGCCCATTGGCCGGAGACGACGCGGTCGTGCAGCTCAAAGGTGTGCAGGTGTTCTTCGTCGATGCGATCAGAGGACGGTTGCCAGCGGATCGTTTGATATGCGGGGCTGGCGAACGGAGCAAATGCGCCATTGCCATCGGTGAGGATCAGACGGTGCTTGCCGTCGCTGTGCTCGATGTGCCAGGAAATGCCCCACTCTTGTGTAAGGCGCTGGAAGAACTCGAAGTCGCTTTCGTTGTATTGAACCTGGTACTCGCGCCTGGGGTAGCGAGCGACATCCAGACGGCGTTCAACGGGGAAGATGTAATCGGCGAGCAGGGTGTCGAGGATGTCGACAACGGTTTGCCGCTGGAAGATGCGGGTGTCGCGGTTGAGCGTGGCCAACCAGAGCCAGGGGCGAAGCGTAAGGCGGTATTTGATCTGCCGGCCCTGGCCCACGGGGATGGGGCCAACGATGTCGGTGACCAGACCAGTAATCTCGCGCCTGCCCGCACCGATGCCACCTCCAAGGCCAAAGCCGTTGCCATCCAGCGCAACGGTGACAGTGAGTTCCTGTCCGCGTAGTGCGTTGGTGTCGAGATTCGCCCCAGGGCCGTAGAGAACGTTGCGATCGTCGGGGGTCTTGAGTTCGACTTCGTACTCGAACAGCTCGCCCAGATGCTCGGTACCGAAGAGCTTGGAAAACACCAGGGCTGGTTGGCCCATGACCTCCGGCAATCCAGCCCCGGAGACGGTAACGGTTCGGGTGGCAAACGGTAACTCTCGACGGCCCATGGCGGCAACGCTCCAGCTCGGGAAGCTGTGGAGCGTAGCCAGCGAGAGGTCCGTCTGCCTGCGAATTCACAAAATAATCCAATCTGTCAGGATATTGAGTTGTCCACGTATCTGGATCGACGCCGCCAGTTGGGCGGTACAAAAGCACAAAGAAAAACGCCATCGCGTATTCGCGGTGGCGTTTTTGCTTGCGCATCGTGTTCTTACTTCCCCGGCACCAGGTGCACACGCGACTCGGTCGCCGCCTCCACCGCCTTGCGCGAATACAGCAACGGGAAATACTCACCCTTTAGCCACAGCGGTGCCAGGTCGCGGTAGTGCGGGCTGTCAGGGTTGCCGGACTGGCCGGGCAGGTTGACGGCGCGCGAGTTGTCCCAGTTGCCCACGTCCACCACCGTGCGGAACGACGGGCCGTTCGTCTGCAGGAAATCGCTCGCGCGATACGTCGATTGGTTGGGCGTGTAGGGGCTGCCGCCTTCACGCGTGGGGCCGACGTTGAGCTTGGCGCGCGTGGCTTCGTCGACGATGGCGGCGAACGGATGGGCGTTGAGGTTGTGGTGCAGTTGGCCCCAGTTCCACGCTTGCGGGTTCGGGCCCTGGCGTTTGGCCATATCGCTCCACGCATTCTTCAGGCTGTCGAGCAGCACGGCATCACGTTTGGTGGCGGCTTGTTGCGGGTCTTCGCCGAATTTTCGTTCGCTGCCTTGCGGGTGTTCCAGCGTGTCGAGCATGACGTCGGTGTCGGGCGCGGCCATTGCTTCGGCGCTGGCCTTGGAAAGCACGGCGTTCTTGAATGCGCGGCTCAGGTGGTGCGTGAACCAGACCTCATGCAGCGCGGCTTGCGGAGAATCCGCCAGCATGGTCGCGTTCCAGCCCTTGAACAGGTTGAGCGCGGCTTGCGTGTCGGCGTCGTTGGACGACAGAGGCGCCAGCAGGGCCATCAGCCTGCGCGCCGGGATCGAGACCATGTCGTTCTGCAGGCGCATCGAATCTTCGATCGACACCTTGTCGAGTCTGGCCAGCACTTCGTCAATGCGTGCGTGGCGCGAGCCGTTGGTCCACTCGAAGCCGAGCTTTCGCTCGCGGTACGGGTAGTCCGGCGGCAGGTTCATCTCATTGGACGAGGTGAAGTAGCCAGACTTCGGGTTGTAGGCGCTGGGCAGTTGATCGCCGCGCCAGAATCCGGCCCATTCGTAGCGGCCGTCACCGGGTACGGGCAGCAGGCCGTCCCAGTTCGGGCGGATCGGGGCGAGGCCGCCCGGCACCCAGCCGATGTTGCCTTTTGTGTCCGCATAGACCTGGTTTTCAGTGGGTGCGCCCCAGTTCATCATTGACTGCTTGAACTGCGCGAAGGTGCGTGCGCGCATGTACCCGACCGAGCCGAAATACGGCGACATGCCCGGCGACAGCCACGCGGAGCGCACGGCATACGCCCGGTGCTTCTCGGCATCGATGTAGATGACGGGGCCGTGGCGCGTGAAGGTCAGGTCGACGGGGCGGGACTCACCGCCGCGCACCTTCACGGCTTCGTGCAGCACGGTGAAGGGCTCCCAGCCGCCGTTGTAGCGGTATTCGCTATTGTTGGCCGGGTTCAGTTCGTAGACGTAGAGGTCTTCCTGATCAATGTTGAAGATGGTCAGGCCGAACGCGACGTGCCCGTTATGCCCGATCGACACGGCCGGCAGCGATGGCTCTCCGGCGCCGATGATGTCGAGCGTGGGTGTGCTGAGGTGGGCGATGTAGCGCAGGCTCGGTGCCGAATACGCGCGGTGCGGGTCGTTGGCCATCACGGCGCGGCCGGTGGTGGATTTGCCCGGCGCGATCACCCAGTTGTTGCTGCCCTCCATCGTCTCTTCGAGGTTGGCGGCGGCGGCCACGCGCGTGTTGTCGACGTCTACGCCCTTGAGCGATTCGGGCGTGAGGCGCACGCCCTGCGTGGCGAGCGTGAAGACCTTCAGCAGATCCTTCGGCAGGCATGGGTCCAGGCCTTCGGGCAACTGAGTTTGCCAGGCGGGCTGCAGGCCGAAGCGGATGGTGTCGTCGGCAAGGTTGGCCTTGCAGGCCACGTTGGCGCGAGCGACCTCCGATTGCAGATTGCGCGTCAGCCCGTGGCTGCGGATGCGCACCACGTCTTCCGGCGCCCAGTGCGCGGGCGTGTAGTGGAGCTTGCGGAACTCGAACGGCATCTGCTCCGGATGCTTGATCAGCCAGTCGACATACGCGTTGATGCCGGCGACGAAGCGCGTGGCAATGCGCTGCGCATCGGGGCTGTAATGATTCCATTCGACCTGCATGTCACCGCGATAGAGGAACAGTCGCGTCGCGCGATCCTGTTCGACATAGGCGGGCCCGAACACTTCCGAAAGTTGCCCCAGGCCCCGGCGGCGCCACAGGTCGATCTGGAACAGGCGGTCCCGCGCCGCGTTGAAGCCTTGCACGAAGAAGCCGTCGTCTTCGCTCTTGGCGTAGATGTGTGGCACGCCCCAGCGGTCGATCAGGATGTCGGCGGGCTTTGACAGGCCAGGTACGGCGATGGTCTGAGTGGCCGCCTTGGGCGCGTCTTTGGCAACGGCCTGCGCAGAAATGCCAAGCGCAACGGCAGACACCAGCACGGGAAGCGAACGGATAGGCATGGCGATGCAGTCTCCTCTCTGAGCCCGGAATGCCAGCGCAGCCCAGATGGGCAGGGAGGATTCAGGCGTTCTTATGGATACGGCAGACAACCGCG
>Ga0207674_10005232_pt1 | contig 15447 bp, 12 predicted proteins | sample KBSCornC72_FD_184303 | JGI IMG/M metagenome (GOLD analysis project Ga0207674, IMG submission 184303) | Corn rhizosphere microbial communities from Kellogg Biological Station, Michigan, USA - KBS Corn C7-2 (SPAdes) (version 2) | ecosystem: Host-associated > Plants > Roots > Rhizosphere > Soil ... | reverse complement strand
CGGTCCGCCAGCGGCTACGGCTATGTCGCGGCGGTGGACGTCGCCGTCGATAGCGCGACGACGAGCACCGCCCGTGCCGGCGCGGATACCGCGGCTCGTGCCCCGGCAGCGGTAGCGCCCAGCCGTGCGGATACAGCGGCCCCTCGGTCGTCGGGCGCCGCGCCTGCCGCGGCACCGAGCACCGCAGCGCCGAGTACAGCGCCACCGACTGCCGCAGCGTCGTCGTCGGCGAAGAGCTACCTGCTCGAGTCCACCGCCGGAATTCGCCCGCACAACGTCACGGTCGAACCGACCACGCACGCGGGAAAGCGCGGTGTGCGCGTCACGATCTCCGACGACGCCAAGCGCCGAATACAGCAGCTGCCCCCCGCCGAGCAGGCGCAGCTCGAGCAGTTGGCCGTGATCGAGGGGACCGACTTCGCGAACGGCGTGATCGAGGTCGAGATCGCCGGTGCGCCGGCACCCGGCGCGATGGAAGGGGCGCGGGGCTTCGTCGGGATCGCGTTTCGCGTGCAGCCCGATCTGAGGACGTACGACGCGTTCTATCTCCGCCCGACGAACGGCCGCGCCGACGACCAGGAGCGGCGCAACCACTCGGCGCAGTACATCTCACATCCGGCGTGGACGTGGAACCGCATGCGCCAGGAGACGCCGGGCCGTTACGAGGCGTACGTCGATCTCGTTCCCGACGCCTGGACGCCGATCCGGATCGAGGTGAACGGAAGCAAGGCGCGCCTGTTCGTGAACGGTCAGGTGCAGCCGACGCTGATCGTCAACGACCTCAAGTCGGGCGCCCAGGCGCGTGGCGCGATCGCGCTGTGGATCGATACGGGGACCATCGCGCACTTCCGCAATCTCCGCGTCACACCGTAGCGCCTCGATCGCCTCGCCCGCAGCAACGTCTCGCACGCAGTCGCGAGCCAGGGCCGGCGCGCCGTATTCGGCGCGCCGAACCCGGGAAGATCACCGACGGGCCGAGGCCTTCGGCGCGTCGGCGGGGTTCACGTACGTCAGCGCGAACGGCGCCTGCGCATGCACCTGCACGACGGTGACGCCGCGCGTGATCGCGAAGTGCGCCTCGTTGGCCGGCGCGACGACGAAGCCGCCCGCGGGCAGCTGCAGCAGTCCCTGCGTCGTGAAGGTCTTGCCCATCCCCACGTTGAAGTTGCCGCTGATCACCGTGACGATCTCGTCGGTCGGGTGCCAGTGCGGCGGGAACACGTATCCGTTCGGCATGCGCAGCCGGACGGTGAACAGACCGCTCCCGCCGGGGTTGCCCTGCAGCACGGCCATCTCCGCGCCGGCGGGGAAGTTGGCCGGTGCAGGTCCCCAGTTGAGCTTCGGACCCGCGTGAGCATCCGATGCCTGCGCTGAGACGGAAGTGGCGGCGAAGGTGAGCAGCAGCGCCGCGAAAGTGGCGAATCGCATTGTCGTCTTCTCTGTGTGAGCTGTGTCGGCCCCCCCGTCCGGTGGGCACGGGTGGGCCACGTGCACACCACGATGGCCCGGCTCGAGCGAGAAGAGTCCGTGGAGAGTACGGGGAAATCCGATTCTGTACGGAGTGCCGGCGCGGCCTAGGCGCGCGGCCGGCGCGCCGCGGGCTCCGTTTCGGCGAGTCCGTGCGCCACCGCCCACACGGCGAGCTGCGACCGCGAGGTGAAGCCGAGCTTGGACAGGGCGCCGGCGACGTAGTCCTCGACGGTGCGCTCGCCGATGCCGAGCGCCCGCGCGATGGCGCGATTGGACTTGCCGTGGGCGACGAGCGCTGCCGTGTCGCGCTCCCGCCGTGTCAGACCACCATGCGCGGCCTTCGCCGCCTGGCGCGACGTGCGCGCGGCGGGCGGGGGAGCCACCGTGTCGACGTGCTCCCGAAACGCCGCGACGAGGGCGGGCTCGTCGAGCGACGCCACGAGGTCCTCCGCCGTCTCGCGCGCCGCGTCGTACGAGCGGCGCGCCTCGCGACGATGGCGCTGTGCCAGATGCACCGCTCCCTCGAGGGCGTCGATGCGCCAGAGCAGCGGTCGCGACTCCTGCAGTCGCGCCTCGGCCCAGGCGGCGCGCAGCCACGTCGTCGCGTCGCTCCAGCGCTCCAGCGCCGCCGACGCGCGCGCGAGAAGCAGTGCGGCGGATGGCGTTCGGACGGCCTCCTCCACGTTCAGCGCCGCCACCGCGTCGGACGGTGCGCCCGCCGCCAGCGCCGCCTCGGCTCGACCGAGCATCAGATGGCGCTCCCCGAGAGTCGATGAGGCCTTCCCGCGCCCGTCGGCGCGCGGGCCGCGGACGATCCGGTCGGCCTCGTCGAGCACCACTTCGGCGCGATCGGCGCGGCCGGCACGGGCGAGCGCACTGGCGTACGGCCCCGCGGTCCAGCGGATCCAGATGGCCGATCCGAGCCGCCGCGCGATGTCGTGCGCCGACTCGAGGTGCGCGAGGGCCTCGGGCAATGCGTGCAGGTCGAGCGCGATCGCGCCGAGCACTCGCCGCGCACCGCACTGCCACTCCAGGTGCTCCATCTCCTCGGCGATGGCGAGCGACTCGCGGGCGCGCCGGAGGGCCCGCTCGTAGTCGCCCCGCCAGGCGAGGCAGTCGGCGACGAGATAGCGCGCGAACGACTCGCCGGCGCGCCACCCGATCGTTACGGCGAGCCGCACGGCACGCTCGCTGGCGAGCGCCTCCGCGGCGAGCACGCTGGTGGAGACCGGGCCGGCGGACGCGTGGTGACTCGGTCCGCAGGCGCAGAGCACGGAGAGCGCATTCGCCAGACCCCGGCGGTCGTCGAGCGCGGTGAAGAGCTCCACCGATCGCTCGTAGAGCGGAACCGCCGCCGCCTGCGAGCCCGCGACGTGGTTCGCCATCGCGAGCAGGTCGACCGTCTCGGCGACGCCGCGGCGGTCGTCCGCCTGCTCGAACATCGCGAGCGCTTCGTGGTGATACGGGATGCCCGCGTGCGCATCCTCGCGATTGACGTACCAGTTCCCGACGCGATTGAGACTGCGGGCCACGAGCTCCGGGTCGCCGATGGAGCGTGCGACCTCGAGCGCTTCGTGCCGGTAGCGGCCGGCGCGCTCGTAGTCGCGCGCCGCCCAGAGCATTCCCAGCGCGTGTAGCGCCACCCATTCCGCACGGCGATCGCCATCGTCGCGCGACGCGTCGAGCGCGGTGGTGAAGTCGGCGTTCGCCCGCACGAACATGCCGAGCGTCTCGTGCGCCTGTCCGCGCGAGACGAGAAGCGCTGGATCGAGACGCTCGCCCAGCTTCGCGGTCGCCGTGACGGCGCGGTCGAGCTGCTGCAGCGCCTCGCGTGCCGCGCCGAGCGCGAGCGCGTGCACGGCCGCGGCGAGTGCGTAGCGCCGGGCAGGTTCCCAATCGCCGGCCTCGAAGGTGTGGTACGCGAGCGCGTCGTCGGCGTCCTGCACCGCGCCGGCACGCCACTGCTCGAGGGTCGCGGCGATCGCACGGTGCAGCGCGACGCGCTCGCGCGCGAGGAGCCGGCTGCGGATCGCCTCGCGCGTGAGCGCGTGACGAAAGGCGAACCGGTCGGCCGACTCCTCGACGACGAGCTGCGCCTCGACGAGCTCCTTGACGAGAGAGAGCAGCTCGGCCTCGCCGCGCGACGTCAGCGCGCCGAGCAGCGCGAAATCGAACCGGCGGCCGGCCACGGCGGCGACCGACGCCACCTCGGCCGCCGGCACGCTCAACCCCGCGAGCCGCCGTCCCACGGCCTCCATCGCGGTGCGCGGGACGCGCACGTGCTCGAGCGGACGTGCGCGCCACGTACCGTCGGCCTGCACCAGGTCCCCGTCGACGACGAGCGCCTTGAGGACCTCCTCGACGAAGAACGGGTTGCCTTCCGTCAGGCTGTGGAGCCGCTCGGCGAACGACGCTTCGAACACCGATCGCGGAAAGATCGCGTCGAGCATCGTCGCGACCTCCGGCCGATCGAGCGGACGCAGAGTGATCTCGGTGGCGCACCGCGCGCGATCGAGGTCGGCGAGGAGCCGGGCGAGACGGGCGCCGACCTCGTCGCTCCGGAAGGTGAGCGCCAGCGCGATGGGCTGCGCCGTGGTGGACCGAGCGAGGTGCAGCACCAGATCGAGCGTCGCGTCGTCGCTCCAGTGCGCGTCCTCGATCACGAGCAGGAGCGGCTGCACCTGGCCGAGCGCGCGCACAGCTTCGCCGAGGGAGTGGAAGAGCCGGCGTCTGTCTTCCTCCGGGTCGGACGCCGCGTGCGGCGTCGCGTCCGGAAAGATCGCCTGCAGCTCGGGGAAGAGCGTCACCAGCTCGGCGGCGGCGGGCGCGAAGTAGTGGGCGGCCAGCGCGGGCGACGACGTCGTCGCGAGCGCGCGGAGCAGGTCCAGCACGGGCGCGTAGGGCTGGGCGCGATCGGCCTCGAATGCCGCGCCCTGCAGCGTCACGAACCCCGACGAGCGCGCGATCTCGACCATCGCCCGGACGAGCCGCGACTTTCCGATCCCCGCCTCACCGGAGACGAGCAGTGTCCCGCCGTGCGCCTCGCGCGCGCGGTCGAGCGTGTGAGCGACGGTGGCCATCGGATCGGCGCGTCCGACGAGGATCGGACAGACGACGCCCTGGTCGAGCAGCATGCGGGATGCTCTCAGAAGGAGGCGAAGCGTGTACAATAGCCACGGAGGCCGGCGCACGTCCGGCCGCCCACCGCGGTAAATCCGCGTCGTGGGGCCTTGCGTTCCCAAGCCGAATTACTTATCATAGCAACAGTAGCCCTGACGCTAATGCCAACGTCCCGACCCTCCCGACTCCAGTCCGAGCTTCGACAGCGCAAGCCGTTCCGCTCGCGCGGTCAGGAGGCGACGATCGCGCTGCTCCGGACCGCGTCGGTCGTCGGCCGAGCCGTCGCGCGCGTCATCGAGCCGTCGGGGCTGAGCCTCGCGCAGTACAACGCGCTGCGGATCATTCGCGGGGCGGGGGCGGGGGGGATTCCGACGCTGGCCGTGCGCCAGCGGATGATCGAGGAGGGCACGACGATCACCCGGCTGCTCGACAAGCTCGAGGAATCCGAACTCATTCGACGCGAGCGTGCCGCGCCCGATCGGCGGCAGGTGATCTGCTACGCGACGGCGGCTGGCCGCCGCCTCCTCGACCGGCTCGACCCGCAGGTCGACGCGAGCGATGCCGAAGCAGTCGATGCCCTCGACGATGACGAGCTCGAACAGTTGATCGCCATGCTCGACGCCATCCGTGCCGGCAACGCCCGGCGCGGCGCCGCCCGCTCCGCCCCTCGGACCCTCGCTTCAGGTTGAGCACCACGGAGGAGAACGACACTCTCCGATGAAATACATTTCCTGATAACTGTTGCTCAACGCCTCAATTTCGGATCGTCCCATCACTCACGGCTGGAGAGCCCATCATGCCCACGAGAGACCAGGTCACCCGCCTCGTTCGCGACGTCGAAGCGAACCGCATCCTCGACGCGATCGACGAGTTCTACGACGAGAACGTGTCGATGCAGGACAACCTCGACCCGCCGGTCGTCGGCAAGGCCGCGAACCGGGAGCGCGAGCGGGCGTTCTTCGCCGGCATCACGGTTCATCAGAACCGAGCTCTCTCCACCGCGATCGATGGAGACCAGGTGGTGATCCACTGGCTGTTCGAGTTCACCGGCAGCGACGGCAGGCGCTACCGCATGGATCAGCTGTCGCAGCAGTACTGGAGAGATGGCCGCATCGTGAAGGAGCGCTTCTACTACGACACCGCCCGGATCGTCGACGAGAACCCCGACGCTGCGGCGGCATAGCCGGCCGCCGCGAGCGTGGATACCGTCAATTCAGAGGCAGTCCTGCGGGTCGAGGCCAGAACGCGGCGCCCCACAACAGTCCGTGGCCGTCGAGCGTCATGCTCACGTTCGGGGAAGTCGGACCGGTGGCGAGGAGCTGTTCGTGCGTGAAGCCGGTCACGTTGCCGTCGAGCCCCGCGACCCACAGGCTGCCATCGTCGTCGAACGCGAGTCCGGACGGTGTGCCGACCAGGCCCCCGCGCTCCTCCGAGAGCGTCACGCGCGGCGCGACCGTGCCGGACGTCGCGAGCTGCGCCGCTTCGAACTCCACGACCGTGCCGTTCCCCACGTTCGCCACCCAGAGATCGCCGTCCGAGTCGAACGCGAGCCCCGACGGCGCCGAGAGCGAACGATGCGCGCCGGCGAGCTTCACGCGGGGCGTGGGAGAGCCTGACTTCTCGAGTTGATCCGTGCCATACGCGACGAGCGTCGCCGCGTGCAGGTCCGACACCCAGAGCGAGCCCGCGGCGTCGAACGCCAGCGCCGCCGGCCGATTCAATCCGCCGATCACCGCGGCCGGCGCCGGCGCGCCGCTCGTCGCGATCTGCGCCGGATCGAAGCGGGCGAGCGTTCCGTTTCCGAAGTTGGCCACCCACAGCCGATGCCGCGCGTCGAACGCGATGCCGACGGGCGCACTCAGCGAGCGTCCGGTCGAGCGGATCACCGACTCGACCGCCCGAGGACCGCGTGCGTCGAGCTGCAGGGGAGAGTACGCGAGCAGCATCGAGTCACCCTGGCTCGCGACCCACATCCGGCCCGACGGATCGAACGCCATCCCGACGAGCGAGTGGATCCGAACGGTGGTCGCCTTGACGACCGCGGTCGGGGTGACGTGGCCTCCCGCGGCAAGCTGCGCGGGCGTGAGCCGGAGCATCGCCGGCGCGTCGGTGCTGGCGAGCCACAGACCGGCCGGCGTCCGCGCGGGCGGCGGCACGACGACGGCATCGAGACGTGGCTGCGTCGCGTCGGCGGCGGCGCAGGCGAACGCCATGCCGATCGTGAACGAGAGAGCAAGAAGAGCCAAACGGAGCGCGTCGCGGCGGCGCCGCGTAGCGTGGAGGAGCGACATGACGACGACCGTGATCGAGAGGGGAAGGGTGGTATATCGTCAAATACGAGTCGGACTGTATCGTAAACAGAAGGACTGTCAAGGGGTGGCCCGAGGAGATGCGCGCTTGTTACAGGACACTGTGTCTCGTAAATTGTATCCATGCCTTCCGCCTCTCCGAAAACGTCCGTCCGCGCCACGCGCGGCCGCCCCCGCAGCGAGCAGGCGCGACGCGCCATCCTCGCCGCTGCGCTGGAGCTCGTGCGCGACGAGGGTTATCGCGCCGTCACCATCGACTCGGTCGCGAAGCGCGCCGGCGTCGCCCGCACGACCATCTACCGCTGGTGGCCGAGCGTCGCGGCGCTCCTCGTCGACGTGTTGATGGACCTCTCGAACATCGTGGCGCCCCCGCCCGTGGTGGGGGACGATCCCCTTCGCGCGATCCGTATCGAGATGCGCCGCATCGCCGCTGTCGGATCGGAGCTGGCTGGACGTCTGTTCACGGGCCTGCTGGGCGACGCGCAGCACGATCCGCGCATCCGCACCGAATTGCTCGAGCGGCTCATCTATCCGCGGCGCGAGGCGTCCGCGCGCTCGCTCCGCGACGCCCAGGCGCGCGGACTGCTGCGCGACGACGTGAACCCCTACGTCGCCCTGGATCTCTTCTACGGTCCGATCTTCTACCGCATGCTCGCGGGCCACGAGCCCATGACCGAGCGCTTCGCGACGCAGGTGTTCGAGCGCGCGCGCGACGGAATGGCGCCGATCGCGGGGAACGGGAAGCGAACGCCGACGCGAACGCCAGAGCGAAAGCCCAAGCGAAAGCAGTGACGAATACACGCGGAGCTCATCATGAACATCACGCGCGCGGGCTCACAGCCCTCGAACAAGGGTCCGGCGGACTGGTTCACCGGCACCGTCCGCATCGATCCACTCTTCAGCGCGCCCGCGCCGGCGCGCGTGGCCTGCGCCGCCGTCACCTTCGAGCCCGGCGCCCGCACGGCGTGGCACACGCACCCGCTCGGTCAGACGCTGATCGTGCTCTTCGGCCGCGGCCTCGCGCAACGCGAGGGCGGCCCGATCGAGGAGATCCGTCCCGGCGACGTCGTGTGGTTCGCACCCGGTGAGAAGCACTGGCACGGTGCGACGCCCGGTAACGCCATGCAGCACATCGCCATCCAGGAAGCGCTCGACGGCAAGGCCGTCGAGTGGATGGAGCAGGTGACGGACGCGCAGTACGCTGCGGCGTGATCGTCTGATTGCGAGATGCGCGCGCCGGAGCCGGCGAGAAAGTGCAGGGAGCCGCAACGGCGACCGACGCCCCAGCCGCGATTCCACACAACTGGAACCTCACCACGTCTGCCGTAAACAGATAGCAGCATGATGCAAGCACCGCATGCATACGCTGAAAACATTGAGTTGGACTCATCAGCGTCAGCGCGCAACCCTTCACTCACGCGCCGATCGCTGGCGCGTGAGTCCGACGGCGAGCGTTGCGTGACACACGACCAGAGACGCGCGCGCGCTGCTCCAGAAGCTCTGGCGGGAGACCACTTCAATGCTTCACGCATTCGCATTCTTCACGGCGTTCGCTCAGCTCGCCGTCGCTCCCAACGTCGACCGTAGCGCCGAGCCTCGCACGGTCCCGTTCGACACCACGGTCGCCGTGTCCCACTTCTCCGGCGTCGCGCTCAACCTCGCCGCCGGCGGCAGGGTGCGCATCGTCGGCGGATCGTCGAAGGACGTGCACGTGCAGGTGACCGACCGCGGCAAGCGCTGCAGCGACTGCATCGTCTCCGTATCGGAGATGCCGAACGGCGTCCAGGTCCTCACGGGCCGCACGCGCGACGTCGACAAGCCGGCGGACATGCAGATCCAGGTCGACGTGCCGACGCAGACGAACATCCTCCTCACCTCGGCGGGCGGCCAGGTGGAGATCGAAGGGATCGACGGGTTCGTCTCGGGCACGACCGACTTCGGCACGGTCAATCTCTTCCGGCTCTCGGGGGCCGTGAAGGTCGAGACCAAGCGCGGCGACGTCACGCTGCGACAGTCGTACGTGAAGGGGAGCGTCCACACCAACGCCGGCCGTGTGCTGCTCGAGGACGTCGGGGGCGACGTGCAGGGCACGTCGTCGAAGGGAGGCGTCGTCGAGCGACGCGTCGAGCGAGTGTCCACGGCGCAGTGAATCGACGGAACGCACGCCGCCGCCCACCACGGGCGGCGGCGTTGCGGGTGAGCGTCGACCAAGGCGCCCGCCAGTAGTCGCCGACCCATTCCAGCCATCACGGCGTGTCGATACCGCGCGACAGCGCGAGGTCCGCGACCTGCCGCCCGATGTGCAGACCGGCGTCCTTGTCGAACCGGTAGTGAATGCCGGCGTAGAGGCGTGATTCTCCCGCCTCGTCCGCCAGCGCCGCGAGATGATCCGCGTCGGACGGGAAGAGCGCGCCGAGCACGTACGCCGCCGCCCCCGAGACGCAGGCGTGGTCCGACGGATACGACGGGTGCGGCGGCCGCGCGATGGGCGTGACGATCGCCGAGTCGGCGCGATAGGGGCGGATGAGCCAGTACGTGTACTTCGCGTCATGGCACGCGATGTTGCCGTCCATCATGGCCGTGTGCATGAGCGCGAGCGCGTACGCGGTGCGCCGCTCGTTCAGATGGTGGTGCGCGATCCGGTCCGTCGCTTCCTGATTCCAGAATGCCGCGACGGCCGGCATCGCCCAGAACTGCGCGATCAGGAGCTGCTCGGGCGTCCGGGTGTCGGAGAAGTGGCGCACCTCGGCGAGCGCGGCGAGGAACGCCGGGCTGCCGAACGCCGGCGGCGGCGGCGGACGGAACTGATCGCCCGACTCGAGGAAGAATGCCCGCATCTCGCCGAGCAGCGGGAGGAGTGGCGGACGCGGTGGGTCGAAGTCGCTCGACCAGAATCCCGGACCGGTCGGCACGGTGCCGGTCCACACCGCGTCGAAGCGATCGGTCCGCGCCCGTTCGACGATGTCCGCACCGACCGCCCGGCCGACGTCCTCGCCGGCGGCGAACTCGCGCGCCGACCGCGGCGTTGCGGCCGCCTCGCTCTCCTGCTGCTGCAACTGTGACGCGAAGAACGCCGCGTCCGACGGAAACAGCGCGCTCAACACCACCGCCGATGCGGCGGCCACCGCGCCTTGCGGCGAGGCGTGCGGCGGGATGCCGGGCCTGTGCTCCGCGGCGACCGTCGCGCGGTACTGCGCGAGCGTCAGGTACGCGAACGCGCGGAAGCCCACCTGCTGGTTCGGCTTCGCGGCGGCGGGCTTCGCGGCGATGAGGTCGCGCGTGATCGCGCTCCACCGCACGCTCGCCGTCGCGTCACCGAGCACCGCGGCGTTGGCCCGGAGTGCCGACTCCGCCGCCGGGGTCGCACCGGGGTCGGAGATCCGATCCGCGCATCCACTCAGAGCGAGGAGAGCAGCAGCGGGCAGCGCGATCGCCTGGGTCGATCTGAACATGATGCTCATGGTGTCTCCCTGTCGTGGCATGATCGAACGTGCTTGCGAGGGAGAGCGTCCGGTCTGCTGACCGCGCGAGCCCTCGCCGATAGCCATAGATCGGAAGACGGAGGCGAGAACTGACACGAGCGCGCCGATCGGCGCGACGCGTTCGTGCCGCGCCGCGCTCGGGTCCGCTATTCAACTCCCGGCGAAGACCGTATGCTGAATGCGATCCGGCGGAGACGAGGCATGGGTGTCATCGATCGCGACCGTTGGCGCGAGCTGGCGCCGCTTCTCGACCAGGCGCTCGAGCGCTCGGCGAGCGAGCGCGCCGCCTGGCTCGACGAGCTGCGCGCGCGGTCGCCCCGGCTCGCCGCGGAGCTGACGGCGCTTCTCGCGCGTGAAGGCGCGGCCGACCGCGCTGGATTCCTCGACGACTCGCTCGGCCGCGCGCTGGACGAGGAGACACGCGCCACGTCGCTCGAGGGGACGGATCTCGCCGCGTACCTGCAGGTGGCGCTCGGCGACGACTACACCATCGAGCGTGAGCTCGGTGGTGGCGGGATGAGTCGCGTCTTCCTCGCGCACGAGCGCGCACTCGGGCGCACCGTCGTGGTGAAGGTGCTCCTCCCCGTGCTCGTCGCCGGCATCAGAGCAGAGCGCTTCGCGCGCGAGGTGCGCATGGTCGCGGCGCTGCAGCACCCGAACATCGTCCCGCTGTTCAAGGCCGGCGAGGCCGCGGGGCTGCCGTACTACGTGATGCCCTACGTGCGCGGCGAGTCGCTGCGCGCGCGCCTCACGCGCGAGGGACCGCTGTCGCTCGCCGACGCGCTCGCCGTTCTCCGCGACGTCGTGCGAGCGCTCGCGTACGCGCACGACCAGGGCGTCGTGCACCGCGACGTGAAGCCCGAGAACGTGCTGCTCGCCGGCGATCCCGCCGCGGGCTCCGGGCACGCCGCCGCCGTCGTGACCGACTTCGGCATCGCGAAGGCGGTGGTCGCGGCCGCCGGCGATCCTGGCGCCGGTCCGGGCGCGCACGAGGCGAGCGCGAGAGAGCTTCGCACGCTCAGCGCGGTCGGCACGACGATCGGAACACCGGCCTACATGGCGCCCGAGCAGGCGTCCGGCGATCCGCGCGTCGACCACCGCGCCGACATCTATGCGTTCGGCATCATGGCGTACGAGGTACTCGCCGGCGCGCACCCCTTCGCCGACCACGCGACACCGCAGGAGCTGCTCGCCGCACATCTCGGTGAGACCCCGGCGCCACTCTCGCCGCGCAGGCCGGAGCTCCCGGCTACGCTCACCGCGCTCGTGATGCGCTGCCTGGAGAAGGATCGGACGCGGCGGCCGCAGTCGGCGCGCGAGATCCTCGACGCGCTCGCGACCGTCGCGACACCGCCGCCCGGCGGCGGTGTCGCCGCGTGGCGCACGCCCGGCCGTGCACGGAGAGTGCTGCTGGCGACTACGGGAGTGATCGTGCTCGCGGTCGCGGCCTACGCCGCGGCGCGGCGCATCGAGCGCCCGTCTCCCGCCACTGCGGTGCCGGCTCGCGCGCCGACGCTCGCCGTCCTCCCGTTCGACGACGTCAATGGCGACACGGCCGACGCATACCTCGGAGACGGGATCGCCGACGAGATCGCCGCCGCGCTGAGCAAGGTCGGCGGGCTGCGCGTGGCCTCGCGCACCTCGGCTGCCGCGTTCCGATCGAGCCATGACGTGGACGTGCGCGAGCTCGGCCGCCGGCTCGGGGTGAGCACCGTGCTCGAGGGCCGCGTGCGCCGCGCCGGCGACCGGATGCGCCTCACCGTGCAGCTCACGAGCGTCGACGACGGGCTGACCCTCTGGAGCGACGTGTACGAGCGACAGGTGAAGGACGTGTTCGCGATGCAGGACGAGATCGCCCGGTCCGTGGTCGGTGCGCTCCGCGCGACGATGCCGGGAACGGTGGCGTCGCCACCCGGCCGAGCACTCCCGTCGCCGGGGACGACGAATCCCGACGCATACGATCTCTATCTGCGCGGCACCTATCTCATGGAACGACGTGGGAGTGGCGTGGCGAAAGCGGTGGAGTACTTCGAGCGCGCCATTGCCGAGGACAGCACCTTCGCGCGCGCGTACGCCGCGCTCGGCTATGCACTCGTCATCTGGCCGAACTACGGTGGGCCATCGGCACCCGCGGTCGAGCGTCGCGCGATGGACGCGGCGCACCGCGCGCTCGCGCTCGACTCTACACTCGCCGAGGCGTACGTCGCGCTCGCGGAGGCGCACCAGTACGCGCTGCGCTGGCCCGAAGCGGGCGACGCATTCCGCCGCGCCGTCGCCGCCGACGTGGGATTCGCGCCGGCCGAGTATCTGTACGGGCTGCATCTGCTCCGCACCGGCCGCACCGCGGACGCGATGGAGCACTACCGCCGCGGCCGGGTCGCCGACCCGCTGTCGGGGACGGGATCGGTCGGACTGGCGTATTGCCTCTCCCTCCTCGGCCGGTACGACGAGTCGCTGGCCGAGAGCCGGCGTGCGTACGAGCTCGATTCGTCGCTGTTCGTCGTGCACGCCCTGCTCGCGCTCGCGGTGCTGAACGACAAGCGCCCGGGGGAAGCGCGCGCCCTCGCCCGCGCCGCGCTCCCGATGCCCTACAGCGGCATGGCCGCGTACGTGCTCGGCGCTACCGGCGATCACGCCGGCGCCGCCGCCATCGTGCGCGAGCTGGAGCGGCGGCCGCGGAGCGAGTGGCACGTCGCGAGGACGCTCGCCTACGCCTACCTCGGTGTCGGCGACACCGCCCGCGCACTCTCCGCACTCGAGGAGGCGGCGCGCGCCAACGAGGCGCCCGTGATGCCGCTGTCGGATCCGATGTTCGACTCCGTGCGGCGAAGCCCGCGCTTCGCCGCCGTCGTGAGGCGGCTCCGGCTCGACGAGCGCGTCTTCACGTCCGCCACGGGCGGACGCCCGCGCTGACTGCGCTCCGCGTCGCGCCGACTACGTCTTCTCCTGCGGTGGCTCGTAGTCGGGGAGCAGCGCATGGTGGAGGAACAGGCGCGCCTTCCGCCAATCGCGGTACACCGTCCGCTCCGCGACCCCGCGCAGCTCCGCGATCTCGCCGAAGGTGAAGCCGCAGAAGAAGTGCAGGTCCACCAGCTCGGCGAGCGCGGGCTCGATCCCGGTGAGCTCGTCGAGCGCATCGCCGAGCCGCTCCAGCTCCGCTGCCCGCTCGATGCCCTCGCGTGACGGCGGCTCGTCGCCGGCCAGCGTGATCTCGAACTGCCGCCCACGCTTCTGGGCCCGCCGGTGGCGCGCGTAGTCGATGACGAGCCCACGCATCGCTCGCGACGCGTAGGCGAGAAAGCGTGGCCGGTCCGCGAACGCGACGTTCTCTCGGCGGGCGACGTCGAGGTAGACTTCGTGCAGCAGCGTCGTCGTGCCGAGCGAGAGTGAGGAGCCGCCGCGGTGCAGGTGGTGCTCGGCGAGCCGGTGCAGCTCCCGATACAGGAGCGCGAACAACTTGTCCGCCGCCTCTCGGTCGGCCTGCTCGGCGCGTCGGATGAGTGCCTGGAGGTCCTGTTCCACGGCTCCTCCTCGACAGGGGCAACGTGCGCACGAGAAGGATGCACGCCGGCTCGCTCGAGAGAAAGCTGAAGCGGTGCGGCGAGGCCTGTGCTGATGACCGATCACCAACGCCCGATGCGGGAGGAGCTCGAGGATGACGCGAATGACGCACGACGACGCGCGGGCGCGCGGTGCCGAATGGGCCCGCGCCTGGAACGCGCGCGACATCGAGGCCGTGCTCGCGCACTTCACGGACGACGTCACCTTCCTGAGCCCCGTGGCGGCCGACGTCGTCGGCACGCCGGAGCTCCGCGGCAAGCCCGCGCTGCGCGCGTACTGGGAGCAGGCGCTCGGACGCATCGCGCGCCTGCACTTCACCGTCGAGCGCGTGCTCTGGGACAGCGAGGCGCAGGAGATGGTGGTGCTCTACCTCGCGGAGCTCGACGAACGCCGCATGCGCGCCTGCGAGCGGATGAAGCTCGATGCCGACGGGCGCGTCACCTTCGCCGAAGCACTCTACGGCGCGCGGGCGCCAGCCGGCTGACGCTCAGGACCGCGATCAAGCGATCAAGGGGTCAGACACCTCGTTTCAAGGGGTCAGACACCTCGTTTCAAGGGGTCAGACACCTCGTTTCAAGGGGTCAGACACCTCGATCAAGGGGTCTGACCCCTTGAATGCTCCCGCGAGAGAGATCAGCTCGCGAGCGTCAACGGCCGTGGTGTGACGGCGCCGATCTGCTGAACCATCTCCGGCTCGCCCGTCACGGCCCGCGCGACGAACTGCTCGAACTCGCGCAGATGCTGCGGCTTGTTCTTCATCGCGCGCGTCGCGCTGTACCAGCGGCGCGAGAGGCCGGCCTTCGTGAGCGGCACGCCGCGCAGCGTCCCGGCGCGCACATGCGGCTCCACCGCCCAGCGCGCGAGCACGCAGATGCCGATGCCCGCCTTGGCCAGCTCGACCATCGCCTCGGTGAGCTGGATCAGCGAGAGCTGTCGCGGCGCCACGCCGGCGGGAGTGAGCAGGTGCTGGTACAGGTAGCTCTCCTCCGGCGGCGAGTAGTTGAGCAGGTGCTCGTGCGCGAAGTCGCTCGCCTCGAGGTACGTGCGCGACGCCAGCGGATGCGTCGGCGCCATCACGGCCACCAGCTCGTCGTCGAACAGCGGCGTCGCCTCGATGCGGCGGTCGCGCGGGAGCTGCATGACGACGGCGACGTCGATCTTCCCCGCGAGCAGTGCGCGGATCGGACGGTTCGTCGCGCCCGGCACGATCTGGAGCTCGATCTTCGGGAACCGCTCGCCGAACGCCTTGAGCACTTGCGGCAGCCAGTGGTAGCAGGTGTAGCACTCCGTCGCGAGCCGCACGACGGCCTCGCGTCCCGACGCGACCTGCTTGACCTCGTGCTCCATCTCGCGCAACTGCTGGATCGCGACGCGTGCGCGCGCGATCAACCGCTCCCCCGCGAGCGTCGGCTCCATCCGCTTCCCGAGCCGCTCGAACAACCGCACGCCGAGCTGTGCCTCGAGGTCCGACAGCTGATGACTCAGCGCCGATTGGGTGAGGTGCA
>Ga0207674_10005231_pt1 | contig 15448 bp, 14 predicted proteins | sample KBSCornC72_FD_184303 | JGI IMG/M metagenome (GOLD analysis project Ga0207674, IMG submission 184303) | Corn rhizosphere microbial communities from Kellogg Biological Station, Michigan, USA - KBS Corn C7-2 (SPAdes) (version 2) | ecosystem: Host-associated > Plants > Roots > Rhizosphere > Soil ... | reverse complement strand
CCCGCGCAGCGTCGCCCGCATCATGCGTTCGCTGTAATCCTGCAACCCGTGCATGTTGCGTACGACCACCGCCTCGCCGTACTTGCCCACCAATTCCCGCAGCCGCGCCTCGCCGCGCCGGATCGACATCAACTGCGCCATCAAGTCACCCTCGCGCTCCACCGGAGTCCGCACATTCGCCAGTACCAGTCCCAGCAGATCGCGATCGATCTTCCCGGCGCGCTGGATCAGCACCGGCGGAATCCGCAGTCCCTCTTGATAGATCTCGCGAGCCAGCGGCATCGATCCCGGACTCATGCCGCCCACATCCGCATGATGCGCGCGGTTCGCCAAGTAAAAGGAAGGCTTCGCGCCGCGCGTAAATACCGGCGCCACCGCCGTGATGTCCGGCAGGTGCGTTCCTCCGCGAAACGGATCGTTCACCAGCGCCACATCGCCCGGCCCCAGTTCGAACGCTTCCCGCACCGCGCGCACCGACAGCGGCATGGCGCCGAGATGCACCGGCATGTGATCGCCCATCGCCACCGTTTCGCCGCGCGCATCATAAACCGCGCACGAATAGTCCCGCCGCTCTTTGATGTTGGCCGAGTAGGCAGTCTTGCGCAGGACGATCCCCATCTCCTCCGCGATCGAAGTCAGTAGATGGCGGAACAGTTCGAGTTCAATGGCCCCCGCAGCGGACCTGGCCGTGAATGCTTTCACCCCAGCGCGTCCTAATGACAATCCGCGACATGAAGGGGGAAACTCGCCACTTTCTCCCAATTCTTGCCGCCGCCGCGTTCCAGCAGATAAGCGCCGCCAGCGGTATCGGCGCGCACCCGCAGCCCGGCTTGATTCGGCGCCCGCGCGCCCTTCAGATGAAACGGCTGGTTGGCTGTTTCCTTCAGCTCCCAGCTCTCGCCGCCAGTCTGGGTTTCATAAAGCTCCTGGTGAACGGCCTTCTTGGTGCTGTTGTCAATCACCAGTTGACCATTGCTGATCGACGAAAAGTGAAACTGCGCGATGGTGCCGAATTTCTCATCGTCCACGATCAGCTTCGGGCGCCAGTTCGTGCCGCCATCCGTCGTGAGCAGCAGGAACGGATTCCGCGCCAAAGGATTAATCGACTCCCCGCTCACCCATCCCGTCTGGCCGTCCCAGAACTCGATCTGTTCGAATGCCGCGTTGCGCATTCGAACCACTGGTTCGGTCCAGGTGACACCGCCGTCGTCGCTGGTCAGCAGCAGGCTGAGCAGCGTGGCATCGCGGGTATGCAGATTCCCGGTAACAATGATGCGGTTACCCACAGCCTCGGCCGCGGACAGTTCCAACAGAACCGTGCAAGGCTCGTCCTCGCTGCAGTTCAAACCGAACTGTTCGATGTCCTCCGGCGGACAATCGTAAGTCACCGGCGAGTCCGCGCGCAGGGTAATGACGCAACTGATCAGCAGGGCCGCGAATCTCACTGGTAGCCATTGTATCTGAGTCGCGTCGCCCCGGACCGTGACTTCCGCGGGCTTCCCCCTAAGTAGAACGCGTAAAATACAATTAAGTGCCCGCGCCGCACATTCCGACGCCCCTGGAACAGTTGGGGAATCGTCCCTTCTCGTTCTACCCGGCCATCCGGAACATCCAGCACAACGAGTGGCAATTCCGCCGCGCTCATCCGGACGAGATCCAGGTGATGAATACCAAGTCGCTCCAGGAGCTGTGGATCCCGCGCGGTTTTCTGAGCGGCGTATCCAGCATCGAAGAGCCGGTGGTCATCGTCGGATTACTCAAGGAATTGGAGTACCGCGAGGGCATCGTAGTCCCGCATGTGCGCCGTGTGATCCAGATGCCGCTCGCCGCGAATGACATCCCGCGTCCTTGGCTGAATACGCCGCCCGAGCCTGGCCAACTGGCTCCCGTCGTCGGCATTCGCGTCGAAGGCACCCCTGAATCGCAAAAGGGCCGCAAGATGCTAGGCGCAGTGGCCGCCGGCATTCTCACGTGCGTGGTGGGGATGGTGATCTTCCGCGACGCTACCGCCGGCGCGCGCGCCCGCTTCTTAAGGCCGGTCAGCCGTCTGTCTCTGCCCTTCACGGCGAATGACGACTACGAATCCGTAGTCGACCGTATCGGCTACCCGGAGTCCACCCGCTCGCGTCCCACGTCAGATGGCCGCGCGTTTTACCTGCTACGCTATCCCGATCGCGCCTTCACGCTGGTGCTGCTGGGCAGCGATCGCATTCATGCCGCTTACATCGGAGCCTTCGGCCGCGGCGGTCGCGTCATTCACTCCGTAACGCTGCCCGATGGACACGATTCGACGGCGCTGCTGACTCGCCTGCGCTAAGCTGCTTCGGCAACCTGAGCGTCCAGCGCGCCGTGCTTCACGTCGACCCTCGTGAGTACCACCAGTCCCGCCACAAAAAATATAATCAGCGACAAAATTGCTTGCCGATAGCTATGCGTCATCTGCAAAGCCAAGCCGAACACCAGCGGACTGATCCAGCTCGTTCCCTTGTCGCTCACCTCATAAATGCTGAAATACTCGGCTTCCTTGCCCTTGGGAATTAGCTGCGCGAATAGCGAACGGCTCAGCGCCTGGCTTCCGCCCATCACGATCGCCACCATCGCCGCCGCAATGAAAAAGTCTCGCGTGGCGGAGACTCCCGCGAACAAATAAACCAGCGTCGCCGTCCACAACACCAAAGTCACCATGATGGCTCGCTTGGCGCCCACAGCCGCTGCCACCCACTCAAATCCGATGGCCCCGAAGAACCCCACGAATTGCACCATGAGAATCGCCATCGTCAATGCCGACACCGGGATCTTCAATTCGTCATTGCCAAACTGTGACGCCAGCGCCAGCACCGCCTGAATCGCGTCGTTATATAGGAGGTAGGCGATTAGAAACATCATGCTCTGCGGATACCGCCGGATATCCGTCAGCGTGTGGCGCAGTTGCCCCAGCACCGCGCCCACCGCGCGTTTTCCCCTCGGCAGAGCGTGCGCCGGCCCGCGATTGCGCAGCGTCAGCAGAGTTGGAATCGTGAACACCGCCCACCACACTCCGGCGGAGCCTAAACTCAGTCGCACCGCCATCCCCTCCGTGATGCCGACCCGTTTTGCGTTCAGAAACAGGAGCAGGTTCAGCGCCAGCAGCACGCCTCCGCCGATATATCCGATTCCCCAGCCGCGCGATGACACCGCGTCCCGCTGTTCCGGCGGAGCGATCTCCGGCAGGAAGGAGTTGTACACCACCACCGACGCGCCAAAGCTCACGTTGGCGAAGATGAACAGCGCGCCGCCCCATAAGTAGGCGCTCCCCTGCAGCCAGAACATGGCGGTGACCGCGGCCGCCCCGGCATACGCCGTCACCGCCAGATATTGTTTTTTGCGATGCCCGTAGTCCGCGCCCGCACCCACAATCGGCAGCACCAGCACTTGCAGGATCACTGACAGGCTCACCAGGTAGCTCCAGTAACTGCGCGCGTCTACCGGAATCCCTAGCGGATGCACCAGGCCCTTGGCAGCCGCCGCCGCCTTCGCCAGTGCGGTCAAATACGGACCAAGAAACAGCGCGACCCCCGTCGTGACAAACGCCGAGTTGGCCCAATCGTAGAGATACCAGCCGCGCTGCTCGCGAACGCTGTATTCGGTCACGGGAATATTAGAGTTGCCGGATCTGCTCCAGCACGCGCAGCATCCGCGGCGCCGCGTCGTTCCTGCCGCCGTAGCGCAATTCGTTATAGGCGGCCGTCGCCTCTTCCACCAGCGGCGCCATTTGCGGAGCCCTCACTACTCGCGCAAATTCCAGCGGAGTGAACCATGGCGGCTTCTGGATGCCGCGCTTCGCCAGCAATTCGAGCATCTGTCGATAGAGAATCGTGGCGTCGGATGGATCGCCCGCTCCGCGCTCCAACTTGCGTGCGTGCGCTCGCTGCCTCCACCACTTCCGCGCCGCGGGTCCGAACAGCAGCCACAGAACTGCAATTGCGATACCGCCGCCCGCCGCCGGCAAATACCGCCAGCCGGCCTGACCAGCGTCTCTCAATCCCGCTACCAACTCCTCGAAATCCGGAAAACGGATGTGCTGCGCCGCCGCGTGCAGGCGTGTCGCTAGCGCCATTTGATGGTCCAGGTCGTAGCTCATCACCCAGTCGTTCCAGACTTGCGAGGCGGCGTCTGACAGCAGCGCCAGCCGGCTCATCAGCCCCGGCTCGCCCCCGGACGTATCGAACGGCGTCGGGTCGAACGTGGTCCAGCCGCGCCCGTTGATCCACGCCTCCACCCAGCTATGCGCATCGGACGCCCGAATCACCTGCCAGCCCGTGATGGAATTGTAGACGCCGCTCTGAAATCCGGTGACCACGCGCGACGGAATCCCCAGCGTCCGCAGCATCACCGCCATCGACGACGCGAAATATTCGCAGTGGCCTTTCTTGCGCACGAACAGGAAGTACGCCAGCGGATCGTCCACCGGCTTCGAGAGCAATTCCAGGGTATATCCGTAATCCTGCCGCAGGTGCCCCTCGATCGCCCGAGCCTTTTGGGCCGGCGTCTCCGCTCCTGCCGTCATCTGCTGCGCCAATTCGAAAATCCGCGGATCCGTCGGCGGAAGAGTTAGGTACTCGCGCTGAATGCCCTGAGGAAGCTGCGCGGAATAGCGTCCCGGAGCCCACTCATTCGGCAGGAACCCATACGCGCTGTAATTTAGTCCGCGATTCCCATAGCGTGGCGAGACGTGAAAACCACCGCCCCGCGAATACCGCAGATACCGCACATCGATCTTGATAGTCTCGACTGTGCCCGCGAAAAACAGAGTATCGGCGATCAACGGCTCCAGATGAACCTGATAGATCAGATTGGGTCCCCGCGCCGCGCCCTCGGTGGCGGAGCGCACCACCACCTGGCCATCGTCGACTTGTATGGCCTGGTCCTGGCCCGGCGGGTTGAACCAGCGCTTGCCGTCGAACTCCGCCAGCGCCGCGCCGCGCCACTTCACCGGCAAAAATCCTTCGCCCTGATGGGACCGCACGTGCATCACCGGAGCGCTGCTCTGCTTGATCCGGCCGATCTCGCCCAGGGTTACGTTGTTAGAGAATCCCGTCAGCCGGTAGCGTGCCGGCGCGAAACGCTCGAAGGCGGCGCGCGCGGTGCGCGGCAGCACGAAGAACAGGCACACGGTCATGAAGAGAATTCCGCCGAACAGGCACGCCGATACCACTCCCAATCGCCGCGAAAACGCCGTCAGTCCGCTGCGCGACACTACCACTTGCGCGCCCGCCGCCCGCCGCACTTCGCCGCTCGCAAACGTGGCGATCGCGAACAGCACAAAAACTGCGAGATACGCCAGAAAACTCAGCCCTTCCGAAAGAACCGCCGCCGCGATCAGTTCCAGCCCCGCGATGGCTTTCAGATATCCGAAATCGCGCGCCGTCTTCGCGGTCAGCAGTTTCAGCACCGCCAGGAAAAACACCATATGCACGGTGGCCGAGAGAAATGTTCCGGAGATGTAATAGTAATCCACCGGGAAGAACCCGATGTACGTGATGGCCAGCGCCGCCACCACGCGCGGCGGCGGCTCAATCGTCATCACTCCCGCCACCACCAGGGCCCGCGCACAGAGACCTAGCAGAGTGAGCGCCGCCGTGGGCCAATCCAGGAACCCCGATCCCAGTACCGCGAAGTAGCCCGCCGCCAGCATCCCCAACAGGGAGAACTCGAAGAACCGGTTCACGATGCGCGGAGCCACGGTCACGCCGCTCTGGTTCATAGCTTCATTGTGCTACATCTAACTGCCCCGGCCGGTGGGCCGACAACGAACCGGCGCTGCTCGCAAAAAATTTCGCTGTGTTACACCTAGAAGTTACCTTCTTATGGCAAAATTCAAAGCGGCCGGATCGCGCAAGGCCCCCGCCGCGCGATCCAACGCAGCCGCTATCCCCTGCCTGCTGCTGATCCTGCTGGGCGCAGCCCTTCTCTCATTGCTTTTTTACGAACTGCTTAAGTCCAGCTAAAGGCGACCACCCCAAAGGCAACCACTCTCATGCGAATCGATCAACGCCAGCCCAATCAACTGCGCCCGCTTAAAATTACCACCGACTACCTGCTGACTGCCGAGGGTTCAGTCCTCATAGAAGTCGGCAACACTCAAGTCCTCTGCGCGGCTTCTATCGAAGACACGGTTCCGCATTTTCTCCGCAACACCGGCAAAGGCTGGGTCACCGCCGAATATTCCATGCTGCCGCGCGCCACCGCCACCCGCACTCCGCGGGAAGTTTCCAAGGGCCGTGCGTCCGGCCGCACCATGGAGATCCAGCGTCTGATTGGCCGCTCTCTGCGCTCCATCGTCGATCTCGATGCTCTCGGTGAGCGCAGCATCATTCTTGATTGCGACGTGCTCCAGGCCGACGGCGGCACCCGCACCGCCGCCATTACCGGAGCCTATATCGCCCTTTCGGTGGCCGTCCGCAAGCTGCTGAGGTTCGGCACGTTGAAGCGCAGTCCCATTCGCGATTATGTAGCCGCCACCAGTGTTGGCGTAGTCGGCGGCGTGCCCATGCTGGACCTCTGCTATCAGGAGGACTCCCAAGCCGAAGTGGACATGAACGTCGTGATGACCGGCTCCGGCCAGTTCGTCGAGCTTCAGGCCACCGCCGAAAAGACCGCCTTTGATGACGCGCACTTGGCTTCGCTGATCGCGCTGGCCCGCGAGGGCATTGCCGAATTGATCCTGGTCCAGAAGTCTCTCGAAGCCGCATGATCGTTTACTGCGCCACCAGCAACCCTGGCAAGCTGCGCGAATTTCAATTGGCCGCGCCTGATTTTGACGTGCGCGCTCTCCCGAAATCCGTCCCCCCGCCCGAGGAGCACGGCGACACCTTCGAGGCCAACGCCATCCAAAAGGCTGTCGCTTATGGACGGCACGTCGCCGGCTATTTGTTCGCGGATGATTCAGGTCTGGAGGTCGACGCGCTCAACGGCGCGCCCGGCGTCCACTCGGCGCGCTACGCGGGCGACTTCGCCACCGACGCCGCCAACAACGCGCTCCTGCTTGAGCGCCTGCGCGGCGTCGAAAATCGCACGGCGCGATTCGTCTGCGTTATCGCCCTGGTCCACGACGGCAAATTGGTGAAGACTTTCCGCGGCGCCGTTGAAGGCCAAATCCTCGATGAGGAGCGCGGCGCCGGCGGTTTCGGATACGATCCGCTCTTCTATCACCAGCCCTTTGGCTCCACCTTCGGCGAAGCCGCCATAGAACAAAAGATGCAGGCGAGCCACCGCGGCCAAGCGCTCGCCGCGATGTTCACTTACCTGCGCGCCCTGCCCCAGCGAAATACCGCTTCCACCTAAGAAATCCGATGTTGGTCTTCGCGTCTTTGATCTTTCCGGTGCGGATCATTTCATCCAGATCCTCGGCAGTGAACCAGCGCGTCGTGATGCGTTCATCCTCCATCGGCTTGGCCTGGCCTGCCGTGAGCCCGGTCGCCAGATAGATCGTCATCTTCTCCGTTAAGAACCCAGGACTCGGATAAAACTCCGCCAGCTTGGTCCATTTTTTAGCGCGGTATCCGGTCTCTTCCACCAGTTCCCGGCGCGCCGTCTGCAGCGGCTTCTCGCCCGGGTCCACCGTTCCCGCCGGCAGTTCCCACAGAAACTGACGCGCGGATAAGCGATATTGCCGAACCAGAAGAATGCGGCCCTTCTCATCTACCGGCATCATCACCGCTGAGCCCCGATGGTGCACGATGGCGCGCTCGATCTCAAATCCGTCCGGGTCCGCCGCATGATCCCATGTAACCGTGAAAATTCGATTCTTCGTGATTTCCTTGGAAGAAATTAGTTTCATAAAGTCGTCCCATCGCGGCGAATCGCCTTCGCAAAATCTTCCGCCGGCCGAGTGTTCAGGATGTCGCCCGCCTCCAGCCATCCCCGCCGCGCCATACGTACGCCGTAGCTCATATTGGCCAGATGCTTGGGATGATGCGCGTCGGTCGAGATCACAAATTTGCAGCCCTTGGCCTTCGCGGTCCGGATCAGCGTCGCCGAAAGATCCAGCCGCTCCGGACTCGCATTGATCTCCAGATACACATTGCGCCGCGCCGCCTCGGCCGCCACCGCTTCAAAGTCGAACGGAAACGGATCCCGATGCAGCAGTATGCGACCCGTCGGATGCCCGATCGCCCGCAGCGACGGACATTCCAGCGCGCGCAGCAGCCGGTCCGTCATCTCCGCCGGCTCCAGATTCATGTAGCTATGCACGCTGCCAACCACCCAATCGAGCTCCGCCAAAGCATCATTCGACAGGTCCATCGTGCCGTCGCGCATGATGTCGCATTCGAGCCCCGAGAACACCCGCAGCCCAAGTTCGCCTTGGTTCATCTCCCGAACCTGATGCGCAAACGCGACTGCCCGCTTCTCATCCAGCCCATTGGTCATCGCCAGCGATTTCGAATGATCCGTGATGGCGATGTAATCCAGCCCCCGTTCGCGTGCCGCCTCCGCCATCTCCGCCAGTGTCGCCCGCCCGTCGCTCTCTGTCGTATGCATGTGCAGATCGCCGCGTATCTGGCTCAGCTCCACCAGCTTCGGCAAGCGATGCTCGGCCGCTGCGTCGATCTCGCCCGAATTCTCGCGCAACTCCGGCGGAATCCAATCCAGCCCCAGCACTTTGTAAATCTCTTCCTCGGTGGCACTCGCCACCGCCGACTCATCCTCCAGCCGCGCCAGCGCGTATTCGTTCAATGTCAAGCTCATCTTCTGCGCCCGCGAGCGCAGCACAATATTATGCTCCTTGTTCCCCGTGAAATACAGTAGCGCCGCACCGTAACTCTTCGTCGCCAGCGCCCGCAGATCCACCTGCAAGCCCTCCAGCCCAAACTTGATGCTGGCCTTGTTCGGACCCTTCCCCAGCACCTCATGCACCCGCGGATGCACTACGAATTTCTCCAGCGCCTCCGCCGCGCCGGGCCCTGTCACCAGCAAATCGAGATCCCCGACCGTTTCCTTCGAGCGCCGCAAACTCCCCGCCGGCGTGACTTTTTCCACCCCCGGCACCGCACTCAGATATGCGATCAATTCCTCCGCCGCCCGCTCCGCAAACGACAACAGGAAACGCCCCGCCCGCTGCCTATACGATGCAATCGAACGCAGCACCTTCTCTTCCAGCTTCGCCCCCATGCGCGGCAGCTCCCGCAGTTTCTGCTCACGGCACACCCGCTCCAGGTCATCCACCGATTGCACCTTATAGGCGTCGTACAGCAGCCGTATGCTCTTCGGCCCCAGCCCCTGAATGCTCAGCAATTCCAGCAGCGACGCCGGATATTTTCCGAGCATCTCATCGCGCCGCTCGAAGCTCCCCCGCTCTTCGATCTCCACGACCACCGCCGCGATCCCCTTGCCAATCCCCGGAATATCGGTCAGCTTCTTGGCCGGGTCTTTCAGCATCGCGGAGAGCTGTTCCGGATGCCCTTCAATCGCCGCCGCCGCCGTGCGATAGCTGCGAATGCGGAACGAGTCTTCCGCTGAAATTTCCATCAGGTCCGCCGTCTCCGACAACATCCGCGCGATCGCTCGATTCTCCATTTACGGTTAGATTGTAGCTTTCACGCCCGCCGCTTGGCGATAATCCCGCGGCCTAGCGACGACGCCGTGGCCCGGCGACAATAGAATTCATGCGGGACCCTCGCACCGCGAGCCCATCCGATCTCGATTCCATCCCCGATCGCCCCGCCGTCTTTCTACTTTGGGCCAGCGAAGGCGCGCCCTACCTCGCCCGCACCGCATTCCTTCGCCGACGCCTCCGCCGCCTGCTCTCCGAACGCGACCGCGCCTCCCGCGTCCTCAATCTCCGCGGCGTCGTCGAGCGCATCGAATACTGGCCCACCGGCTCGCAACTCGAATCGTCACTCACCCACCTCGAACTCGCGCAAAAGTATTTCCCCGAAGACTGGCCGCGCATTGTCCGCCTTCGCCCGCCCGCATTCCTGCGCCTCACGCTCGACAACCAATTCCCGCGCACCATGGTGACGACGCGCCTCGGCCGCGGCCTCTACTACGGACCTTTCGCCACCCGCACCGCCGCGGAACACTTCAACAACCAGCTCCTCGATCTCTTCCAGATCCGCCGCTGTGAAGAAAATCTCCAGCCCTCGCCCGCCCACCCCGGCTGCATCTACGGCGAGATGAATCGCTGCCTGCGCCCCTGCCAGACCGTCGTGTCCATCGAGGAATATCGCAGCGAAGCCGACCGCGTCGAACAATTTCTGCGCACCAGCGGCGCCTCCCTCAAGGACCCCTCCGAGCAAGCCCGCGACCGCGCCAGCGCCGAAATGCAGTTCGAGGAAGCCGAGCGCCTCCACCAGCGCACCGCCCGCATCGCCGAAGTACAAGCCGCCGCCGGAGAGCTCCCCCGCACGCTCGACCGCCTAGCCGGAGTCGCCGTCGTTCCCTCGTCCATCCCCGATGCCATCGACTTGTGGTTTCTCATCGGAAGCTGTTGGCAAACCCCGCGCCGCCTGCTTCTTTCCGAAGTCGACGGTGCCGGCCAATCCATGGATCGACGCGTGCGCGACCTGGTCGCCGCCATCGAGCCGCACGGTGCGCCCAATCTCGAGCAGCTCGCGATCCTCACCCGCTGGTACACCTCCAGTTGGCGCGATGGCGAATGGATCGACATCGAATGGCCCTCAAAGATTCCCTATCGCAAGCTGGTCAACGCCATCGGCCGCGTCGCCCACGCAGCCGCTAAACCTGAGTCAGTATCATGAAGCATGACTGCCAAACTCGCCCTGTTCGTAGTCTGCTGCACCGCTTTCGGCCAAATGGATACCTCTACGCTCCGCGCCAAATACGGAGAACCGATCGCTCGTGAAAACTTCCAGGTGCGCCCGAACATCGAAGCCGTTGTGAATTACGGAACCGGCCATCAAGTCTGCAAAATCGACCTGCCGCCCGGCAGCTACGTGAGCCCTCCACACGAAGCAACCAATCAGCAGGTGGATGAAGTCATTGACGAATTGGTCCCACCATCTGTCCGTGGTAAAGAAATCGGCAAAGGCGTCGTCAGCGCCGCCCGGATAGCCGTGTCCCGCACTGAATACGAGCACATAACTATTTCCGAATTGCTCGATCCCGATCATCCCGGCCGCCGCACTAGCGTCATCATCACATTCAAGCGCCCCGACTGCCACTAGCCCTCGCATGCACTGGTGGCAAAACCTCCGCACCCTCTGGCCCGGCGCCCTCCGCCAGCAAGTCACGCGCACTGGACTCGCTTACAGTGGAGCCATCGTCGTCGTCACCCTCGCAGCCGTCCTCTCCGCCAACAATCTCCTGTTCCTTATCCTCGCCGCGATGCTGTCGATCCTCGCCATCTCGGGGTTCGTTAGCAAACTCACACTCGCCGGCCTCGAAATCGACCTGCTTCTGCCGCCGCACATCTCGGCGCGCCGCACCGTCCGCGCCACCGTGCGCCTCAAAAATCTCAAACGCTGGATGCCTTCTTTCAGCATCCGAGTCACCGGAGCCCTTCCCAGCCGCGTCGCCGCTCACAGCAACGTTAGTCCCAGCGGCTACGACGGCGCTCTGTTCTTTCCCGTCATTCCCGGCGACGCCACCGTGGAAGAGCCCATCGAACTCCGCTTCCCTACCCGCGGCCGCCACAGCGAGCGGACTTTTCAGCTCACCACTGGCTTCCCCTTTGGTTTCGCCGAGCGCCGCGAGACAGTCACGCTGCGGCACGACGTCATTGTCTATCCCTGCCTCGATCCGCGTCCCAGCTTCCAATCGCTCGCCGATTCCATAGCCGGCGAAATCGAAGCCTGGCGTCGCGGCCCCGGTCACGATTTCTACCGCATCCGTCCCTATGAAGTACTCGAAAGCGCGCGCCACGTCGATTGGAAAGCCACCGCCCACACGCGCTCGCTGCAGGTCCGCGAATTCGCTCGCGACGAAGATCAGATGATCGTCATCTTCCTCGACCTCGACGCCACCCCCGTCCAGCGCGCCTGGTTTGAAACCGCGGTCGAATGCGCCGCCTTCGTGGCCTTCCGCTTGAGTGAGACCGGCCACCGCGTCCGCCTGGTCACCCAGGATTTCGATCTGGCTTCGCCCGCCGAAGGCGACATCCACGCCATCCTAACCTATCTGGCGCTGGTATCGTGCCGCGCGGGTGCCAAGGCGCCCGGTCCGGATCAAAGCAGTCCGCTGCAGATCGTTTTATCGGCGAATCCCGATCGTATGTCCGCGCTCGGCTGGGGCCGCGGCCAGGGCTCGCGGATTCTGGGACCCGATGCACTGGGCGAAGAACGTCTGGGTGAAGACCGTCTGGCAAAGAACGTTTGAGCGAAGAACGCTCGCCCTCCGTACCGCCCCTCGCGCTATAATCCGCTGAGAGCCTATGGATGAAAGCACCTTGGGCGATAGCGGAGAAGTTACCCGCCTACTCGGAGAGATCGGGCGCGGACAAAAGCAGGCCGTCAACGACCTTCTGCCCTTGGTCTACGACGAATTGCACCGCCTCGCTCGTTCCTATTTCCGCCGTGAGCGCGGCGAGCATACCATGCAGCCGACGGCGCTGGTGCACGAAGCCTACATCCGCATGGTGGACCAGCGCGCCCCGCTCGAAAGCCATGGTCACTTCATGGCGGTCGCGGCCACCCAAATGCGCCGTGTCCTGCTCGACTATGCGCGCAAACATCGCGCTGCGCGCCGCGGCGGCGACGACCAAAAGGTCTTGCTCGAAGACACCATGGTCATCTGCGAGCAACGCCCCGTCGACATGATCCTGCTGGATGTGGCGCTCGAAAAGCTGGCCGTGCTCGATGCCAGGCAGGCCCAATTGGTCGAACTGCGTTTCTTCGCCGGCCTTTCAGTGGAGGAAACCGCGCAAGTGATGGGCGTCTCCCCCGCCACCGTCAAGCGCAGCTGGAGCTCGGCGCGGGCCTTTCTGCATCGGGAGATGACCGGAGGTTCTCTTGACGCCGCAGCGTTGGGAGCAGATTCGTCAGGTCTTTGACGGTGCCCTGGAGCGCCCTGCCCAGGACCGCGCCGCTTACCTCCGCGTGCTGTGCGCGCGCGACGATGAATTGCGCCGCGAAGTCGAGACCCTGCTGCGCAGCTCGGAACAAGCGGGCGAATTCCTGGAAACCCCCGCGGCCCAGCTAAGCCAGTTTGTCTTGCGGGACCCTTCGCGCAACTCCGCGCACGATGACGACACTGGCGGGTATCCGGAAGGCTATCGCGTCGGCCCCTACCAGTTCGTGCGCCGCATCGGCCGCGGCGGCATGGGAGCCGTCTGGCTGGCGACCCGCTTCGATCAGGAATATCGCAAGCAGGTCGCAATCAAGATGGTGAAGCGCGGCATGGATTCGCAGGAGATTCTGCGCCGCTTCCGCACCGAGCGCCAGGTGCTCGCGAATCTCGACCATCCCAACATCGCCCGCCTGATCGATGGCGGCTCCACGCCCGACGGGCTTCCCTACCTGGTGATGGAATATGTCGAAGGCACGCCCATCGACCAATACTGCGAGTGGCGCAGGTGCTCCATCTCGGAGCGCCTGCATTTGTTCCGCGCGGTTTGCTCCGCGGTACACTACGCGCACCAAAATCTCGTCGTGCACCGCGACATCAAACCCAGCAACATTATGGTTGCCGACGGCATCCCTAAACTGCTGGATTTCGGCATCGCGAAACTGCTGAGCCCCGACGGCGCCACCCTGGATTTGGCGCAAACCCGTCCCGAAATGCGTCCCATGACGCTCGACTACGCCAGCCCCGAACAAGTCCGCGGTGAACCCATCACCACCGCCACCGACGTGTATTCGCTGGGCGTTCTTCTGTTCCGTCTGCTCACCGGAAAGATGCCGTACGGCGCGAAACTCGGCTCGCAGGCAGCCGTGCAGCACGCCATTTGCGAACAGGGGCCGCTTCGCCCCAGTTCGCTGGTGCTCGCGGACGACTCCACCGGCATCCCGGAAGCTACCCAGAAAATGGAAGCCGTCTCCGAGTCCCGCGACAAAGCCCGCAAGCGCCTGCGCAAGAAGCTGGCTGGCGACCTTGACAACATCATTCTCATGGCATTGCGCAAGGAGCCTCACCGCCGCTATCTTTCCGTCGAACAATTCTCCGAAGACATCGGGCGCTATCTGGAAGGCCGTCCCGTGATTGCACGCCTGGATACGCCAGGCTACCAGTTCGCGAAGTTCGTGCGGCGCAACGCGGAAGGCGTCGCCGCGGCGGTGGTAATCGGAGTCGCTTTGATTTCCATCGCCGTCGTCTCCCATGATTCTGAAGTTGTAGGCGCTGCCGCCCGACAGCAAGCTGAACTTGCGTTGCAGCGGACCCGTCATGAATTGGTCGCCGCGTACCTGCATGCCGGGGAGCCCGGCCGCGCCTACGCCGCCGCCCAAGTCGCCTATAGCGCCACTCCGGCGGATCCACTTGCGCGCCGCGACCTGGCCCAGGCATCGCAAGCGTTAGGCGACCAGCGCGAGTCCGGCGGCAATCGTCAGGAAGCCCTTCGCCTTTATAAAGAGGCGCTCACTCAGTATGAGGCTCTAGCCCTCACTAATCCCCACGACGCCGGCGTCCAGCGCGACGTGATGACCTCCACCAACACGCTTGGCGCAATTCAGCTGGAGGCGGGCGATGTGCCCGGCGCGCTATCCAGCTACACCCGCGCCTTGCAGATCACGGAAGGCCTCGCGGCCCTGGAAGGTTCGCAGATCACTGCCGCCACGCGCGCGGAAGTAGCCGCGGCCAATCGCCGCGTCGGCGAGCTATTATTGCGGAACGGAGCGAAAGATGCCGGCCTGCAAAAGTTACGCAAGGCACTGGACATCTACCGGCAACTCGGCGCCAATCCGGAAGTTGCCGAACTGACGCGCCAGCTCGCTCAATAGAGATTGGAAAGATAAAACCTAAGAACCGGCGGGGCCGGCCGAGCCCTATCAACCCAGCCGGCCCACCAGGCGAATGGTCGCCTGTTCCTCCGTCGAACGCCGGTTTTCTCTCCGACATCAGAATACGCGCAATCCACCACCCGACCGGCTCAGATTTTAGGAAATTTTTGTTGCAATTGTTTCAGCACCGCCATCGCACGCCTTGAATCGATAGCTTCGGACGCCTTCGCCATGGCTTCGCGAGGCGTCGCCGCCAAACCCGCCGCCATCAGTCCGGCCGCCACGTTTACCAGCACAACATCCCGCTTCGGACCCCTCATCCCGCCCAGCAGTTCCACGGCAATCTTCGCGTTCGCCGCCGCATCCCCGCCCGCGAGCGTATCCAGCGTGACTTTCGGCACGCCGAAGTCCTCCGGCATCCATACGCACTTCTCCACCCGCCCCGTCCACACCTCGTAGACTTCGGTAGAACCCGTGGTACTCACTTCATCCAGCCCACCGCCCCCCGCAAGTACGCCGTGCACTACGAACGAATGTCCCGTTCCCAACTCCGCCAGCGCTTCCGCCATAATTTC
>Ga0207674_10005230_pt1 | contig 15448 bp, 17 predicted proteins | sample KBSCornC72_FD_184303 | JGI IMG/M metagenome (GOLD analysis project Ga0207674, IMG submission 184303) | Corn rhizosphere microbial communities from Kellogg Biological Station, Michigan, USA - KBS Corn C7-2 (SPAdes) (version 2) | ecosystem: Host-associated > Plants > Roots > Rhizosphere > Soil ... | reverse complement strand
CGTGGGTGGTCGCGGCGAAAACGAGGGGTTCATTTACGATGGTCAAGCGCGACGGCACTTGGAAGATCGCGCACTTCCAGAATACGCAGATCGACCCAAAAGCAGAGAACGACGATCTCCCCCGCTGGGACGTCACAGGGTTTCCGCCTCCCGGCCACCCTCTACGAGGCGCGGGGCACCTCGACCAGTAAGGACTTCGGCGGAGACACGCGTCCTGTACTGAATAATGAAAGCCCAGCGGACCTCCAAACGGACAGCTTCAAAGAGCGGCGGTCCGAAGCGGAAAAGGGGTCATAAATCGAGCTATTGCGCCTGTGCCAGGCGGTCGAGGTCTGCCCAGATCCCCGTGGGATTCTTCGGGTCGTCGGTCAGCATGAAGTCGTTGTAATCGGTGCTCACGTTGGATGACGTGTTGGGGATCGTCCGCCAGGGGTCGTGATCGATGTCCGAGAGCGGGATCCATTGCCCCGACCAGCTCCCGTAGAGCACGTTGATGCCCTTCTTGTGCCGCCGCAGCACATCCCACCTCGAGATAATCAGGTCCGCCAGCAGCGCCTTGTTCTTCAACTGTGACTTGCGCGCCATCGGACTGGGGAACTGGGCCACGTCGTCGTTCTTCGGCCAGTTCGCGACCGGGCGACTGTTGAAGCCGAAGCGCGAGTGGGTGCTCGGCGGGGTGGGGGCGAGCGCGTCCTTTTCGTACGGCCAGGGGTTCTCGGTCGTCGCGTACTGGAACATCGGATCGGTTTCACTCGGGCAGAAGAACGCCTTGCCGTCGTTGATCGTCCGGCCGATCACCAGGAACCCCATCTGCGACACGCGTGGCGTGCTGATCGTGTTGCGATGATACGCCACGTAGCTGAACTGCTTCTGGTCCATGTACCCGATGGGGATGTAATCTTTGTACTCGGTGGCGTAGAGCTGCATGGCCGTGCCGAGTTGTTTGAGGTTGCTCAGACACGCCGTCCGCTGGGCCGACTCGCGGGCCTTCCCCAAAGCGGGGAGGAGGATCGAGATCAGCAGGGCGATGATGCCGATGACGACGAGCAGTTCGACCAGTGTAAACGCGCGCGTTCGATGACGACCGGACATGGGCACGACCTTGCGACGTGAAAGGACCGACTTCGTTTTCGCAAAACGGGCTGGTGCCGCGATCTTATATAATTACAGATCGCGCGTGCAAGAACGAAATCGAAATTGTCGCGGGTGCCGAAACGGCCGAGGCCGCTATTTTACGCCGACCTGCAACTGGACGATGTTGTTCGGCGAATCGGGGCCTTCCCAGAAGAGGTAAAGCTCGTGGTTTTCGCCGGTCGGGGTGAGCTTGGCGGCGCCGATGGCCGGCATGACCTTTTCATAGGCTCGCGGGATGTTGGCGACCGGGCCGGTGATGATGACCGAGGCGCACTTGAAGGGCTCGGTCTTCTGAACCTTGAGTTCGCCCTGGTCCTTGGTCTTGTCGGAGACGATCCAGCCGATTTCGAGCTTGAAGGGCTTGCTCATGTCTTCGGTCATTCCCTTGTAGACGAAGATGCACGGACCGCCTGGGGTGATGGTTCCGTCGTCGACGCCCTTGGAAATGAGGGGCAGGAACTTGTTGATCACGTCCATCATCTTGTCGAAGGTGGTGTCGGCGGAGCCGGCGATGTAGCGGACGGCGGGGAAGGTCTGGATGCGGACTTCGCCGATGGAAGAGCCGTCGTCCTTCACCGCCGGCGTGGCGGCAGCGGGGTCGGCGGCAACGGCGCGGGGACCGAATAAGATCGAAGCGGTGATGACGAGGGCGAGCGAGCGAAGCATGACGTCTCCTTCGAGGTGAGCTGGGACATGATTATGACAAACCGGGGCGACGATGCACGTTTTTCCGCGTTCCGCGCCCTTGTCGAAGTCCAGGCGCGCCGTTAAGATTCCTCCCCCCTCGGTGCAAAACGAGGGCATTTTTCTTTTGCGCAGGAAGACAACATGTCCACGAAGTACAAGCCCAACAAGGGCATGAAGAAGCGATTCCGCGTGTCCGCGACGGGCAAGGTCAAGCATAACCACAGCTTTACCTCGCACTTGCGATCGGCCCGCAGTTCCAAGCGCAAGCGTCACCTGCGTAACGCGTCGGTGCTGGCTGAGGGGCTGGCGAAGAACATGCGGTTCTTCATGGGGATGAAGGGCCTGCGTCCGAAGCAGATCGCCGCCCAGAAGGCGGAGAAGGCCGCTGCCGCCGCCGAAGCGAAGAAGTAAATTACCCGCGCGTGTCTCCGCCGATTGGCGCGGACGGTCGCGCTAGAAAGCGCCGGGACGTTCCCGTCGCAGCCAAGCCCTTCCGCGTATTCGCGGGACGAGTGCCTCTGGCTCTCAATGGTTTCTCGAAAGGATCTTTACCATGCCACGTACCAAAGGCGGCGTCGTTCACGGCCGCAAACGCAAGCGCGTTCTGAAGGAAGCTGCCGGCTTTACCGGCGGACCGGGCACAATCTACCGCGTCGCGCTGGAGTTCACGCTCAAGGCGGGCAAGTATGCTTATCGCGATCGCCGGCAGAAGAAGCGTCACTTCCGGACGCTGTGGATCACGCGTTTGAATGCGGCGTTGCGTCAGCGCGGCATTTCGTACAACCGCTTCATCCCCGCCGCCGCGGCCGCGGGTATTACGCTGAATCGCAAGATGCTCTCGGAACTGGCGATCGGCGATCCCAAGACGTTTGACGCGATCGTCGAGAAGGTTCGGCCGCATATTGTGACGCCGGTCGCGAAGTAATCGATCGATAATTGAGATTCCCCTCGAAGCACCGCATGTTCATGCGGTGCTTCTTTTTTGGTTACTTCTTCCCACCACTGGGAAAAGGGGGACATCCGCGCTTATTAAGCGCGGATGTCCCCCTTTTCCCTATAGTCAGTTGGCGTCTGGAGTTCTGACGCCGGCCCACTCGAGAGCCTGCCGTTCGTCGGTGAAGGTGCGAAACTGAATGGCCTTTCCGTTGCGGAAGGTGTAGACGTCCACGACACGCCCGTCGCGCCAGTCCGTCTCGGTTTTCAGTCTCACGTGCACGTAAACGAACACGATGACCCGATCGCCGGCGACGACGAAGCGCTCGGGCTCGCAACTGCCTTCGGCCCATGTCGCGCGTGCCTTCGCGAAGTGTGCCGTCACCGCCGCGAGCCCGTGAAAGGTCCCGCCTTGCGGAAAGTCGGCCGGTTCGATTCGCTCGATCTGCGGGTCAAGTATCTGGACGAACGCCGGAATGTCGTTGCGGTTGAGTGCGGCGTAGGCTTCCCTCAACGCCTCGGTTTCGGCCGCTAGAGACGGTGTCAGTTTGCTCAAAACCTCTCTCCCGCGGCCCACAGGTGCAGCCGCACCGAACCAAGACTGGGATGGCGAAGCGAGAACCACTTGCCCGAGTGAATCCCGCGCCCAACTGCGTTTTTACTTCTTCCCACCCAATTTCAACGAAACGCCTTCCTGCTCCCATTGCTCGACGAGGCGTCGCAGATCTCTGACGGTCAGGCTCAGTTCCTGCGAGGTGTCCACCAGCGCCTCGTACAGCTTGGGATCGTTGATGAGCTTGCCGGCGGTGCCTTCGCCTTTGTCGATCTTGTTGGCCATGGACTGGAAGCGGTCGAGCACGCCGGCGATCTGATCGAGCCGGCCGCCGAGCTGCTTGGCGAGGTCGTCGACGTGGGCGCCGGCGCGGGCGATGGTGGCGTCGGCGGTGGCGTTGGTCTTCTGGAGATCCGTCGAAAGCTTCTCGAGGTTCTTGGCGATGGTCTTGCTGTCCTCGGAGACGGCGCGGAAGTTGGCGAGGGTCTGCTTGAGGTCGCCGCGCATGGACGGGTCGCCGAGGAACCGGGTCAGCTCGTCGGCCGTGTCGCCGATCTTGGCGACGGTCTTCTGCACCGTATCGACCGTCGTGCCGAGCTTGGTGATGACCTTGGAGTTGTTGAGATCTTCGACGGTGGTTTGCAGGCGCTTCGACAGCTCGGTGATCTGCTTCGCCAGGTCGTTGAACTCGCGTGGGAGGAGGTTGCTGCCGCCGATGTGGGCGCGAACCGTAGAGTCGGTCGCGAGGCGTCCCTGCGGCACGCCGTTCGCGGGTTCGAGGCTGAGGGTGGCGTTGCCGCCGATGAGGGTTGAGCGGATGATTCCCTCGACGTTGGCGGGGATGGGCCGCTTGGCCTCGATCGTGCCGTGGATCGTGACGCCCGGCTGGTCCGGTGTCAGTTCGACGCTGCGCACCTGCCCGACGTTGACGCCCAGGTACAGGACGGGCGAGCCGTTGCTGATGCCTTCGGCGCTGTCGGCAATGAAGGTGACTCTTAACTGCGCTGAGCGGAAGAGCCGCACCGGCGCTTCCCCGAAAAGCAGGATCATGACCGCGAGCAGGCAGAGGGCGACGATCATCGTCACCCCGACCGCGACGTTTTTGCGATAACTGGCCATGACGGAGCGGTGCTCTTGTAGTCGCACCCGACTGGCGATGCAAGCCGAGTCGATGCGACGGCGGAATGCGGTTGCCGACCGATCGCGGTGGGGCGAAGATAGCGGGCGTGAACGCGCGTCGCATCGGGATCTTCGGGATCTTCGTCGTCGTTGCCGCACTGCTGGCGCCGCTCGCGCGGGCCGCCGACGACGACGACGGCACGTCGCGCCTCAACGTGTACGAATCGAAGTACTACCTGATCCACACGGACCTCCCCGCCGGCGAGGTTCGCGAGGCGCGTCTGCGCATGACCCGCATGGTGGACGAGTACGCGCGGCGCACCGCCGAGTTCTCCGGACAGGTCACCGCCCGCCTGCCGTTCTACCTCTTCAAGAACGCCGCCGACTACGCCAAGGCCGGCGGCGTCGAAAACTCGGCCGGCGTGTTCGACGGTCAGCGCCTGATGGCGCTGACGCTCCGCCGCGACGACGGCGTCATCTCGCTGGCCACCTGGCACGTCGTGCAGCACGAGGGGTTCCACCAGTTCGCCCACGCCGTCATCGGCAAGGACCTGCCGATGTGGGCCGACGAGGGACTGGCGGAGTACTTCGGCGAGGGCCTCTACACCGGCGACGATTTCGTCACCGGTCTGATCCCCCAAAGCCGCCTCATCCGCGTGCAGAAGATGATCGTCGACGGCCGTGACAAGCCGCTGAGCGATTTCGTCGCCGTCTCCCGCGAAGAGTGGAACGACAAGATCGAGATGGCCAATTACGATCAAGCCTGGTCGCTGGTGCACTTTCTGGCGCACGGCGAAGGCGGTCGTTTTCAGAAGGCCTTCACGAACTTCATGCGTGACGTCGGCAAGGGCGGGGACGCGCGTCGCGCTTACGACCGCTACCTCGGCGTCATCCCCAACCTGGAGTCGCGCTGGCGTGACTGGTGGCTGCAACTGCCCGACCACCCGACGGCCGATGAATACGCCCGGGCGACGCTGGCGATGCTGACGAGCTATTTCGCCCGCGCGACGGTGCGGGGGGGGCCGTACGCGTCGTTCGACGCGTTCGTTAAGACACCCGCCGCCCGGCTTCCCCAGCCGGCTGACGACCCGCTGCCGCCGACGCTCTTCGACATGGCGGTGAACGAATCGATCAAGATGCGGCAGGCCGGCGCCGTGTTTCAGATCGTCGCCCGCTCGCCGACGAACAAGACACCGTCGCTGCTGTTAACGCTGAAAGACGGCACGAAACTCGCGGGCCGATTCGACGTCGGCGACGGGGGCAGGGTCGCGAACGTTCGGACGGAGGTGATCGTGAAGGGAACGACGCGGCCGAGTGTGACGACGCGCCCGTCGCCGCCGCGGGTACGCGGGGAGATGTTGAAGTAAGCGGGAAAGTTACATGAATGCCGCCCGGAGCCGGCGCCCGGGGGGGGCGGCGTACCTCGCAGAATTCGTAGATCTCGCGGTGGCACGGCCACGGAGGCAATTAAGGGCGGATGTCCCCCTTACGGACGCGATTAAGGGCGGATGTCCCCCTTATTTCAATGGTTCGGGAGCGGCGCTTGAGTTTTTGTCCGAGCAGGTCAATCATGACTCACCCCGCCGGCCCCCGTGTCCTCGGGCCGCGGCGGCGCGTTCTTTTCGCGCCGTATTCATGACGAAGGAAGAGAACTCAATGAGCGACGAGAACGATCCACTGTCGGCCGAGCGGGCCTTCTTCGCGGCGCTGCTGGCGGGGAGTGAGGCGGACCTCAAGGCGATCCTCGCCGACGATTTCGTGTTGGTGGACGTGATGAGCGGGTCGGAGATTTCGAAGCTGGAGTTGCTGACGGTTGTCGGCATGGGGCAGCTTCGGTTTACGAAGATTGACGTACACGAGTCGCGGGTGCGGCGGTATCCGCCGGGGACGGCGGTGGTGAACGGTCGGACGGAGATGGCGGGGTGGTTCGGGGAGAGCGCGTTTTCGGCGCACAGCCGGTACACGCACGTTTACGTCCGGATGGATGGCCGCTGGCGTCTCGTGGCGGCGCAGGGGACGCCGATCGCGGCGGCGCCGGCGATCGACGGACCGCATTAGGTTGGGGTGGAGCGATTCAATCGCTCGGGACGGGCAGACAAGAATGTCCGCGCCACCGGATGCGGCGGAGAGGCACGCGATGGGCAAAGGCCGGCTCGAGGCGTTCAGTGATGGCGTGATCGCGATCATCATCACGATCATGGTGCTGGAGTTGAAAGCGCCGCACAAGCCGCACCTGTCGGCGCTGCGGCCGCTGGTGCCCGAGTTCTTCAGTTACGTCCTCAGCTTCGTCTACGTCGGCATTTACTGGAATAATCACCATCACCTGCTGCACGCCGCGCGGCAGGTGAGTGGCCCGGTGCTCTGGGCGAACATGCATTTGCTGTTCTGGCTGTCGCTGGTGCCGTTCACGACCAATTGGATGGGGGAGAGCGGGTTGGACGCCGCGCCCGTGGCGATGTACGGCCTGGTGCTGCTGCTGTCGGCGGTCGCGTTCCGCGTGCTGGTGAAGCTGCTGATCCGGCAGGACGGGTCGGACTCGACGCTGGCGCGGGCGGTGGGCCGGGATCTCAAGGGGACGGTTTCGATCCTGCTTTATGTCGTGGGAATGCTGGCGGTGCTGATCCACCCGCTGGTCGGCTTCGCGACGTACGTGGTCGTGGCCGCGATCTGGTTTGTGCCGGATCGGCGGATCGCCAGGCGGCTCGAGCACGAGGGCGCCGCGGGTGCGTCGGAATCTTGATTGGGGAGTCGGCGCGCGAAGAAGCGCGCGGGGGGGGCAGGACGGCGCGTGAGTTATTTCTGGCGGAAGACGATGCGCCCCTTGGTGAGATCGTACGGCGACAGCTCGACCTTGACGCGGTCGCCGGGGAGGATGCGGATGAAATGCTTTCGCATTTTTCCGGAAACGATGCCGAGGATTTCGGCTTCGGAATTGTCGAGGCGGAGCTTGAACATCGCGTTGGGCAACGCCATCACGACGGTCGCTTCGACTTCAATCGGCTCGGATTTGGCCACGCAGATCTTCTCCGTGAAACAGCTAAAGTTATCAGACCGATCCGGCATCTTACCGGAAACGCGGCGGGGTACAACCTTGCGGCGCGGGCACGCTAACCGGGTAAGGAGTCCAGGATGCGCTCGAAGCTCTCCTGGCGCCACTGGGGGGCGGCGCCGGCTTCGACGTCGGGGAAAAACGTGGACAGGTTATCCCGCGTGACGTTCCAGAGGCCAAAGAGCTTGACGCCGGGGGTATCGATGACGTAGCCACCGGCGTCCAGGGGGTAGCGCTGGGCGGAGGTGGTGGTGTGGCGGCCTTTGCCGGTGTAGTTGGAGATCTCGCCGACGCGAAGGTCGAGGGAGGGCTGGATCGCGCGGATGAGGGACGATTTGCCGACGCCGCTGTGCCCGCAGAGGACGGTGGACTTGTTGGCGAGGGCGTCGCTTAAGGTTTTTAGCCCCCGCTGTTCGGGCACCGAGGTGGTCAGGGTGGCGATGCCGAGCGACGCGTAGTGGTCCATTGCGGCGATGGAGAAGTCGAGTTCTTTCTGACCCCCCTTGGTGGCGGCGAGGTCGGCCTTGTTGAGGCAGACGATCGGCTTGAGCCCCCCTGCCCTGGCGGCGACGAGCATGCGGTCGATCAGGCCCCACTTGGGCCAGGGCTCGGCCAGGGCGGCGACGATGAGCACCTGGTCGGCGTTGGCGACGATGGGCTGGGACTCGATTGCTTTGAAGCTGTCGGCGCGGGTGAGGAGGGTCTGGCGCGGGAGGATCTGTTCGATGACGGCCTCGGGGCGGCCCTGTTCGTCGACGGTGCCGCCGTCGCGGAACCGGACGCGGTCGCCGACGACGATGAAGCCGGCGGCGACCTTGGTCAGGGTTCGGCGGACGACGCAAAACCATAGTTTTCCGGACGATTCTACGTCACAAAAGAGCGAATAGACGCGGACGACCTCACCGACCGGGAGCGACTCAACGTCGGTGGCCACCGCACCTTCGGTGGCGCGGAGGAGGGCGGTCTTCTCGGTTTTACGTTGCTGGAAGTGTTTCGAGCGGTCGCCGAAGCGTTCCTGCTGGTCGACGCGGTCCTCGTCGAGGCGTCCGGAGACGTAGCGCGAGGTGAGGTCCTTCTCGCGAGGGGATTTCTTGGGTTTGCCTTTCATACGCTCGTCGGCTGACTGTGACCGGCCAGCAGGGTAGCAGGTCGGCGCGCGTTCGTCTCTCGCTCGCGCGCGCGTATGGGGATCGCGGCGGACGCGCCGGTGGTTTGTATTGCAATTCGGAATCGTTCTAAAGTGCGTCGGAGGGTTGGCCCGAAGAGTTATTGAGAAAGGGCCGCGCATCGATTAGGATCGGTTGGCGGAGCGGGGATGGGTCGGTCGGTGCGCGGGATTTCTCAAACTCGATTAGGTGGGCGGCACACACGCACGTGAGCAGGTGCGCGGCTCGGTCTGCGGGACCGGCGCGATTCACGGTCGTCGTTTGCAGTTGTATTTGGAAACACGAAGACGTGGCGGCGCGGCGCGAAATGCGAACGGCGCGTACGCAACGGCGCGACCCTCGCGAGCGTGCGCGTCTTCACACCGGTGGAAGTGAGAGAGATTTATGGCAAGGCTGAGCTGGGATAAAGCGGAAATCCTCCAAACATTGAAGAAATTATACAAGGAGGGGAAGGATCTTTCGTACACGCAACTCGCCAAGCGCATGCAACCGCTGGTGTCGGCGGCGGCGTACCACTTTGGCTCGTACCGGGCGGCGGTGGAGAAGGCGGGGATCGATTATTCGGAGGTCGTCCGGCGGCCGCGATGGACCAAGCCGCACATCATCAAGCTGATCAAGCAGGCGAAGCGGGAGGGGGCTGATTTGCACTGGTCTGCGGTCACCAAGCGGGGGGACGAGCTGGGGCGGGCGGCGTTTGCGGCATTGCAAAAGCGGCTGTTCGGGAGTTGGGATCGCGCCCTGCACGGCGCGGGGCTGGACGCGGACGAGATCAGCCAGTACCGCAAATGGGGGAAGGACAGCATCGTGTTCGAGCTCAAGGGCCGTCACCGCGACCAGGAGGCGCTCAACAGCGGGGCGGTGCAGAAGGAAGACCCGGGCCTGCACGCGGCGGCGGTGCGGCACTTCGGCACGTACGATAATGCGTTGCGTGCGGCGAAGGTGGATCCGTCGAAGATCCGCCGCCGCCAGCGGTGGAGCAAGGAAGAGGTGGGCAAGCAGCTCAAGGCGTTCTCGCGGAAGCACGCGCTGACGGACGCGGCGTTGCGGCAACACGCGCCGGCGCTGTACGGGGCGGTGCTGCGGTTTTACAAGAGTGTGGCGGGGGCGCGGGGCGCGGTGGGGGGCGGGAAGAAATAGGCGTGGCGGACGATTGTCTGTTTCGTCCCGCGGCGCCCAATCATTTGCATTCAACCGGCGATGATCGTCAATCCCTCGGGCTCGAACGGGCGGAAGTCATTGACGTTCGCCGTCACCAACGTTGCGCTAAGCCGCAGGCAGGTCGCGGCGATCATGCAATCGGTCAGGCTTCCACGACGCCTACCGGCGAGGTTGAACCACTCCGCGGCGCGGCGTGCGTCGGCGGCTTGCAGCGGAATCGGCGCGGGGAACAAGGCTTCGGCCGCGGTTGCTTGCGCCGGCGTCAGTGGCCCGCAGAGGAATTCCGCCCAAACGATCGGGCTAATCGTCACTTGCTCTCGCGAGCGGACAACCGTGTGCGAAGCAAAGCATCGGCCGGGCTGCCCGGAACCAGCGCGCGAATAAGAAAACTGGTATCGAGGCAAATCAAGATGCCCCCTTGGCGTCAAAGGCGGGACGACGCCCGCCGCTCGTTCAATGCGTCGTTCGCCCAGGCGTCCGCGGCGCCGCGGTCCAAATTCACGGCAGTCTGTAATCGCGTCAATGCGTCGGTCGGGTTCGTGCCGGTCACTTGGGCGGAGCCGGCGCATCCAATTCACCCAGTAAGACTATGACTTCCGCCCGCTCGCCGGATTTGAGTCCGGGTACGTCGAGCTGAACTCGCCCCCCTGCCCCGGCCGTGACGATTTCTCGAATTGCTCGAACCATGGTCTAAATCATAACACGGGTCAGGAAAAAGGGTGACCGGTTTATGCGAAGACGGTGGTCCCGATGGGTCACGGCGTCATCGCCTGGAGCATGGCGGCGACGACGCGGTCGTGGGCGGATTGGAAGTCGCCGTCCAACTTCAAACCTGATGCCCGCGCGTGACCGCCGCCGCCGAACTGTTCGGCGAAGCGGGCGACGTCGAGGTGGCCTTTGCTGCGGAGGCTGACGCGGACGGGGCCGAAGTCGCGGGGTTCGGTGAGGAGCAGCGAGACCTCGACGGTCGCGATCTGTAATGGCAGGTTGATCAGGTTTTCGGTGTCGGGGACGTTGGCGCCGGTCAGGTCGAAATCGGTCTTGGCGATGCGCATGACGGCGAGGCGGTTGTCGTTGAGCAATTCCAAGGACGCCAGGGCGCGGGCTTGGAGGGCGACGCGTTCCTTGCGCTCGTTCTGGTAGAGCAGTTGGTAGAGACGGTCGGTGTCGACGCCGGCTTCCATCAGGGTCGCCGCCAGCCGCATGGTGTAGGGCCGGGTATTGGAGAACTGGAACCATCCGGTGTCGCTGGCGATGGCGACGAAGAGGGCGGAGGCGATGCGGTCGTCGAACTTGACGTCCCAGAGCGTCAGCAGTTCGGCGACAATTTCGGCGGCGGCGGCCGCTTCGGTGACGACCAGCTTCACGTCCGCCCATTCTTCCTGGGTCAGGTGGTGATCGATGACGATTCTCGGCTTGGCGTAGGCGAGAACGCGCTCCTTCAGGCCGGGGAGTTGCGACCACGTTCCGGTATCGACGGAGACGAATGCGTCGAACAATTCCAGCGACAGTCCCGCCGGCCAGCCGTTTTCCGCGTCGTGGAAGGTGATCTGATTGTCGGTGAAGATGAAGGCGTACTTGGTCGGCAGGTGGCTGAGCAGGAGCACTTCGGCATTGATCCCCTTGGCCTTTAATCCCATCGCCAGGGCGGCGGCGGAGCCCAGGGCGTCGCCGTCGGGGCGGACGTGAGTGGTAATCAGGACTCGCTTGCAGGGGGCGAGGCGGTCGATCACTTGCTGGTAAGCGTCCATAGACGCGCATCTTATGGCGGCGGTGGCGGGGATCAACGGAGGGGGGTCGGGGAATGTCTCATCTTGGTCTCATGAAGCAACGGTAGAGTTGTGCGTTCCAGGAGCGGGAATTCAATACGGTAATTGCATCGGAACACTGGCGACGCCGGAGGGCTCGCCAGTGTTCGCTTTTTGGGGGTTTAGGAGGTTGGGGGTGGGGAGGGTGGTGCGAAACCGCGAAGCGGGTTGGTGCGTGTCGCGGCCAGCGGGGCAAACGTTCATCTCGAAAAACTCCACGGCCGCGGTCGGCGGCGGCGACGGTACCGCCGCGCGAAGGGCCAGGCCGATCGCGCTCAACGCCCGCAACTCAATCGGTACCCCCGTATGGTCCGCCGCTCGCGGCGGGTTCGCTATCACGCACCTCACCGCGCCGGCATCTCCCACGCGCCGACGTCGAACCCCGCCCCCTGCGGCAGGGTCGTCCCCACGATGTCGCGGCCACCGGTATCGACCGGAAGCGACACCGCCGCGTTCAACAGGGGTGATGCCGGCAGAAACCGAAACCCGCCGATTCCCTTTTCGCCCGGGGCGAAGAGCGGCGACGCCTCGATCCCCGTTCCTGGTTCCTGGCCCGACGCACGTCGCCAGCGCGTGAGGCTAACGTACTGTCCGCCGTCCCACGCGATGCGGAGGCCGTTTGGCCCCGACCAATAGCAGTTGCCTCCCAGGCGGATGCCGCGTTGGTCCGGCGCGATCTCGACGACGTTCAAACCCGGCGACGTCACGAAGACGTTGTTCATCACGCGCACGTCGGCCGTCTCGCTCTGCACCCACAGGGCGCGGGGGCGGACGTAGGAGTCGGCGGCGGCGGCGGCGGCGGCGGCGATGCGGATCGAGTTGTGATAAACCCAGGCGTCGCGCAGCTCGCCCGGTCCGGCGCCGTTCCAGAGGTGGATGCCGGCGTAGCCGTTGCGGCGGCCGTCGTTGTCGCTGACGTTGTACCGCACGGTGTTCCCGTGCCAGGGTTTGGCGCCGAAGTACTCGAACAGGCCGTAACCGGAGCCGTCGTTGTCGGCGCTATAGTTGTATTGCAGGGTGGAATTGGTCATCCCGCCGTCGAGGCCGAAGCCGCCACCGTCGTGCGGGCCGCCGGTGCGGTTGCCGACGGAGCGGCAGGACTGGATGGTGACGCGGTTGGATTCCGACGCCCAGATGCCCATCGGCCCGCCGCGCCGCGCCCGGCAGAGCCGGCCGTTGCCGGTCGCCTCGCAGTATTCGATGACGCCGCCGTCCACGCCGCTCAGGAAGATGCCGCTGCCGGTGCGGTTCTCGTCGCTTGCGTCTGCGTCGCCGGGGTTGTCGTGGGCGGCGCAGTGGCCGACGTAGACGTTCGCGTGTGGATAATTTCCGGCGCGGTCGCGCGGTCCGGCGACGTAGATGCCGCACCGCGCGTTGTCGTACGCCAGGCAGTTTTCGATCCGCACGTCGTCGAATCCGCGCTGCGCCAGCGCGTCGACGTGGATTCCCTCGAGTCCGAAGCCGTGCACGTCGACGAACTTGATGCGGACGAAGCCGAGGCGGCCGCCGTGACCGCCGCGCTCGTTGACGAAGTGGATGCCGCTGCCGAGGTTTTCGTTGCTGCCGCTGCCGACGACTCGTAATCGCTCGACGACGATGCCGGCGGCGTTGCGGGCGCAGATGCCCGTCCCCTCGCCCGCGCGGATGGTCGCGACGCCGGTGCCGTAGCTGCCGATGTAGACCGGCCGATCGGTCGTGCCCGCGTCGTGTTCGTTCAGTTCCAGGTTGCCGTCGAACGTCGCGCCGCCCTCGAAGAGCAACCGATCGCCGGGGTGCAACGTGAGCTTGTTCGCCCGCGCGATCGACCGTAGGGGGCGCGCGATCGAACCGTCCGCGCTACCATCGTCGTCCCCCTTAAGACTGACGTAATAATCCCGTGCCGGCCCGGAAGTGACCGCGGTGCACCCGCCCGCCATCACCGCAAAACAGATCAACCACCACGACCACCACATTCTCAACTCGCGCCTCACCCGATCCGAGCCAATTCCGCCGCCACATCCAGGTTCACCCGGCGGACCGTCCATTCGATATCCCGCCGGATCTGCGCCATCAGCGTTTCCAGGCCGTCGTACTTGCGCTGCTCGCGGCCCCAGTCGAGCAGTTCGACGCGGATGGTGAGATCGTAGAGGTCGCCGTCAAAACCGACGAGGTGCGCTTCGACCTGTTGCCGCAGCTTGTCGCCGAAGGTTTCCATTCGGCCGATGCTGACGGCGGCCGGGTACGTGGCGCCGTCGATCGTGCATCGCCCGGCGTAGACGCCCTCGGCGGGGACGAGTTGTTCGCCGCAGTCGAGGTTGGCGGTCGGCACGCCGATCGTTCGCCCGCGCTGGTAGCCCTTTACGACCGGCCCTTCCAATACGTAAGGCCGACCGAGGCAAATGGCCGCGTCGCGCACGCGCCCGTTGGCGAGCAGCCAGCGAATCAGCGAGCTGCTGACGGGGACGACGGTCAGGTCCAGCAGCGCGACCTCGACGGCGTCGATCACGTGTAGTTCCACGTCGCTCTGCGCCGACCATTGGCGGAGCTTGTCGATCGTTCCGCCGCGCCCTTTGCCGAAGTTGAACGAGCCACCTTCGACCATGTGGCGCGGCCGAACCTCGTCGCGCAGGATCGCCCAGAAATCCTCCGCCGACAGATCCAGCACTTCGTGTGTGGGGGGCAGCACGACCAGCCGCCCGACACCGGCCGCCGCCAGCAATTCGCGTTTGAGCGCCGGCGGCGTCAACCGCGGCGGGGCCTTCTCCGGCCGCAGCACGGTGAGGGGGTGCGGCTCGAACGTGACCACCTGTAATTCGTCGCCCGCCTGCGCCGCCAGATTCCGCGCCAGTTCGAGAATTCGCCGGTGCCCCCGATGAATGCCGTCAAAATTACCGACCGATAACACGCCTCCCGGCCGCCCGGCGCGCAAACCATTGAGTCCCTCGACGATCTCCATACCGGCATTCTATCGGCTACCCCCGGCGTGCGGACAAGGGCCGCGCGTCGGCTATCATTGGTTCAACCCGCTCTCGCCGAGCCGATTGGGCAGTTCGACCTTCGCCGCTTTCACAAGGAGTTTGTCCCGTGCGTTTCGCGTTTGAGCTCTTAGAGCAACGAACCTTGCTGTCCGTCCCGCTCGGCTCGGATGCGACTTCCAATTCGGGCGGGCCGCGGGCCGGGATTATGTTGTCATCGACCACCGGCGCCGTCGGCGACTCAGCCGTCACCCATGCCGATCGACTTGAACTCCTGTCCCACCTGACCGGGGACGTCGCCTCGTCGCTCCGCAAGACCTTGCGCCACACCGGCGACGCCGCCTTCGATGCCTCACTCCTCAGGTACATGGTCCGCCGGCCCGGGCCTGCTTACTTTTTCAACGGACGGCAGCTCACTCGAATCTTTGCCGACCCACAGTTTCGCCAAGTACCGGACCTCTCCAAAGCCGTCGAGCGTGCTGACGCGATTCTCGATCATCGGTTCCCCGAGCAACTCAGTGCGACCGAGTACGACGTCCAATTACCCGCGGAGATCGATTGGGACGCGCAACCGGACGGCACGAGCAATCCCGATTTCTTGCACGGGCTCAACCGCCATGCGTACTGGAAGGACCTCGGCATCGCATATCGTTTTACCGGCGATGGTAAGTATGTGCGCGAGTTAGTCGCGCAGCTTGATTCGTGGTCAGCACAGACACCGCCCCTCAAAAACCCCGACGATTGGCCGGCGTCCAGCCCGCACTGGTGGCTGCTGGATGCCGCCGACCGCGCCAGCAACTGGACGTTCGCCTACATGATGGTTTTGTGCGCCGCAGGCTGGACGCCGGCCGCCAACACGCTCTCGGTGCGCACGACTTCGCCCGGCT
>Ga0207674_10005227_pt1 | contig 15450 bp, 22 predicted proteins | sample KBSCornC72_FD_184303 | JGI IMG/M metagenome (GOLD analysis project Ga0207674, IMG submission 184303) | Corn rhizosphere microbial communities from Kellogg Biological Station, Michigan, USA - KBS Corn C7-2 (SPAdes) (version 2) | ecosystem: Host-associated > Plants > Roots > Rhizosphere > Soil ... | reverse complement strand
AATCCTAACAGTTTCTTGTTCTATATGGCTTTCGGTAACGGCGGCGCATACGTGGGGCCAACTGGTTCTATCACTTACAAGCCATCTTTAGGTGGAGCAGGAAGCTTAGTTAAGAATCCTACTGCAAACTTGTATAACACGATTTTCGTTAAGAAATTATCCAACGATTCCACTGATCCATCTAATTACGATCCGTTGTCAAAGGCTTATATTCCAACAGACAACCCGGCAACTAATTACGAAGATATCATCGTAGACGTAACACTTGGATATAATGAACCTCCCACTTCATCGTCGCTAACAAATCCCATCTTAGAATCCACTTTAGATAATTCCTCGTTTGCCGGATCCACATCGAGTACCTCCGGCGTATCCACAGCAAATACTCTTGTGTTTAATGAAATTGGTTTGTTTTCAGGATCAGATGATTTGTTTACCGGAGGGTTTACTGCAACAACAGATGAAGTCGATGCTTTCATAAATCAGGGATCCGATTTTTCTGATGGATCAAAATCTAAACTAATGCTCACGCATGTTATTTTTCACCCGGTGCAGAAATCTGCTAACAGATCTTTGGAAATTATCTATACGCTTAGAATCCAAATGGGTGCTCTATAAGATAAATAGTAGATCGAGGAATTTTAAATGACCTATTCACTTTACAAGCCAACTGGATCTAACGGTACAAATCCAATATCAGTTCCAGACAATGCGATTGATACATCGTACTATGATTCGACTAACAAGCTTGGTTTGCAACTCATAGGCCGAAACGCTATCGACTATGGTACTGCCGTAGCCCAGAACACAATCCAAATGACATCGAACTTCGCTGGTTCGGTAGTTCCTAAACCAACTATTGCACTTCAAGGTCAATTGTGGTTTAATTCAACAAGTAATACTGACGGTGTGCTATATGTTAGAAAGACATCTAGTACAGCATCACAACCAAACCAGGCAGCTGACATTTCAGCTAACTGGGAAAAGGTAGTTACAGTAGATGGTAGCGAAACAGGGACTATCCCCATTATTAATCCATCTGGCACACCCAAGGACGGTGATATCCAAGTATTAACAAGTCCGACAAGAATTAACATTTACGGTGGCGGTGTTTGGAATCAAATCTTCCCAGCAATTTACGCCTAATACGCCGGGGTTGATAGATGACATATAATACCGGCTCAAACATATTAGCATCGGACTACAACACGTTTGCCACAGCAGCAGCAAGCGTGAACGAAGTATTCGCCGATATGCATTCCGGCGCTACATCACTTCCGGATGCAGGGTACGGTTATGGGCAAACGGCTTTGACTTCCGTTTCTGCAGGAAATCCTATTCTTGCTTCGGAATGGAATGCACTTTTCACAGCTATGCGATCATGTGGTACACACCAAGGAACTACAGTTGTTCCACCGTTACCTTCGACAGGCCCGGTTGCTGGAGATGTCGTCACAGCAGTAACAACTGATGCAGGATTTGCAACATTAGTTTCGAATCTAAGAACAAATCGTTTTGTTATCGCTCCTGCACAGACATCGCTCATTACAGGAACAACGTATTCTAGTTCAACTCCGTGGACAACATCGTTGGTTTATACCACCCAGATTGACTTCGGTTCTTGGAACAATGCAAGGTACTTTTTCAATTCGGGCGGCTCTGTTGTGCCTACCGGATCGTATTCTAGCACAGCTACACCAGACGAATTGGCGTGGCACAATGCTCTTATCAACATGTCGTTGACAAACTTTTCGTACAATTCCACAACAAACGCTACCGGCAACGAAGCTGTAAGTCCTCCGGGATTTTATGGTCTGACCACAAGCTACCAGACTATCTATCTAAGGCATGTCGGCGGCGCGGCTTATTACGTCGGTAATTATGTAAAAATTGAAGCAAAGTTAAATGCAGCAGCCGGTACAAATGGAAAGGTCGATATGAGGATCACATTGATCGATGCCGACACCTTCCCCGTTACTAAAACCGGTACAACGGCATTTTCGATTAACAGATACCAAACATCTGCACCAATCGTCTATCCCGGTTCGTTTGTCGTAACGAACGGCGGATTTGTCGTAACTTAAAGCTACCGCCCAGAACTAAAAACCCCCGTTAAAGCTATTGATAAATAGTGCAAACGGAGGTTTTTACCTATGGAAGAAAGATTGGCAAAGGCTCTGGAGTTCGCCAACTACAGAGTTACTTTAAATAACCAACTTAAGAAAGTCAAAGTGCGTGCTGAAGGCATGCTCATTTTTGCTAAGAATGGCGGCAGCTTTACCATCAATCGCGAACTAATTTGTTTCCTAGATTATCTGACCAAAACAGATTTGAAGAGTGCAACTCTCCTAGACGACAACAATAACCCAATTCACATCGATGACATTCAGGCATTCTTGAAGGAAATCACAACCAGATACTTCGAAGTAACAAATGATTACTTAAAAGAATATCAGGCTATCAGAAAATCCAGAAATGTAAAATCCATCATTGACTTGAAGGATGAATAATGACCCATGGCGTATTGATGTATGCACACAACAATCCCGAAATTGATTATTTCAAAATTGCATGCGCTAACGCGCTAATGGTGCAAGACAATCTTAAAGTTCCTGTGACCCTAGTAACAGACAAGGGCACCTATGACTACAGTGAATCAGTTTTAGGAAAGGAATTTATTGACAAATGTTTTGAACAGGTTATTATTGCAGACCGCAATTACACCTTTGTCAACCCCAGGAACTTTAGTGATACTTCCTATTCGGTAAAGAATTTGCAATTCTACAATTGCAATCACTGGGCTGCCTATGAATTGTCTCCATACGACGAAACGTTGTTTATTGATGCAGATTATCTTATAATGAGCTCTGCCCTTAATGCTTGCTGGGGCAGCGATAGCGAGGTAATGATTAACCATAAAATCATTTCTCCGTTCGGTGACGAACATTCGAAGTACATCGATGAGTTCGGAATTAAGTTATATTGGGCAACTGTAATCTATTTTAGGAAGTCGGACTTTGCAAAATTTCTGTTCGATCTGGTTAGAGAGATTCAAGACCATTACGGATTCTACAAGGATTTGTATTGCTTCTCATCGGGTATGTTCAGAAATGACAATGCATTCAGTATTGCAATTCATATGCTAAATGGCTTTTCGGAAGACACTACCATCATTGGACAATTACCAATTTCTGCCCTACTCATGGCGTGGGATACAGGTGATATTCAGTCAGTTAACAGCAAGAATGATATTACCATTTATTCGGAGAAGCACGGAGTCAATGGCGAGTATTTGTTGACCAGATTGAAAAATACCGATGTCCATATTATGAATAAATGGGCGATCAATCGTCATTCACAAAGGCTAATTGAACTTTATCAGGGACAAGAATGAGCAGGGGTTATTTAATTCTGGCACAAAACAATCGCAAGGAAGATTATGTCAAACTTGCGTATGCCTTAGCTTTGAGTATTAAGAATTCACAAAGTGGAGTTTCTAAAGTATGCCTGGCTACTAATGAAAAGAATGCACCCGACAAGTATCTCGATATTTTTGACCATGTAACAGATATTCCGTGGATCGATGCTGCTGCTACTTCCAAATGGAAGATTGAAAACAAGTGGAAGTATTATCATATGTCTCCGTTTGATGAAACAGTCATCTTGGACGCAGACATGTTATTCCCCGCAGATATTAGTCATTGGTGGGATGTCTTGTCCCAGCGTGACATTTGGATTACCGACAAGCCGAGGACCTTCCGCGGCGACATCATTACCTCTACAAAGTACAGAGAAACATTTGTAGCAAATGAATTACCAAATGTGTATACTGCGTTTATGTATTTCAAGAAGACTGCAATGACTGCAGAATTGTTTGAACTCACAGAAATTATCTTCAACAATTGGGAAAGGTTCTATTACGATTTCCTAGATGAGACTCGACCAAAACACTTATCCGGCGACGTGGCGTATGCACTTGCTATTAAGATTCTGGGAATCGAGAATGAATGTTTCGGCAATCTTGACTCGATGCCATCCTTTGTTCACATGAAGGCTCATTTGCAAGGTATCAATGAAAAATACATTACAGAAGATTGGCCACTGCATATTCCAACCTATTTCTCGGATGATGGTACGTTTAAGATTGGTAACTACCAACAAACACTACCATTTCACTACCACATCAAATCTTGGTTAACTGACGACATGATTCAGACCCTAGAAAGGAGACTCGATCTATGCAGTCGTTGATATTGATGTATGTATACTTTGATGCCAACGGGGACATCAAAGCCATAACTCCGAACTTAGATGAATATTTTGCATCAACTTGTTCTTTTGCAACTTTTCCAGTTGACGAAGTTACCGGATTCCTTACCGCACAGAAAAATCCGTACGACTATCTGATTAAGACTATTAAGAAAGCCGGTAATGTCACTTATAGAATTGCAAGAAAAGAAAGTAAGATTAATTACACAAGAACACTTGACAATTATCTTACTAAGGTAGAAATGGCTGGCAAGGATGAGGAATCGATTGTTCTCATTACTAATAATCCTAAAGACAGAGTGATCGGGATTCAAATTCATAAAGCGTTTAAGAACTTCTTAATAGACGGAACAGAAGAGGAACAAGCCGAAGCAGAGACTTTCTTCAATCGCCAATCCATCACTCTGTATTTTACAAAGAAAAATGATCCGTACCATTGGCTGCAAACAATCACGTTCTCTCCAAGAAACGCATACGACAATCCGAAACTTTACTTTAATTACGAAACAGATTTATCAGATGCAAGCGTCTATACTAAGAAAATTGTAAACAGCTATGCTTATCGGATAGAAAGGAATTAAGATGGCTTTTAAATCTATGAATGAATTCGATGTTGTGTTCATTAGCTTTGATGAAGACAATTGCGAAGAAAACTGGGCTGACTTACAAAACAAAGTGCCCTGGGCCAAACGTGTTCATGGCGTAAAAGGTTCGGATGCAGCACATAAAGCGGCAGCAGAATTGTCCGAGACCGAGTTGTTTGTTTCTATTGATGCAGACAACATTGTAGATCCGGCTTTCTTCGATTTAGAACTGGACCTAGATAATCCTAAGTTTGCAGGTAAAGCAATCAGCTGGGCAGCACAAAATCACATCAATGGACTAGAATACGGCAACGGCGGTTTAAAACTTTGGCCGAAACAATATGTACTAGATATGCGTACACATGAAAACGCAGATTCGGATGACCAAAGAAATCAAGTAGATTTCTGCTGGGAAGATTCATATATTCAGATGACCAACCAATACAGCGTTACCTATCCAAATGGTAGCCCTCGACAAGCATTCCGCGCAGGATTCCGTGAAGGTGTCAAGATGAGTCTGGTACAAGGTGGAAAGCCGGATGTAGATAACTTCAAGAAAGCCATTTGGTGGGGAAACTACAAGAGATTAATTACTTGGTGTTCTGTGGGTGCCGATGTTGAAAATGGTTTGTGGGCCATGTACGGTGCTCGCCTAGGATGTCAAATGACTAATCTCACCGACTGGGATTACATTAATGTCCGAGACTTCGAGTGGCTTAATAATTTCTTTGAGAAGAAAGTTAAGCCTAAGTTTGAATACAAGCAAACCAAATTCAATACAGCAACACCACAGAAATGTTATAAGACAAACTACCTTTGGGACCAGACAAAGTTACTAGAAGAAATTAAAGAACTTGGCATGGAATTGCGTAAAGGTATTGGTTTAGAAATTGCAGAACTCGATAGCATTCAGAGTAAATTCTATAAGGCAGCTTATGTGAATGTTCCGCGTATGGGTAAGATGATGACCGAAGAAGAGCTCAATCAACTAAGAAGAGTTAATAAGTGATTGATCAAAATTTCATTATTTCTTACACAGATGGTCTCTATTCTGTTAAACCGGAAAGTCGTCCCACGTATGATGAATTTCGAGATATGTTTAGTTCGGGCCAAATCAAAAGTAAAAACTGGGCAGTGAGTGCATTGAAGCCACATCTTAAGGGTAATGAAAGAATTATTCTTGTAGGTTCGTGGTTCGGCACACTAGGCATGATGATAAACAGAATTGCACCCGAAGCCCAAATTACTCTGCTTGATATTGATCCACGATGCAAAGAGTTTGTCGATTGGGTTTCTAGATTTCACTCAAGCGTATCTGCAATCACTGGTGATATGTATGACTATACCTATACAGAGGATGTCGTTATCAATACCAGCTGCGAGCATGTACCTGACTTAAACGCTTGGATTAGTGCCATTCCAAAAGGTACACTGGTACTTCTGCAATCGAATAATAATCGAGATTTAGAAGGCCACATCAATTGTTGTAATTCGGTAGATGACTTTGTATCGAAAGTCACATTAAATGAAATTCTATACAAAGGCGAATACATCATGCCAATGTACACCAGATACATGATTTTAGGAAGAGTATGAACGAACACGAGAGACACATAGAGATAAGGAAGAAGATTGATGATGTCAGTCCATCTTTCTGTGCTGCAAAATGGCAGCAGGTAACACTGCACCTTCATAACGGAAGAACACATAGTTGCCACCACCCTCGACCACATCAAATTCCTGTAGAAGAAATCAAAGTCGATGTAAGTGCATTGCACAACACCAAGTATAAGAAAGAACAAAGAAAGCAAATGCTTGAAGGTGTTCGTCCTAAAGAGTGCCAGTATTGCTGGAACGTCGAAGACCTCGAGGGTTATGCAAGAAACGAATTTCACTCTGACAGAGTAACCAAGTCTGCCGCAAATTGGGCCGCACCACATATCGATGACATTGCAAAGATGCCATGGGATCAGAATAGAAATCCATCTTACGTCGAAGTAAGTTTCTCTAACCTTTGCAACTTTAGATGCTCATATTGTTCTCCTGTCTATTCTAGTCGTTGGACGGAGGAAGCAGAAAGGCACGGGCCATATTCTACATCTAACAAATTCAATGGGCTCGAGTATTATAAGAGTGTTAACGAAATGCCAATTCACCATTCGGAATATAATCCTTATGTCGAAGCATTTTGGAAATGGTGGCCTGACCTAGTTAAAGATCTTGAAGTGTTCCGTATTACAGGCGGAGAACCGTTGCTTATCAACGACACGTTCAAAGTCCTCGATTACCTATACGAAAATCCACAGCCCAACCTTGAATTTGCGGTAAACACAAATGGTTGCGTTCCAGATAAGATGTTCGATAAGTTCATTGTTGGGATGAAAAAGCTTCTTGCTGAAAACAAAATCAAGAAAGCTCATGTCTATACCAGTGTCGACGGCTGGGGCAAGTATGCTGAATACGGACGCAATGGATTGAACTTCGAACAATGGAAATCAAATCTCATTCGTTTGCTAGAAGAAATTCCTGAACTCAAAGTTACTATTATGTGTACCACAAATATCTTTTCGATATTTGAATTCAAGAAGCTCATGGAATTTGTTTACGAGACAAAAATCAAATACATCAATCCGCAGAGAAATACTGCACTCACTATTGATGCAAATATTCTTCGTTTCCCAAATCATCAAAACCTGTCTATCCTCACTGACGACCTAAAGACTTGCTTTGATGAAACCCTTGTTTACATGAAAGAGAAGCAAGAAGGTATTAATGGAAATCCTTACTACCATGGCTTCTATGACTTTGAAGTTTCAAGACTTGAACGTCTGATTGAGTTTATGAAAACTGGACCACATTCGGGCGATAACATTGACTTGAATACTGCAAGAAGAGACTTTGCTATTTTTGTAGATGAACACGACGATCGCCGTGGTACTGATTTTATCGAGACATTTCCCGGTCTCGTCGATTTCTATTACATGTGCAGGGACCTATAAATACCTGTATGGAAAAAAGAATCGCAGTATTGATAAGCGGGGAATATCGTACATTCGATATTTGCCGCCCTACCATGAAGTTTCTAGATGACGAAAACACCGATGTGTATATAAGCACATGGGACAAATCGGTTTATAAAATGGCTAAGATTAATCTAGATAGGACAGAGGAAGTTACACTCGGTAGAATTTTATCTGCGCTCGGGCGACCGGCCAGAATTTGTATAGAAAATCGTAATCTTTTTTCCGACGACAGAAGGTATAATGTACCGATGGTACATCGCTGGATAAAGGGATTTGAAATGATACTCGATAGTGGTATTGAGTACGACTATGTTTTGATTACTAGACCTGATATCATATTCGATAAAGAAATTTTACACAAGATAGACTTCGAAAAATATAAGGATACGGTCGGGTTCGCATGGGGGAATTCGATACATTTAGGTAAGCTCAGCGATATCGTATTCCTATCATCGTTTGCTAATATGAAAAAGATTTTCGAGAAACTAACAATCGACGTTTGGGAATATGCAAAGGAAGGTGATTGGCATGTCTGGTGGCATCAATTTGTTTCCGAAATTGTTACTCCAGTAAATTGCTCGGAGTTTAGTCATGTTATTTTCTGCAGATTATGGGCCGATAAATCTCATTCTTTCCGTGACGTAGTGAACATACAACACGAATGGAGAGACCTTAACCTGCTTAACCAATGTGATATGTTCGGAAATACCTTCGCAGCAACCTGCTGGCCACCAGAAGTTTACGAACACGCCATTTCTAAATGGAATAGCGGAGGATTCAAACATCGTATATATGATTAAAGCAATTATCTTTGACCTAGATGGCGTATTAGCCGACACCGAACAAATGCATATCGACGCCTTCAACGAAGCAGCTCGTCGGATATTACCTGTTCATTTGCACGAACTCGTTGACAATATTTTCCATGATGGTAGAACTACAAAGCAAAAATTAGAATGCCTGTCGTCTGTTGGTAATATCGATGCTAAGACTATTCAAGAAATTGATTCACTCAAGCAATCTCTTGTAATTAGTAAACTCGAAAACATCAAGCCAGATGCCGACAAGATCTTCTTGTTGTGGGAATTGTCTAAGCAATACAAGCTGGCCCTTGCAAGTAATTCACGCAAACAAAATGTCGATGCTGTGTTATCATCGATGAAGATTGATAAATTCTTCGATGTAATTTTAACTTCGGAATTTATTTCGTCACCAAAGCCCGATCCAGAAATCTTTATCGAGTGTATGAAAATGTTGGGAGTGACTCCGGAGGAAACATTGATCTTCGAGGATTCGCCTGCTGGTCTCTGCGCAGCAATTGCCAGTTCGGCAAGAACTGTCCGCGTTTATGACAGTAAGGAAGTATATCTAGAAAGGATTTTAAATGAAATCAACAGAGCCGAAAATTAACGTTGTGATCCCGATGGCTGGATTAGGTTCAAGGTTTTCTGAAAAGGGGTACCTTGAACCTAAACCATTGATTAAGATTTTTGGCGAGCCAATGATTAAGTGGGTTCATAGAAACATTGGGCTTGATGCTAATTACATTTTCATCGTACAAAGACAGCACGACGAACAGTTCAACGCTACGTCTGTTATTAGGGAATTCTGCCCCGATGCTCAGTTTGTCTTCCTTGATAAAGTCACAGATGGTGCCGCTAGATCATTACTGATGGCTAAGGAATTGATTAACAACGACACACCCTTGTTCATTGTTAATTCAGATAATATGATTGAGTGGAACAATATCCATACGATCCAATCATTGCTCGACTCGGGAGTTGATGGAGGTATTATTACCACATACGGGGAGGGACCCAAGTGGTCCTACGCAAGCTTAGATGCCGACGGATTTGTTACAAAAACTGCAGAAAAAATCGAGATATCTAACAATGCTACTACCGGGCACTACTACTGGGCCAAAGGTAAATTTTTTGTTGAATCTGCAGAGAAGATGATTGAAAAGAACATCAGGTACAATAATGAATTCTATATTGCACCTGTGTATAACGAGTGTATTGAGAAGGGCAGGAAGATTGTTACCTGCCCTTGCGAGAAGTTCTGGAGCGTGGGCACACCCGAAGACCTTGATAACTTTATTCACAATTGCGATGTATCAAAGGTCAAAAATTCTATAGTCACTTGACTACTTATTTATTTCCAATAATTTCTTTTTATAAATAAATCACATCGAAAATTCGATGTTTTATTAATCTAAAGCAAATTATTATCAAATAGGAAATTAAATTATGACAGTTACAAGTATAGATATCTCCGGCTCACAAGGAATTACTTCCACTGGTGGACCAATTACATCATCGGGAACTATTAACGTCGGCCTCGGCGCTATAACACCAACAAGTGTTGCAGCAACATCTACCATTTCTGGAACTGATTTTACATCTTCCGGTAACTTAAATTTTTCTTTGAACGCTCAAAGAATTACAGGAGATATGAATTCTTCGACATCGCTGAATAGATTAGCATTTCAGAATAGTGTCACAGATGGATCGACAGCAGTTATGGCTATACCAAATGGTACAAGTAATAACGCATCATTTACAGTGCAAAATAGAAGTTCTACCGAAGCAGCGGGTGTATTGAATGTTGGAATTACGAACACCGAGTCATACATTCAAAGTTCAAGACGTAATTCTAGCGGAACAAGCTTACCATTAAATTTTAAAACAGGAAATGTTCCGACTACTAGATTATCTATTGATGTATCGGGCAATATAACTGCCTCAAACAATTTGACTGTAAATGGAACAGTCAATGTAGGAACACCGTCGCTGGGCTCTAAAATTATTGTGCAGGGTGGAACTACATCCGGTGCAGAATTTACGGCTGTAAACTCTAGTAATAGTGGGATATTGGCACTCGATTCCGGAAATGCAACAGACCCGGTGAGTATTTATATTTCGGATTATAATGCTATGCCTAGCATTGAATTAGTCGGATCGACTCCTACCAATCCGGGAGAGATCTGCCTCACAAACATACCAAATAATTTGGTTATCTACCTAACCTCTGATTTGAGTACAAACGAAGGAACAGCATCCGTTAGGAACAATAATGGTGGTGGTGGAGTAAGTATAAGTGGTGGCGTGCATAACGGTTCGTTTGGCGGACAACTTGTTGCTTTTAATGCCGATGAAAGTTCTACTGGTTTTACAGCCGCGGCAGGTGATGGCGTATCAACTCCAGCCACTTGTGGAGTTAACGGACCCGGATTAAATGGAAATATTAGCTTAATATCTTCAAATAATTTAACAGGTGATTCGGCCGCTAGAATTTCGGGAAATAGTTATTCGGGGACAAACAATGTTAGCCTTGATATAGTTCCTCAGAATGACGGAAAAATTAATATTACCAATCTAAATATTGCGACAAAATTTTCCACATCATCGTCTGTTTCTGGAAACATTACGTTAACGTCTGGTACAGCCACAGTATGGACTAATGCAGTTAATGCAAATAGTGTGATATTACTAACTGTAGGAACTCTTGGGACTGTTACTACTCCACAGCCGATTCATTGGTCAAACAAAGTTACTGGAACTAGCTTCGATATTGTATCAGCCAACAATACAGATACAAGTACAGTATCCTGGTTGATTATAGGATAAGTTTTCTAAAATCATCTGAGCAAACACCTAGTGGTGCGAGGGCACCACTTCTTATTTGTTCACAAAGTTCGGTATTGCTGTCGGGCATAACCATAATGCCATCATGTGTCACAACACCTGACCTGGCCCACTTAATTCCCTTAGAAGTAAACACAAATTCATCTCGGTCATGCCAGAATGTCTGGACTAGCTTGTTATTCCACAAGGTAACATAGCCTTCCAGATTCTTAGCATGAGCCCAGATACTTGCTCTTTCTAAGAATGAAAGAGAAACTTCCTCCTGGGGTTTATCGTGACCAAGATACCATTTGCCGTCAACTAGGCGTACATCAACCTCTACATCATAACCGGCGGCGATTGCCTCCTCGATGTAGGAAACTGTATTTTCTCTTTCAGCATTCCTGCCTTTGTAGTTTCCCCTGTGCGCTATCCTGATCATCCTCGCCTCATCTTCGAAATGTCGATTGCCTCTTCGTCACTAAAGATTGGTACGGCATTGCTCTTGTGCATTGTGCCGATACCCTTTACCTTTGTCCCTGTATATACTGGCGACGGTTTGGACGAACATGGTCCGGTAATCCATAGTCCGAGAGATCGAGGCGCCATTTTGTCTTCTTCGGACGTCTTTTCACCATGCTGCCCTTGGTTATTCTCATTACTACCATACCTTGTGATAGCAGGTTGGCTATTTGGCATCGCCTTCGTTTTATTATTCTGGGCATAGGACGTCGCAACTTTTGTTTGATGCTTCTCTTGTTGTGCCACTTTCTTGCCGCGCCCATACACGAACTCCAAAAATTGTTCGAATGTTTCTTTTGCTAGACCCATTTGCTTTAGGCGCACATTTCGTTCGCGCCATTGGCGTTCAAGTTCTTCACGCTGAGATTTTGTAGTTCTTTCAGCTCGTTTCTTTGTCCGCGTTGTCGAAAGCCACGGACCTTCCAAATGCATTGACATTGTTTATCCTAATGTGTATTTACGAAGATATGCTGCCGCATCCAGGATATGTGGTACTTCTGTATTCGACATATCTATAAGTTCTGCTTCAACTTGTAATTGTTCGCTGTACATCGCCAATAACTCGGATGCATATTTGTGGTCATCAGGACCAACACTATAGTACCAGTCACGCAAGGTATCTGGATCGGCATTCAACAGGAATGCCAGATTCTCCCTGTCATAGTCGCTCATTTTACTCATCTAGATTGCCGAGCATTTTTCCAAAATGTCTAATGGCATGTGCTGCTGCATGACAACCAGCACCCTCATTATTCTCGCCCGAATAGACACGGGCTTGAAGCTCTGCACGCCTTGCACACTCTTCTACAACCATTTCAAAAAATGGCATGATACTGAATTCAGTATGAGCCAGTGCATCATCTGAAAAGCCCGCTTGCCGCAACATCTTGTCTAACGCTTCCCAGCGATTTTTATTAAGTACCCAATCCTCGGGTGGAACGTATTCTTTAATTTTTGGCATCAAACCTTCCTCTGACGCATCATGGCAAACATCTTGAGTAATGCTTCTGCATTACCCTTTGCATCATCCACTGGATGGTGAGTGTGCTTTGTTTCGCGCAGATGTTTGAAGTTGCCATAGAGGTCACCGGTCATGCCCTTCCAGAAGGAACCCATGTTGGCAGATGACCAACCGAAAGGATTACGCCCTAGCTGCTGCCAGAAATAATAGTTCATGAAAGCAAAGTCGTAACCATTGTTATCCGACCAGAAGATCGGGCGCTTACCGGCAGGAACATTTTTCTGTAACCATGTTTCGAAGTTCTGCATCGCATCCCGCGGTTCAGGAAACTTCATGGTTTCTTCGCGTGTAAAACCACTTACTGCTAATGCTTCCGGAATATAGATTTCGGAAATGGGTTTTAGCTGTGCATAGAATGTTCTTTGGAACCCGGCTTCAACAATCACAGCACCGAAACAAATCATGCTGTGCATACCAGGGCATGGGCCGTCGGACTCGACGTCCACCATAATGTTTTGACTCATATTAATCTCCTTAAGCTATTTTATAACAGCTTGGGAAATTTGTCAAGCATTACGGTATTACAGTACCTTGGACTTGATTGTTCAGAGGGATGTGTGGAAGGATAAGGAATTGCAAGTCAATCTGCGCCCTTGGATACTGTTCGAATATTACTTGTCGAATTGTAGCGGCTGCGCCAAACCGAACTGCGAAGCTTGCAAGTCCGAGCGTAGTTGTTTTGTCGAAGATTGTATAGATTAGATTGCCTAATCCATTCTGATTGGTTTGGAAGTAATAAACAACTGGACCACCATAATCGCCATAGGGAATGACTTGCTTGGTGTTAATTGCATTGATGACTGCCTGTACATTGGAGTCTAGAGCAACTGTGCCCTGAGGTGTGCATACGAGATAATTTGCGTAAGGATAGTCCATACGCTTATTTATCACTCAAAGCGTTCTAGACTTTTCTCGACTGCCTTAACAGTTTGGCTCGCGGCAGCAGCAACGTTAGAAAGAAAATAAACAATGAAGAGACCGGTTCCAACGAACATGAGTGTTTGGACGAGCATCATTGCAAGTAGAAGACCAATACCAACTACAGAACAAACCGCATTAATAAATTTGCCGGCATTCTTATAACCTAGCAAATCTTCCTCAGACATTGTCTTGAACTTCTCAAACAGTTCTTCCTTTGTCTTGTTGCGATCATCACTCATAAAGTTCACCCTTCAGTTTAACAAATTCCAGAAGTTCAAAGAACTTATCTGGATAATGTAGGAAGTGGCAGCCAATCTGCTCTTCCAGTATATCTCTAGGAATCATGTGGAGTAAGGATGTTTCCTTAACCGCGTCGTGGTAAAACCAAAATGCGTCCACTAAAGCGTCCTCGTTCTTGCGAACTGCCTTAAAATATTTGAATCTGTATTGGTCATTCCTTACGATAGAGTGCTGCCTAAAAAGTTTGTGGTTAGCTACAAAACTTACCACTTCTTCTTGAAAATTGATCAGCTCGTTATTGTATAGGATCAAACTTCGTAGACCCAATTCCTCTATGGCCGCCCTTTCAAAAATATTAAGTGGCATGAAGCCAAGCCAGCTGCATTGTGCGTCAGTAATCATGCAGCCTACCGCAATGTTATACTTACTAACGACAGTGTCAATGCATTCTTGCATCATCTCTTCATACATGGCGGCGCTTTCGAAGCTCCAGCCAAAGTCTACTCTGAGTGATGAATTTGATTCTACAAATCGACGAATGGCGCCGATATCTCCGGGATTCTCGACACTCTTTCGAATAATGAGATTTCGAAGTGCGAGTTGTTCGGGGATTGGCTTGTGCAAGTCCAATCTGATGTATTGTTGAAACCCAATGGTGCAGCGTTCATTCAGAAGAGTGAATCTGTCCATTTTAGCTAAACCTTCTGCCCATGCAGTATTTAGCTGGATTTCATTTGCTTCGGTCATTCTGGACAGCCGCCACCTGTTCTAATATAGGAATAGATGTAGAGCCCGAATCCGCCGATTCCGAGGATAAATCCACCCCAAAAGAGTTCAGCAGGTAACCCAATGAACATTGCAATGCCCAGGCACAGAACGCCGGATAGGCAAGCGCCTATCAAAGTGGCAATTATTCCTGTACCAATTACCTCCCAGGTATCGGGAGTCTTTTTTGGATCAAACATCATCATGTTCGAGTTCGTCCGTTATGCACAACGCAATAACAAGAATTATTGCAGTAAGAAACCAAATCGGCAATAGCATCCAACTAATGAGTCGAAGACCAAAGTCTTTCAGTTTAAGCATCACTCACAAGTGAGTAGATTAACAATGGAAGCCAAATCAGAATTGTCCAGCCAAGCAAGAGGTTAATCCAAAAAATAGCCCTCTTCTGCTTATGTTTCCTGGACCGTGCAATAAAGAACGGCAAGAACATCAATAGGATGAGACAAATCAATCCTAGG
>Ga0207674_10005225_pt1 | contig 15451 bp, 16 predicted proteins | sample KBSCornC72_FD_184303 | JGI IMG/M metagenome (GOLD analysis project Ga0207674, IMG submission 184303) | Corn rhizosphere microbial communities from Kellogg Biological Station, Michigan, USA - KBS Corn C7-2 (SPAdes) (version 2) | ecosystem: Host-associated > Plants > Roots > Rhizosphere > Soil ... | reverse complement strand
ATTTTGATCCGGGGCAGAAATATTGGCAATGCCTCCAAGATTTAAAAAATAATCATAATCACCCAGTAACAGTGATTCCCCAATAGGAACAATGGGTGCGCCCTGTCCCCCTAAAGCGACATCCATGCTACGCAGGTCAGAGACAACCGGCAGCCGCGTAACGGCAGCGATTGCGGCCCCATCACCCAATTGTGCCGTCATTTTCCTGGAAGGAACATGAAATGTTGTATGCCCATGCGAAGAAACCAGTGATACTTTATATTCCAGGTGATGGTCCTGTATAAACCTGTTAACCTGGCGGCCCAAATAGTGACCATAATCTGTGTGCAGTAACTGGTAATCCAAAGCCGGCAAAGAAATGGCGGCTTTGAGCTTTTCTATCCACAGTTCTTCATATGGATAACAATCGGTATGCAATATTTCGTAGGTCCATTTGCCACCATTTTCCTCTATTTCTGCAAAAACGATATCCAGCCCGTCGAGCGAACTGCCGCTCATTAAACCTATAGGCCTGTAAACCATGAAACTGATTTTAGATTAGATTTGCTAAAACAAGCATCCTTAGTCATTCTGACCCTGATCAGGGAATCCAAAAGTAAGTGAAGTAGATTTAAAGAGAATGAAGACGTAGAACTTGGTCACTTCTTCAAAATCCTTCTGAATAGCCACCAACATCTCAAATCAACCAAAACAGATAAAGATGGTCGTAAACTTCAGTGAACAGCACAGCCTGGTCAGCAATTGGGTCGGCGAATTAAGAGATGTCGATATTCAGAATGACAGGATGCGATTTCGACAGAACCTGCAACGTATTGGCGAAGTTGCCGCATACGAGATCAGCAAGGTGCTCACTTTTGTAGAAAAGGAAGTGCAAACACCTTTGGGAATTGCTAATGTAAAAACAATGGAGTTTCAACCTGTACTCGCTACTATTCTTCGGGCAGGGTTGCCTTTACATCAAGGTTTGCTGAACTATTTTGACAAAGCCGACAATGCATTTATTTCTGCATACCGCAAGCACAAACCCGACGGAAGTTTTGAGATTAGCCTCGATTATGTTTCCTGCCCCGAATTGGAGGACCGGGTCGTGATCATTTCTGACCCTATGCTTGCAACGGGCTCTTCCTTAGTAAAAACCATCCATTTCCTGAAAGAAGAAGGCCGGCCCAAAGAAATTCATATCGTGGCCGCCATAGCCTGCACGGTTGGAATTGAATATGTAAAAAGGGAGGAGCCATCGGTTACAATCTGGTGCGGTGATATTGATGACGAGCTGACGGCAAAAGGCTACATTGTTCCCGGCCTGGGTGATGCCGGCGACCTTGCTTATGGATTAAAGGTTCAAATGTGAATAATAAAGTCCATTAACGTTTTATGAAGCAGCTATGAACTGCTTTTGCAAGTCTTGTTATTTGTCGTATTTTGCCTATCCCGTCCCCGTGTCTGCTGCGCCTTTGCGCAGCTTCAGCGAAGCAAGGCCGGTTGGGAGCAAGGCAATTTTGAAAATGAAAAAACGTTTTAATCCAGGATTTTCATTCTTGCCCGAAAAATTGCGGTTGACCAGAGAAAATTAATTGCTGAGATGAAAAAATTTCTTTTTACCCTCTTTGTTTGCGTTGCACTATCTGGCGTTTCCGTAGCGCAGGATCCCAACTTCTCGCAATTTTTTGCTTCACCACTTACGTTGAACCCGGCATTAACAGGAAAATTTGACGGCGTGTATCGCTTTGCTGCCAATTACAGGAACCAATGGCCAACCATCAGCAACGCGTATACGACGATGACCGCTTCAATCGATATGGGCATCATGAAAAACAGGGTGCCTGATTTTGATCAATTTGGTGTGGGCTTTATGGCATATAGTGACAAAGCGGGTGATGGTGCATTGAACAGCACATATCTCGGTCTCTCCGTTGCCTATCACAAAGCGCTGGATGAAAACGGGTATCACCAGATCGGCGCCGGCTTCCAGGGAACATATATGAACAAAAGATTGGATACGGAAAAGCTCACGTTTGAAGATCAATTGACTCCATTTGGTTTCACCGGTGTTACGAGTGAAAGCTTTTCTGCACGCGAGGTCAATCTACATTACTTTGATTTGAATGCGGGGTTTATCTACAACGGATCAACAAACGGATATAACAATTTTTATCTTGGAGCTTCGATGTATCATATCAACCGGCCGGAAGAAAGCTTTCAGAAAGGTGATTTTATCCTAAATGCCAGAACCACCATACAGGCGGGTGCCCGGATTCCTGTAGGCACCTACAATTCGCTGCATATTGCTGCTAATCACAGCATGCAGGCAAAAGCATACAATACCATGCTGGGCGGCGCATTCAGCCTCAATGTCAATAACGACGAAGAAGATCCAACCAATTTTTACCTGGGCACGTGGTATCGTTTTAATGACGCCATAATTCCGTATATGGGCCTTGAATTTAAAGACTGGCATTTTGGATTATCATACGATGTGAATACTTCATCATTGAAGGCAGCGTCCAATTCAAGAGGTGGAATAGAATTATCTCTCATCTACATCAAAAAACCCACCGATCCAAACGCGAAAAAACTGAATTGCCCCAAATTCTGACGTTTCAATTCTTTTAGGTTTCTGTATACATCTATCGCTCCTTAAATGACTGCTGCATATGCATAAACTTTTTTACCTGTTATTGGCTATTTCATTCTTCACTCCGCTGCAAAAATCATTTGCACAAAAAGATTCAACGCTCACACAAAAGATCACAAATGACTTTTGCATTGAATTTTCCAAAAAGGATTTCAGCGAACTGAAAGGATTTGAAATGGAGATCGGGCTCCTGGTTATTCCCATTATTGAAAAGTACAGCAAGGAGATAAAAAAGGAATGGGAGTTAGATCCGAAAAATGAAGAAGACTACGAAAAAATCAGCGAAAAAATCGGAAGGGAGGCTACTGTCGGTTGTCCAAAGTTCCTGGAGTTTATCAAGAATAATATTGACCAGATTAATGAAGTTTCAGATGATGATGATACAAAATCGATATCCGGCACCTTTCAGCGCTTGGAAGGGCAGTTGTTTACAGCGCTGGTGATAAAAACGAAAGCCGGCAAAGAAGAAAAATTATGGTGGTTCCAGTTTTTTGAAGGATCGCACGAACTGGCTAAGGATCCGGCCAGTCTTGCCAAAAAACAATTTACCATAAAGTACACAGAAATGGAAGTGTACGATGCTAAATTAAAAGAATACCGCACGATCAAAGTGATGAAAAGCCTTGCAGTCAACTGAGGAAAATAAAATTACATCTTCATCAGCAAGGGAAGCAGGAACCAGCAAAATAATGTAATTAACACGACGGATACAATGTTCATTACAAAGCCTGCTTTTGTCATCTGGCGTAGCCTGATATGGCCGCTTGCAAATACGATGGCGTTGGGTGGAGTACCCATAGGCAACATACTCGCACAACTTGCCGCGAGCGTCATCGGGAGACCCAATAAAAGAGGATTCATGCCGATGGCATCAGCGAGGGATGAAACTACCGGTGCAAATACGATAACCTGGGCCACATTACTCATCACTTCGCTGAGAAATATAGTTACAACAGTAATCACTAAAACTAAAATGAATTTGTTACCGGCGAATTGGGATAGCCACTGACCAAGCTGCTCCATTAACCCGGCATTTTCCAGCCCACTAGCCAATGATATTCCTCCGCCGAAAAGCAGCAAAATTCCCCACGCCATTTTACTTGTATCGCTCCACTCTAAGATCGATTCGTCCTTGTCGCCTTTTGCCGGGCAAATAAAAAGTGCACTACCACCCAATACAGCGATTACGGTATCATTCAACTTAAAAAGAGGTTGGGCGATATTGATAAGGTCCTTTGTAATCCACAACAAGGCCGTCGAAATAAAAATAACAAGCACTCTTTTTTCATTCTGAGACAGCGGTCCAAGCGCCGCTACTGAATTTCTTATGAGTTGTCGCGTTGCTGCATCTGATTTAATACGGTTGGGAAACAACCACTTTACCGTCACCCAATACAGGCTAAGTAACAGAATAAAGGCAAGTGGCGTACAAATCAACATCCACTTAATAAAGTCAACCTGGACCGAATACTTTTTTTCAATATAACCCACATAAGCCACATTAGGAGGTGTACCTATTATAGTTGATATACCCCCAAAATTGGACGCATAGGCAATAGCGAGCATGATGGCTAGTGAAAAATTGGCAATATTGCCATCACCTTTATTATTCTCCTTCATTACATGGATTACCGACAATGCGATCGGGAACATCATCATGGTCGTTGCCGTATTACTCAGCCACATGCTAAGTAAGCCGGTTGATAAAATAAAACCGAGCACGATTCTGTCGCCGCTTGTACCGGTAAGCCTGATAATGTTCAATGCGATCCTGCGATGCAAATTCCATTTTTCAATTGCCAGCCCGAGCATAAACCCGCCCATAAATAAAAAGATCACGGGGTTTGCGTATGGAGCAGCAGCCTCTTCCATTGAGGCAATTTTAAATAAAGGAAAAAATATGAGTGGCATGAGCGCTACTACCGGCATCGGCAATGCTTCCGTAATCCACCAGGTGATCATCAGGCCCCCGACCGCTAACACTTTTGAGGCAGCTTGTCCGACGTGGAAAGGATCAACAAAATATAAGATCAAAGCAACAACTAACCCTGCCAGCAAAGAAATAAGCCTGAGATTTTGCTTTGAGACTACAGCCAAAGGAGTGGTTTATTACTTCAAGATACAAAGAAGTCTTTTAAATCATGCCGATGTTAAACTTAACCACAGCTACAAACACAAAAAGTAACGTTTAATTTTTGACCTCTACTTTGGTCTACCACTCACAAATCGATTACCCCTGATATAAAATCTGTATGGCAGCAGCGCATCCGCTCCTGCATAATCCACTCCAATCCTTGGAGAAGCCTCGACGTCTTTCTTCGGGTATTCGAACCCATCATCAGCGAGGAAGATCGTCTTGCCCGTCAATGATATGCCGGTATCAGAGGTAGAAATCCCCAATGCTTTTGATACATTTCCCGGTCCCCTCGTCAGCGAACTATCCAATTGTTTTTTCCCGGTTCTGTATAACATGGTTTCAATTCCTTTTACCGGCTCTGCCGATCGGATAAGGATGGCGTGCGGAGTTCCCCTCACATGCGTGACAACGTTAAACAAATGATGTATACCATAACACAAATAAACATAAGCGAGTCCCCCGGCTTCATACATTACTTTGTTGCGCTTTGTTATTTTTCCCCCAAACGCATGTGACGCCCTGTCTGGTGCTCCGGCGTATGCTTCACATTCAACAATACGCCCGGAAGTAATGATGCCGTCCTTTTTTGTCACCAATAATTTTCCCAGTAGTTCCTTTGCAATCAGCAACACATTTTCCCTTCTGTAAAACTCGACCTGAAGTTTTTTCATATCCAAATAAGTTAACTGTTACCATTTCTAATTTCCAGTTACCAGTAACCGGTAACCAGTAACCGGAAACCGGGAACCGCCTTGCCCATTGCCAATTGTACGCTAATCAACTATATTTACGATCTCAAAAATAATCCTTGCTTAAAGAAATTGTAATAGGCATTCAATCATGGAGCGAAGCTCACCGTTTTATCAATCAGCACAAACTTTGGAAATGGGTTGTTGTCCCGGGGATTATTTACACTATTCTTTTTATCACCGCTCTTTATTTTGCAGGCAAATCTGCGACTGCCGTTACCGAATATTTTACGCACATTCTTGAATTAAGCAGCTGGATTCAAAAATTTCAAAACAGCCTTTTGGGTTTCCTGTTCACTTTTGCCGGTATCATCCTGTGGCTAACGTTGTTGCTCTTTTACTTTTCGTTTTTTAAATATTTATGCCTGATCATTGGTTCCCCGGTGTTTGCTTACCTGAGCAGGAAAACAGAATCTATTCTTGACAACAATGAACTCAAACCCGGTTGGGGAGGTATCGGCAAAGAAATTAACAGGGGAACCTGGATCGCATTAAGAAACTGTGGTTTGCAAACAATTTATCTCGCAGGGCTTGTTTTTTTATGCCTCGTCCCTGTAATCGGATGGATCACTCCGCTCATTGCACTCATGATTGAATTTCATTATCACGGTTTTTCCATGCTTGATTACGGGCTTGCCAGGAAAAAGTTTTCGGTTCCCGAAAGCCGCAAGTTTATCAACCGGCACCGGGGGCTGACTATAAGCAGCGGGTTTTTATTTTACCTGGTGCATGCGGCGATCTTTTTTGCTCCTTCGTACGCAATCATTGCAGCTACCATTACTGTTAGTAAAGTAAAAGGCAGTTAATATGCAGAAGCCGGTTGTTTACCTGGTTCCCTCTTTACTGGATGAAACCGCCATTCATACAATCCCGGCGTATCTGGCGGGTTCCATAAAGAAATGCCAGGTATTCTTTGTAGAGAATGAACGGTCAGCAAGGCGCTTTCTCAAACAACTGTGGAAAACGCATCACCCAAATGAGGAATTGATCATCGATAATTTCGAGTGGTTTACCATACACAAGACAGAAGAGGAAGCTGTAAAAGCGTTCAGGCAAAAACTTGGCGAAGGAAAAAACATTGGAATTATTAGTGAAGCCGGCTGCCCCGGCGTAGCGGATCCCGGCCAATTGCTGGTAGCGGCCGCCCAGGAAATGAATATCATTATAAAGCCATTGGCGGGCCCGAATTCCATACTGCTTGCATTAATGGCCAGTGGCATGAACGGTCAGCAATTCCAGTTTGTGGGCTACCTGCCAATCGATATTCAACAACGATTGCAATCACTCAAAGAGCTCGAAGCAGAGTCAAAACGAAAAAACTGCACGCAAATATTCATAGAAACGCCTTATCGAAACAACCAGTTGATTGAGGTCCTCTTGAAAACATGTAAACCTTCCACACGCTTGTGCATTGGGGTCGATATTACCGGGGAAGATGAATGGATAAAAACTAAATCGATCGGGGAATGGAAAAAGGAAAAAGTAGATATTCATAAAAGGCCCGCCATTTTCCTGCTCCTGGCGCCATGATTAAAAACGGCTATCAGGGTTCCTCATTGAAATTATGCTATCGACAATATACCTGGTATTGCCGCGCCACGGAATTATGCCATTGTATTCTTTGTAATGCAGGTCAAAAATTTTACCCGAATTCATCTTAAGCACTTCAAACACTTCCTTGCTTTTGATCGAGAACTCGAATTCATTGGACTGTATCGATCCCACCGCTTTGGTCCTTAATCCCTCTTGTATCAATTTACCCTCATAGGTCTTAAATAACTGGCCTTTACGTACAGCATAATTTAAGTATCCTGACTTGACGCCGTCACTCGTATATGGAAAATAATACTTCCAATAGATGTATCCTGCCAGCACAAGGATCAAAATAATAACAAACGTTCGAAAAAACCTCCTGAAGCCTGAGCCCCTGCGCTTGCCCTCTTTTTTTAATTCATCCATACAAGGCTTTTATAACAAAAAATTTGTGATGCTAATCAATATAAATTATACATTTGTACTCAATTTACAATTTGTTTGTAAACGTGAATAATATTTTGACCCATACTAAACAAATGGCCTTTCACGGATCCAATACAACTGGTGTATACGCTGTAGGTTACGATGTGTTTACCTTCAGCCGCCCCCGACGCCGTCCTGAATGCTGACAGGACGAACCCCTTACCACGGTCCCTGTCAGTGAACCTTTATCCGCAAACTCAATCAGGACTGGTCATCCCTACTATATTCAATTATTTACAACGTGGACAATCAAGAGATCATCATAAGGGTTGCTACCCAGGATGATAAAAAATATTCAACCATCATCACTGATGAAATGGAATCATCGGCGGCGGCCAGGGGTACCGGGATTGCCAAACGAAGCCCTGAATACATCGAGACAAAGATAGACGAGGGCAAAGCAGTCATTGCCGTTACCAAGGATGGGACCTGGGTGGGCTTTTGTTATATCGAAACCTGGAGTCATGGCGAATATGTTGCAAACAGCGGGCTGATTGTTGCTCCGGCCTTCAGAAAAAGTGGCGTGGCCAAAGCGATCAAGCAAAGAATTTTTAATCTGTCGAGAGTAAAATATCCTGAGGCTAAGATATTTGGACTTACTACGGGTCTTGCTGTAATGAAAATCAACAGCGACCTGGGTTATGAACCCGTAACCTATTCGGAACTGACACAAGACGAAGCATTCTGGGCCGGCTGCAAGAGCTGTGTGAACTATGATATTCTCATGAGCAAGGAAAGGAAGAATTGCATGTGTACCGCCATGCTTTTCGACCCCAAGGATCATTATGAGCCCGAAGAAACCAAAGAATTTTTCAAAGAAAATGTAAAGGGCTTTGAACGATTGCTTCGTTTTAAGCAATGGAAACTATTGAAACCTTTCTTAAAAAAAGATAAGGGAAACAATGGCGGCAGCAAACCGAAGTCGCTGCTGCATCATTTATTTCATTTTTGATTCCACTGCTGAGGGCTGAGGCCATTGCAAGGTCATCAAAGACAAATCATTTAATAAACTCCTGTTCAATTTATAATGAACCAGACAATGCAAACTTCTTCAGATTCATCTTTAGCGCCCGGAAGTAAAGTGGTTCTCGGCTTTAGCGGTGGTTTGGATACTTCCTATTGTGTAAAGTACCTGACGGAGGAGAAAGGCTACGAAGTGCATAGTGTTATAGTAAATACGGGAGGTTTCACCGCAGAAGAGTTAACCCAGATCGAAGCGCACGCTTATAACTTAGGAGTTAAGTCGCACAAGACCGTTAATGCTATAAAAAGTTATTATGACAGCATCATCCGGTATTTGATTTATGGAAATGTACTAAAAAACAATACTTACCCATTAAGTGTCTCGGCGGAAAGGCTCAGCCAGGCACTGCATATTGCCGACCACGCCAATGAATTGAAAGCCGATGCCGTTGCCCATGGAAGTACCGGCGCAGGAAATGACCAGGTGAGATTTGACATGATCTTTCATATTATGATCCCCGGCATCGCTATTATCACGCCGATCAGGGATTTGAAATTAAGCCGCGAAGAAGAGATCGAATACCTGAAAAGCAAAGGAGTGGAAATGAATTTTGCCAAAGCCATTTACTCCATCAACAAGGGATTGTGGGGTACCAGTGTCGGAGGTAAAGAAACACTGTCCTCAAAGGGAATATTACCCGAAGAAGCCTGGCCCACGCAGGTTACAAAAACGGGTAGCGAAGAAGTGAAGCTGTATTTTGAGAAAGGCGAATTGAAGAGCGTTAATGATAATAGTTTCAATCATCCATCAGAAGCAATTCAATTTTTGCAATCTATCGCGGGACCTTATGGAGTCGGAAGAGACATTCATGTTGGCGATACTATAATAGGAATAAAAGGGCGTGTGGGTTTTGAAGCAGCGGCGCCGATGGTAATTCTGAAAGCGCACCATGCCCTGGAAAAACATGTGCTCACTAAGTGGCAACTAAACTGGAAGGACCAGGTTGCACAATTCTATGGCAACTGGCTTCATGAAGGACAAATTCTGGATCCTGTAATGAGAGACATGGAGGCATACCTGGAGAGCAGTCAGCGAAACGTTACAGGTGAAGTGTATGTATTGCTGCAACCCTATCGCTTCCAGGTGATCGGAATTGAAAGCAAGTTTGACCTTATGAACAGCAAATTTGGAAAATACGGTGAAATGAATGCAGGTTTCACCGGCCAGGATGTGCGTGGTTTCAGCCGGATTTTTGGCAACCAGACTATGATTTACCACCTCGTGAAAACAGATACCGTTCAGAAGGCGGAATAGAAATGTTAATTGATCCTTTAAACACTTAATAAGCTGGCATGGCAAAGAAATCACCTTTAACTCCGAGGGTCAGCACGAAAATTTCGCCGGCGCTTGCAAGCCGGGCGAAGCGGGCGAATGGACGGCAGCATTCTATTAAAGCCGGCATCATTGGAAGCGCCGGTTATACGGGAGGAGAATTGATAAGATTGTTGTTAAACCATCCTTTCTCGGAATTAACATTCATTAATAGCCGCAGCAATGCAGGAAAATTAATTCATGAAATACACAACGACCTGATAGGTGAGACACAATTAAGGTTTACCGACGACCTGAGTTTTTTGGCAAGTGGAGCGATTGATGTTCTTTTCCTTTGCCTGGGTCATGGAGAATCAAAGAAATTTATTGCAGAACACAAAATAGGCGGCAAAACAAAAGTAATTGACCTCGCCAATGATTTCCGCCTCTCAAATAAGGGTGAACGCCCCACTATCAATGGAAAGGAGGTCGTCTATGGCCTGCCTGAACTAAACCGCGACCAAATAAAAAAGGCACAGCATGTTGCCAATCCCGGTTGCTTTGCAACTTCCATACAATTAGGATTATTGCCATTGGCTAAAGCAGGCCTTCTTGACGAGATCTATACGACCGGTATTACCGGTTCCACCGGTGCGGGACAATCCCTGGCACCCACATCGCATTTCAGCTGGAGGGCAAATAATATCCAGGCATATAAAACACTAACGCATCAGCACCTCGATGAGATCGGAGAGTCATTGCTTCAGCTACAACCCGGAAGTGACATACAACTGAGTTTTGTACCCTGGCGGGGTGACTTTACCAGGGGCATTTTTATAAGTTCAACCATCACCTGTGAGCTTAATTTAAAAGATTTGAATAAACTGTTTGATGATTACTACAGGGGGCATCCGTTTACCCATGTAAGCAAGGATGCTATTTATTTGAAACAGGTTGTGAATACAAACAAGGCTGTTATTCACCTTGAAAAAGCGGGAACCAAGCTTGTAGTACATTCTACGATTGATAATCTACTGAAAGGCGCAAGCGGCCAGGCTGTGCAAAATATGAACTTAATGTTTGGATTGGATGAAAGCATGGGCCTGAGATTGAAGCCCTCGGGTTTTTAATTGAATCGTTGTGTTTAATGGAATAAATTTTTAATTCTGAAATCTGTCAATTTATAATATGAAACTATTTGATGTCTATCCCATCAACAATGTCACGATTACAAAGGCAAGGGGATCGTATGTATGGGATGATCAGGGTGAACAATATCTTGACCTGTATGGAGGTCATGCTGTCATCAGCATTGGGCATAATCATCCGCATTGGGTCACCCGGATAGAAGATCAGCTTGAGAAGATCGCTTTCTATTCCAATTCGATCAAAATTCCGTTGCAGCAGGAGCTGGCAGAAAAGCTGGGAAAAATTTCGGGTAAAGCGGATTATCAATTGTTTCTATGCAACTCTGGAGCTGAAGCCAACGAAAACGCATTTAAACTGGCTTCATTTCACAACGGCAGAAAAAAAATTATTGCTTTCAGCAAGAGCTTTCATGGCAGGACTTCACTGGCTGTGGCAGCTACTGACAATAAGAATCTTGTTGCACCGGTAAATGAGACAGAGAACGTAATATTTCTTCCTTTCAATGATGAAGATGCCCTCGCAGAATGTTTCAAAGAAAATGGAAACGAAATATCGTCTGTCATTATTGAAGGCATACAGGGCGTGGGAGGCATCAACGTTGCTGATGACTCATTTCTGAGAAAGATCCGTTCGCTATGTGATGAGTATGGTGCCGTTTATATTGCTGACAGTGTCCAATGTGGTTATGGCAGAACGGGTAAATTTTTCAGTCATGATTTCGCAGGCGTAAACGCTGATATTTATTCGATGGCTAAAGGAATGGGTAATGGTTTCCCGGTGGCGGGTATCATCGTCGCACCGCATATCAAGCCAAAGCATTTTATGTTGGGTACCACATTTGGTGGCAACCACCTGGCCTGCGCTGCCGCATTAGCCGTGTTAGAGATAATTGAAAAAGAAAAGTTGATGGGAAACGCGGTGATGATCGGAAAATACCTCCGCGAAGAGCTATCAGCTATTCCGGAATTAAAAAATGTGCGAGGACGCGGGCTGATGATTGGTTTTGACACACCGGATCAGCTAAAGGATCTGAAGAAGAATTTATTGACCAATCAGAAAATCTTTACGGGCGAGGCCAAACCAAATGTGATTCGTCTTCTTCCATCTCTTGCACTAAAGAAAAGAGACGCGGAGCAATTCATAGAATCGATAAAAGAAGAAATTCAGCAAATATTATCTCCAACGCCTTTAAACCTGTCATGAGAAATTTTACATCTGTAAACGATTTGAAAGGTTCTCAGGCCGATGAGGACCTACCAGGGGCCATTGACGGATTGGTGCAAAAAGCCCTCGAGTACAAGGCTGATGCCTTCAAAGACAGAACACTTGGAGCTAATAAACGAATCGGTTGTTTGTTTTTAAACCCAAGCATGCGTACAAGACTGAGCACACAGATAGCTGCGCAAAACCTGGGCATGGAATCAATCATTTTTAACGTAGGCAATGAGGGTTGGGCACTGGAATTTGAAGAGGAAGCCATCATGAGTGGAAGTACCGTAGAACATGTGAAGGACGCTGCCCCGATTTTTGGAAAATATTTCGATATCCTCGCTATCAGGACATTTCCATCGCTGAAAAACCGTGAAGATGATTACAGTGAACTCTTCATTAAACAGTTTATTAAATATGCAGGGATCCCTGTTGTCAGCCTCGAAAGCGCGACCCTTCACCCCCTGCAATCATTGACGGATATTCTCACCATAATTGAAAATTTTTCGGATAGCAGACACTCAGCACAACCGAAAACCAAAAATCCTGCGGCCGCCGAAGGCTTGCCGCAGGCGCGGCAAAAACCTAAAATTGTTTTAACCTGGGCTCCCCATGTAAAACCTTTGCCACAATGCGTCGCCAATAGCTTTGCCCAATGGATTAATGCATGGGGTGAAGCGAATTTTGTTATAACCCATCCCGAAGACTACGAGCTGGATGAGCAGTTCACCGATGGGGCAACGATTATCCGGGACCAGGATGCTGCATTAAAGGACGCCGATTTTGTATACGTTAAGAACTGGAGTACCTATCATGATTATGGGCGCATCTACTGCAACGATCCCGCATGGATGCTGACCAATGAAAAATTAAAGCTGACCAGCAATGCAAAAGTGATGCATTGTTTGCCGGTAAGAAGAAATGTGGAGCTAAGTGATGAAGTGCTGGACGGACCGAACAGTATCGTTACGCAGGAAGCGTCAAACAGGGTATGGGCGGCACAAGCGGTCCTTTCAGAAATACTAAAGAACAGTGGATAAGCTGTATGTCATAAAAATCGGGGGAAATATTATTGATGAAGAAGCAAAGCTTTCTTCATTCCTGGAAGATTTTTCATCGGTCAACGACAAAAAAATACTGGTGCACGGAGGAGGTAAGTTGGCGACGAGAATGGCGGAACAATTGGGGATTGAACAAAAGCTCATTGATGGAAGACGGATAACAGACGCGGAAACGTTGAAAATCGTTACCATGGTTTACGCCGGTTATATCAATAAGAATATTGTTGCAAGATTGCAGTCCAGGAATTGCAACGCTATGGGACTATGTGGCGCGGATGGTGATGTTATATTGGCGCACAAACGGCAGCACCCCGTACTTGACTACGGTTTTGTAGGAGACATTGATGCAATCAATACCGATTTAATCGCCGGCCTGCTGCAAAAAAATATTGCCATTGTATTTGCTCCTCTTACTCATGATCACCAGGGACAATTACTCAATACAAATGCGGATACCATTGCCCAGGAAATTGCAACGGCAATGAGCGGCCTCTATGATGTGCATTTAATCTATTCATTTGAAAAGGCGGGAGTCTTATTGGATGTAAATGACGAATCAACCGTAATAAATAAACTCGAATGGGAATACTACCAGCAATTAAAGACTCCATCCAATGGTAACAAGACGAAAATATTTGCCGGCATGATCCCAAAACTGGATAATGCATTTACGGCTCTGAACAACGGCGTGAAAAAAGTAATTATCGGTAAAGCTGAGGAATTAGAGGAACTGATTGCCGGTACCTGCGGAACAACCATTACCAATGAATAATAAAATAGATATCCTGTATTCCGATGCTGTCGGGTTGTTAAAAGAACTTATTGCCACGCCTTCGTTTAGTAAAGAGGAAGATGAGACTGCGGGCATACTTTGCCGTTTTATCGGTGAAAGGGGAATTCAGCATTCCCGGGTTGGGAATAACGTGTATGCCCTGAATAAATTCTACGATGGTAGCAAGCCAAGTGTACTACTCAATTCTCATCATGATACGGTAAAACCAAACAAGGGATACACCTTCGACCCATTCTCTCCATTTGAAAAAGACGGGAAGTTGTTTGGTCTTGGCAGCAATGACGCAGGTGGCTGCCTTGTATCATTACTGGCCACATTTCTATATTTCTATGACAAAGAAGGAATGAATCATAATGTGGTATTTGCGGCAAGTGCTGAAGAAGAGATTAGTGGTGTGAATGGAGTTGAGCTGGTACTTCCCTACCTTGGCAAATTGGACTATGGCATTGTTGGAGAGCCGACAAAACTGGAAATGGCGGTTGCAGAACGCGGTCTTATGGTGATCGATTGTACCGCCGAAGGTAAATCGGGTCATGCGGCGAGGAACGAAGGTGAAAATGCATTGTACAAAGCTGTTGACGATATCACGTGGTTGCGAAACTATAAATTGGGAAAAGTTAGCCCGCTTTTGGGTGAATCCAGGCTGACAGCAACAGTGATCAATACGGAAAATATCCAGCACAATGTAGTACCGTCTCAGTGCAAATTTGTGATTGACGTGAGGGTAAATGAACTCTATACATTTGAAGAGATCCTGGATTTGTTAAAGAATAATCTCAAAAGCAAATTCAAGCCACGCACCACCCGTATGAAATCGACTTCGATTCCGCTGGATCACTTGTTGGTAAAAGCCGGAATAACCCTTGGCCGGGGATACTTCGGTTCCCCTACTACATCCGACAAGGCGCTAATGCCGTTTGCCACCTTAAAAATGGGACCGGGCGACAGTGCCCGCAGCCATACTGCTGATGAATTTATTTACCTAAATGAGATAAAAGAAGGGATAGTAACCTATGTTAAGTTGGTAGAACAGTTATTGTAGTTACCGGTTACCGGTTGTCAGTTACAGGTTGCTGGTTACCAGTTACAGGTTACGAGTCGTTCGATCACATTCGTGTATAAATATTAATTTAAGTTCGCAATACACCATTTATGAAAAGTTACAGGGATTTGGAAATATATAAAGAATCGAAGGGACTGGCAATTGAAATCCACAAAATGACTTTGCAGCTTCCGAAGTTTGAACTATTTGAAGAAGGAGGGCAGATAAGACGTTCGTCAAAATCTGTGACTGCTATGATTGCTGAAAGTTATGCGAGAAAAAGGTATAAAGGTGATTTTGTTAGATATCTCGTTTATGGACAGGCAGAATGTGACGAAACAATGGTACACCTGGATTCCTTATTTGAAACGCAATCATTAAA
>Ga0207674_10005224_pt1 | contig 15453 bp, 11 predicted proteins | sample KBSCornC72_FD_184303 | JGI IMG/M metagenome (GOLD analysis project Ga0207674, IMG submission 184303) | Corn rhizosphere microbial communities from Kellogg Biological Station, Michigan, USA - KBS Corn C7-2 (SPAdes) (version 2) | ecosystem: Host-associated > Plants > Roots > Rhizosphere > Soil ... | reverse complement strand
ATCAAGGTGCTGCACCTGAACGATTCGAAGAAGGAGTTGGGCAGCCGCGTGGATCGGCACGACCACATCGGGCGCGGGCGGATCGGGCTCGACGGGTTTCGGCCGATCGTGCGGGATAGGCGGTGGCGGGATATCCCGAAGATCTTGGAGACGCCAAAGGGGCCGGATGAAAAGGGGCTGGAGTGGGACGCGGTGAATCTGGAGACGCTGCGGGGGTTGATGTGAGGGGCGCGTGGGGCCTGATTGGAATTGGCGCGCGAATTCATAATTGCCGTCATTACGCGTTGTCGGATTCAATGTGGCGACAAGCATGGCGCGACGATCCGACTTGAATGACGATCTTGCCGGGCGGTTGTTTCGCCACGTGGACATGCTCGCGGGGGTGATCGGTGAGCGGAACGTGTATCGCTACGGCGGGCTGGAGGCGGCGGCGCGGTACGTCGAAGACACGTTTCGCGCGGCGGGTTATGAGCCGCAGGCGCAGGAATTCAGCGCGTATCGCAAGCCGGTACGCAACATCGAAGTCGAGATTCGCGGGTGCAAGTCGCCGGAGCGCGTGTGGGTCGTCGGCGGGCATTACGATTCGATCGACGGCAGTCCGGCGGCGGACGACAACGCGTCGGCGGTGGCCGGGGTGCTGGAAATCGCGCGGCTGGTGAGGGATTGTCGGCCGCGCGACACGGTGCGGTTCGTCGCGTTCGTCAACGAGGAGCCGCCGTTCTACAAGGGGCCGCAGATGGGGAGCGTCGTCTACGCGCGGCGGTGCGCCGAGCGAAACGAGCAGATCCGGGGAATGATCAATCTGGAAATGATCGGCTATTACCGCGACGAGCGCGGTTCGCAGACTTATCCCCATCCGCTGAACCGCGCACCGTGGCGGTACGTGCTGCCGAGCCGCGGGAACTTCATCGCGTTCGTCGGGAACATGAATTCGTTTTGGTTCACGCGCCGGTGCAAGCGGCTGTTTCGCCGGTCGGTTCGCTTTCCGACGAAATGGGTCGCCGCGCCGGATCGGATCGACGGCACGGGGATGTCGGATCACTGGTCGTTTTGGCAGGAGGGGTATCGTGCGGTCATGGTCACGGATACGGCGTTCTTCCGCAATCCGAATTATCACAAGCCGTCGGACAGACCGGACACGCTGGATTACCCGCGCATGGCTAAGGTCGTGGCGGGGTTGGCGGGAATGACGAGGCGATTGATCGGAGCACGGTCGCCCAAGAGAGAGATTTAGAAGGTTGATCAGCCCGCCTTGAGGGCTCGCAGAACGGCCGGTGGGATGGCGTAGACGGTCTTGGGCTTTTGCGGTGTGATCGGGGAGCTGCCCAGGGAGTGGATGGGCGAGGTGGCGTCGCGGACGGATTGGACGCGGAGGTCGCGGTCGGCTTCCAGCGAAACGTCGATCGCGTCGACGCGGTTGCCGGCCTTGTCGAAGAGCAGGCGGACGATCGGGCGTGACAAATCGCGCGACGGTACTTTGACGACGACGCCTTGATACCCCTCGTGGGCGCCGTTGAGCATCACGACGGACGAGCAGACCGGATAGGGGGGCACGACGGACTGGAAGATGCGTACGGCTTCGGCGTTCAAATGCGAGCCGGCGTAGGCGCCGATCGTCGCCACCACTTCGTCCACCGGCAACGCGCGGCGGTAGGGGCGGTGCGAGGCCATCGCGTCGTAGACGTCGGCCACGGCGGCGAGTGCGCCGAAATCGTGGATCAGGCCGGGCTCGTTCTCACCGAGGCGGTTGTTGCCCTTCAGGCCGCGGGGGTAGCCCGAGCCGTCCTGGCGCTCGTGGTGCTGGTAGGCGACTTGGGGCGTCAGGCTCCCCAGGCGCGGGGCGAGCGAGCGGATCAGCTCGTATCCCATCGTCGTGTGGCCCTTGAGGCGCTCGAACTGTTCGGGCGTCAGCGGGCCGGGCTGGTTGAGGATTTGCGGTTCGATCATCACCTTGCCGAGATCGTGCAGCAGGCAGCCCATGCCGAAGGCGCGGGAACGGGCGCGATCCCACCGGGCCCGCTTGGCGAGTACGAGGGCCATGATCGTGACGTCGATCGAATGCTGGAACGTATAGAGATCGTGCGTCTTGATCGAGTTGAGCCCCATCAGCACTTCCTGGTTGCCCAGTTCGTCCAGGATGAGGTCGACGTCCTTCGACAGGGAGTAGAGGTAATCGGCGACACCGGACGCGGCGGCGGCGCGGACCAGCAGGTCGCCTTCCAGGTTGTGCCGCATCTCGTCGACCGACGACTTGCGCATTTCCTCGGTGGCCTCCGCGAGCTCGTCGAAGGTGCGCGAGATGTTCTTGAGCACGCGCGTGCGCGACTCGGCCGAGATCGGCTGGGGGATCTCGACGTCGGCGGTGTCGGGGTCGGCGATGTAGACGGCGGGGACGCCCAGGGTCTGCAGCGTCGCGACGTAGGCGGCGGTGAGAATGGTGCCGCGCGTCAGGAGCACCTGCCCGCGCGCGCCGCGGACGGCCTCCCCCAGTCTCATGCCGGCGCTGATCTTGTCGATGTTGACGATTCGCATGATCGACTTCCCGCAAACCTTTCCGCGGCCGAAAAGCGCCCCGCTAAGGTCTATTTTCGTCCATATTTGCGCCGGGCTTTTGGCCAAATTGGCCGCCCAACCTCCCCACCTCATCCGACCCGGTTATCCGGCCGATCTAATGAAGAGGACGATCCGTCGCGGGGCCGTCCCCCCCGGGAGCGACTGGGGCTGACATTGGTAAGGTACGCCAGCGTGAAGACAGCAGCAGTTACGTCCGTCACACACCGATCGCAACAGCGCCGCGCGCAGTTGTTCGAGATCGCCGATTCGATCTCACTGCTGCCGTCGACGCTCATGGCGCCGATGAAGGTCCTACAACTGCACCGCAAGGGCAATGCGACAATGGATCAGTACGCCGAGGCGATCTGCGCCGACGCGTCGCTGGTTTCCAAGATTATGGGGCTGGTAAACTCGGCCGCGTTCAGGCCGGCGCAGCCGATCACCAAGCTGTCACACGCGCTGGTGATGATTGGCCTCAAGAACCTGCTGCCGCTGGTGTTCGGGGTGTCGCTGGGCGGGATTTACAACAAGATCGGCATCCCGGCGGAGGAGCGGAGCGGGATCTGGCGGGCGTCGTTGCTCAAGGCGGTGACGGCGCGCGAGTACGCCCGCGCCAACGCGCCCGATCAGGTCGAAGAGGCGTTCGTCGCCGCCCTGCTCCAGGACATCGCGCTGCCGGTGCTGCACGCGGCGGATCGGTCGGCGTGGCCCGAGGCGGTGGCGGTGCTCGACATGACCGACACCAACGCCCGCGGCACGCGGGAGCGCGCCATGTACGGCACCGATCACGCCGAGCTGGGCGCCAAGATCGCGCGGCGGCTGGGCCTGCCCGAGTTGTACCGCGAGGCGATCGCCAACCATCACGCGCCCGCCGGTCCGTTCGGCGGGGGGAACCTGGGGCTGTCGCGGGCGATCTCGATCGCGGCGGCGCTCCCGCACCGCCTGGCGCCCAGCGCGTCGAACCTGAAGCAGCGCCTGCTGATCGCGATCTGTGACGGGGCTCCGCGGCCGGCGGACGCGGCGCTGCTCACGCGCGTCGCCGACTGTTACGCCGCCACCCTCGCGCAATTCGGCGACACCGACGAGAAGAGCGTGGCGTTCAAGGAGTTCATGCAGGGGCTGTGCGCCGAGGTGGCGCTCTGCATGGAATCGGCGATCGGCGAATCGACCACGGTCATCGCCGAACTGCGCGACAAGGGCACGACGCTGGAGAAGCGCGTCGGCGACCTCCGCCAGCAGGTCGCGCAGTCGGAATACGACGCGCTGACGCGGGTCTTCAACCGGGCGGGATTCATGCGGCGTGCGGTGCGGTTCGTCTCGCTGGCGCGGGAACACGCCGCCGTCGCCGCCCTGGGTTTCGTGGACGTGGACGATTTCAAGAAGCTCAACGACCAATACGGCCACGAGGTGGGCGACCGGGCGCTGACGATCGTCGCGCAGACGCTGGTCGCCGCGCTTCGCGGCAACGGGATCGTCGGGCGGCTGGGGGGGGACGAGTTCTGCTTCCTCATCTTCGCCAAAGACGCCGCCGGGTTTGAGCAGGCGGCGCGGCACATCGAGAACGTCTGCTGCCGGCTTCAGGTCGAGGCCGGGCCGACGACGCGGGCGTCGCTGACGTCGAGCGTGGGCCTGGTGAAGCTGGAGACCAACGGCCCGCTGGAAGACCTCGAACAGGTTATGAAGTCCGCGGACGAACTGATGTACGGCGCCAAGCGGGCCGGGAAGGGGCGCTGCATGACGCGCGCCCCGCGTGCGGCCTGATCGCGCGAGATGAACGAGATTGGACGAACCCATGCAGTTGACCGCCGACCAATTCAACGACATCCTGACGTCGCTGCGATCGGACGCCCTTGCCGGGCGGCGGAGCGCGCCGCGCGTCGGCCTGCGGATCCAGGTCACGATCATCCCGTGCGCCGACGCCGCCGTCGTCGAGCAGACGGCGTGGCTGCGCGACCTGTCGGTCAGCGGCATGGGTTTCGTCCACAGCCGCCCGTTCCCGCCGGGGAGTTTTTTGGTGGTCAAGTTCCAGCGGACGTCGGGGGAAACGATCGCGGTGCTCGTCGAGGTGATGCGGACGAAGAAGCTCGGTCCGACGAGCTACGAGGTGGGGACGCGCATCGAGCGCATGATCTCGCGCGACGAACTCGCCGCGTAGGCGAACGACTCGACTAACGACTTGGCGAACCTGGGGTGCGAAGCCGCGAGCGGCGGTGTGCGCGTGGTCTTACCCGTGCCGCGTCTCGCCTTCGGTATTGAAATCGACGTAATCCTCGCCGACGGCGTCCGGGGGAGCGCCACCGGTTTCGTCCACCGCGAAATTCACCGCCCCCATCGCCTCGGACGGTTCCGCGGGCGTCTCGACTTCCTGCCGCGGTGGCGGCTCGTGTGGCAATGACGCGGGCGGCGGAGGCGGCGGAGGTGGCGGCGGCGCGGACACGATCTGCGGCGACGACGGCGCGGGCACGCGCGGCTGGAATGGCCGCACCGGCGTCGTGGGCCGCTGGATTTTCGGCGGCGAGGGGGGCGAGCCGGGTGGCGGCGCCGCGGGAATGCCCGCCGGCGCAGCCGCCACCGCCGGCGACGCAGTGGTGCGACCTGCCTGCGGGCGCAGCGGCATGCCCAGGTCCTCTTCGAGCGAGGTGACGAGTTCGTCCAGCGCCGCGGCACTTATCATCGGCGCGCGATCCCGCAATTCCTGCGGAAGGGCCGGTAACAGGATCGTGGCCGGCGCGTGGTCGCTGCCGTAGAGCGCCGGGGTCGCCAGTCGTGGTCGAATCTGCGCCACCGCCAGGTCGAAGCGGCGGCCGAGGCGGTCGATCTTTCGCTGGGCGTCGTCGCGCCGCTTGGTTTGCGTCTCGTACTCCCCCAGCAGGCGCGGGGGGATCATGGGCACGCCGGTCTCCATCTCCCGCTGCGACTTGGAAAAGATCGCGGCGATCCGCCGATTGGCGTCCTGCAGTTGTTCGTGGGCGGCGGCCTGGTCCTTTTTGAAACGCGGGATCATCTCGACGTAGCGTTCGAGCAGGAACTGGGTCGTCATCCGCTCCTTGAAGCGTCCGACCTGCTTGAGGTCGGTGATCAGGCTGTCGCGCTCCATGATTCCCTCGCGCGTCTCTTCGACGAAGCGGGAGAGGGCCGCCGGACGCGAGAGGACGTCGAGATAGCCGTTGACCCACGATTCGGCGTTGCGGCGGCCGGAGGGTTTCGACAGCCGCGTCAGGCGGTCGGCGACCTGCCTCGTCAGGTATTCGATCTGCACCCAGAGGTCGTCGCAGCGGGCGGTGAGGCGGAACGTGGTCTCGTACCCGACGCCCTCCTCGCCGCCCGGCAGTTGGATCGTGGTCTCGCCGGTGTCGCTCTGCGCGACCTTGCCGCCGGTCGTCAGGTCGAAGACTTCGATGCCGGTGCGGCCGGTGTTGCGGACGGCGAGGGCGGATTCGCCCAGGTCCAACCGCCGTTCAAATTCGAAGGGCCCGAAGACGCCCCCCTCATTTTCGACGAAGTACGCCTGCACCCCCGCCGCCCCCCAGCCGAGGATGCGACCGACCAGCTCGCGCGACTTGACGGTCAGCACGCCGTATTCGCGCCAGCCGATCACGCGGGTAAATGCTTCGAGTTCGTCTTTGGCGCGTTCGACGGTTGAGGCGATCGTGGCGATCGCAGCCTCCCCTTTGTCCCGCGCGTCGCGCACGGCCGTGGAGGCGCGGGCGCCTTCCGCTTGCGCGAACTGCTCGAGCAACGCCGAGTGCGACGGGCCGGACCGCTGCTCCGGCTCGGTCAGCGCCGTCAGTCGCGCCTGCACGGCGGCGACGCGTTTTTCGGCCTCCGTGATCGCCACCCGCAGGTTCACCTGCACCGCCTGCATCTGCGGGAGCGGCGGGAGTTGCGCCATCGCCTGGTACGGGTCGGCCACGGGCGGCTCGTGCACGAGATCCGCCAGCGCCCCGATTTCCTTCAGCAGCGCCCGGCGCGAGTCGGCGAGCTTCGCCGCCGCCGCCAGCGTCGCCGCGGCCGCAATGTGCCGTTGCCGCAATCCTTCCAGCGCCATCGTCGTCGACGGCAGTTCCGCCGCCCACTCGTCCAGCTCGGTGGCCGGCGTCCGCAGGTAGTCCGGGACGTCGTCGTCGGTAAAGAGGTTGGTCGTCAGCCGCGCGCGCTCGGTAAACGCACGGACTTCCGACATCGCCGGCGGGGCGTCGGTCGCCGTCAGCGCCGTGCACAGTGTCTGCAACTGCGTGCGAAGCTCTTCGAGTGTCGCGCGTCCGTGCTGGCAAATCCGCCCCAGGGGTTCGCCGTCGGCGTTGGGCGACAGGTTGGCCGCGGGATCGGTGGGCAGATAGCCGGCGTTGGCGGTCGCCCAGTCCATCGCCGCGGGATTCCAGACGTTCCACGGGTCGTAGGTGTGGTACGCCAGCACCGCCCCGACCTGCTGCACCAGTTGCGCGAGCGTGCGCGTCGGGTCCCACGCCGGGTTCACCCCGATCCCGTCCATCGTGATATTCGGATGAAACAGGGCCTGCACGGGACGCACGACCGGCGCCTCATGTGGGTAGCCGGGCGGGAGCCAGATCTGAACCGACGGCGTCGCGATGTAATCGAGTTGTCCGTCGTCGCGGACGAACAGCGACCGCACCGTGAACTCCACCTGGTATTCACCGGGGGGGCTGCCCCGGAGCGGGACGATCCGGACGTGGGGGTGGTACGCAAAGTTCCGCTGAAGTTGCCGCCACTCGTGTTCCAGCCGCACCAATTGCTCGGGCGACCAGGCGATCCCGACCTGCTGTGCGGCGTACTGCGCCATGCTGGCGTCGTCCATGGGCGTGGGCTTCCGATTGGGCATGAGGGGAACTCACTCACTCGTCGCCAGACCAGAGCGGGGGGGCGCGGGGACAAGAATTCGCGCCGCAATTGCCGATACGGATTATAGTGTGTAAATCCGTGGCGTCCTCATCCGGGGGCGTTCGTTGAGGCTATAATTAGTGCGGAAAGGACTCAACCGCCATGCCCGCTCGATTCGCATATTCGCTCAACGGGGAGAACTACACGGGCGCCTTCCAAAACCGTGAACAGGCCCTCGCCGCCGCCCTCGCCGCCGCGAGCGACCCGATGAACCTGGCGCAGCCGCAGACGGTGTTCGTGGCCCGCCGGGTCGAGGCCGATCCCCACGCCGCCGGTCACGCCAAGACCGTGCTCCGCGAGATGGCATGGCAGGCGCACGACGAAGTGGGCGCGCCGGCGACGACCTACCTTCACGAATTGACCGACGATCAGATCAAGGAACTGGATTCCGCCATCGAGTCGGTTCTATACGAATGGTTGCGCAAGCACGAGTTGCTCCCCGGTTACTTCAAGGTGGCGGGCATCAGCGAGCACCCGGTTCCGACCGCGCCGTCGGTGAACGGCAAGCAGGTCGGGTCACAGGAAGTGCACCAGGTCGGTGAGGCGCTGGACGCGCAGTAGCCTTGCGTGAACGCCGGCGGCGCGCACGAAGACCGCCGCGGTCTGGGCGGCCGCGACGGTCGTTGCAACCCGAAACCGATTGTCGAGGGTCGCGCGAACTACTTCTTTCCGCCTTCGCGCCCGATGGCGGCCATATGCTCGCGATTCTGGCTCACGACCATACCGCCGCGGCGGCCGGCCTCGCGGGCTTCTTCGGAGGTGAACTCGTGCGCGGTGCCTTTTGCGTGGGCGGCCTTTCCGCCCTTGCTCGCGATGGTCCGTTGCTTGTCCGGATCCATCGACGCGAATCCGCGCCTGCTCGTGTTGCTCATGGCCTTTTCCTTTCCGTGGTTGGGCCCAAGTACGACAGCTTTTCGCACTTAGACGAAATCAAGTGACAATTCAGCGCCCGCAACTGCCGGAAACGCTGGCAACTGCTGAGCCTGCAAACGGCGTGCGATTTCCATCCGATAAGAAAAAACTTCGGCGTTTTTTTTAGTTTTGAGCCGCCTCGACGTTGATGAGGCTTTCCGCCAACTCCGTCAGCTTCTGATCCGCGCGCTTTTCCTCCTCGAGGTTTTGACCCAGGAGCTGCTTGGCCTTGGCGAGGCCGAGAAGTTCGGCGTAGGTGCAGAGGGTACCATACGTCGCGATCTCGTAGTGTTCGACTTTTTGGGCGGCGCCAATCAGGGCGGCGTCCATCACTTCGTCTTCGGCGTCCTCGTCCATAACCTCTTTCCCCTCCTCAATGATTCCCTTCATTGCCTTGCAGGGTTTGCCCTTGACCGGCATGCCGAGCAATTCCATCACCTGTTCGAGGCGATCGACGTGGCCCCTGGTTTCTTCCAGGTGGTTTTCGAGGGCGCCCTGGAGTTCGGGGCTGCTGGCGGATTTGATCATCTTGGGCAGCGCCTTGACGATCTGGTTTTCGGCGTGAAGGACGTCTTTTAGGTCTTCTTTTAGAAGATCCTGAAGGTTTTGCATTTGCATCGTGCGGCTCCTTTGAAACGGGTGTAAAGCGGGCGCACCGGCGACCGCAACGACCATGCCATCCTGCTGAAATCGCTTGTGAGGTTCTCCGCCGGGGGCGGGCGCGGACATTTCGACCTGAGCGGTGCGACTTTGACGGAACTTTCGCGGGACTCGGGCTTCAAAGGGGCGGGTCTTCGCTACCGCGAGGTTTACTTCATGCCGATGCCGATTCGACTGATTAGCGTTTTGTTTACCGCGATGTTTCTGGCTGTTTTCCCGCGGGTGGCGCGGGGGGACGGGTTCATCGTGATCAACCAGCCCTCGACACCGGTCCCGGTGCCGCACGGGCATTTCGCGTTCGCGCCGCTGGAGGTGTCGTTCCACCACGTGGCGGTGGAGATCAAGGACCAGGTGGCGGTGACGTCGGTGGACGAAGAGTTCGTGAACCCCAACGGCGTGCAACTGGAGGGGACGTACCTCTTCCCGCTGCCGCAGGGGGCGCACATCGACCGGTTTTCGATGGACATCAACGGGAAGATGCAGGAAGCGGAGCTGCTCCCGGCGGACAAGGCGCGGGCGCTGTACGAGGACATCGTGCGGCGATACCGCGACCCGGCGTTGCTGGAGTACATGGGGCGGGACACGTTCAAAGTAAGGATTTTCCCGATCGAGGCCAGCGGGAAGAAGCACGTCAAATTGCAGTACACGCAGTTGCTGAAAAGTGACTCGGGGCTGACGGAATACGTCTATCCGCTGAATACGGAGAAGTTTTCGGCGCGGCCGCTGCGGGACGTGTCGGTGAAAGTGACGCTGGAGACGCAGGAGTCGCTGAAGAGCGTCTACTGTCCGACGCACAGCGTGGAAATCAAGCGGGACGGCGGGAAACGGGCGACGGTCGGGTTTGAGGACAAGAACGTCCGACCGGACACGGACTTCAAACTGATTTACTCGCGTGAGCGGTCGGACATCGGGATCAACCTGATGACGTTCCGTAATTCGCCGGACGACGGGTATTTCGTGCTGCTGGCGTCGCCGGGCATGGAGACGAAGGAGGCCAAGGCGCAGCCGAAGGACGTCTGCCTGGTGCTGGACACGTCGGGCTCGATGGCGGGGAAGAAGATGGAGCAGGCGAAAAAGGCGCTGGCGTTCTGCCTGGCGAACCTGAACGAGTCGGATCGATTCGAGGTGATCCGTTTCTCGACGGAGGCCGAAGAGTTCTTCAACGAGCTCAAGCCGGCGACGAAGGAGAACGTGGACAAGGCGCAGGCGTTCGTGTCGGCGCTCAAGCCGATCGGCGGGACGGCGATCGACGAGGCGCTGCAGAAGGCGCTGAAGATCGGCGGGGACCGGCGGCTTGCCGGGCAGGACCGGCCTTACGTGGTCATCTTCCTGACCGACGGCCAGCCGACGATCGGCGAGACGGGCGAGGACCGGATCCTGGCGAACGTGGACAAGGCCAACGCCGGGCACGTGCGGGTCTTCTCCTTCGGCATCGGCACGGACCTGAACACGCACCTGCTGGATCGGCTGGCGGAGGCGACCAAGGCGGTCTCGCAGTACGTGATCCCGACCGAAGACATCGAGGTCAAGCTGTCGAACTTCTACACGAAGATCAAGGACCCGGCGCTGTCGAACGTCACCGTGTCCTTCAGCGGCGGGGACATCAAGACCAGCCAGGTCTATCCGGGGACGATGCCGGACCTGTTCAAGGGGGAGATGCTGGTGGCGTTCGGGAAATACAGCGGCAAAGGCGCCGCGGCGGTGAAGATCAGCGGGACGATCAACGGCGAAAAACGCGAGTTCGTGACCGACGTGAACTTCGCCGACAACGATACGAAGAACGAATTCATCCCGCGGCTTTGGGCGACGCGGCGGGTGGGGTGGCTGCTGGACGAGATCCGCAAGAACGGGGAGACGGCGGAGTTGAAGGACGAGGTGGTGCGGCTGGCGCGGGCGAACGGGATCGTCACGCCGTACACGGCGTACCTGATCCTGGAGGACGAGCAGCGGCGGAACGTGCCGGTCGCAATGCAGACGATGCGCGAGCTCGGGCAGGACGTCCGCGCCAAGGACGCCGCGAAGGCGGTGTACGACCTGACGGTCGCGGAATCGAAGAGCGAGCGGAGCCGCGGCGGAGACGTGGCGGTGGCGAACGCGACGAACCTGAACCAGCTCAAGTACAGCGATAACGTGTCGCAGACGGGACAGGAATTCGGCCTCGACAAGGGTGGCAGCTTCGGCGTGAGCGGCGGTGGCGCCGCGGGTGGCTTGGCGGCGGGTAACACGGCGGCGGGTTATCGCGATCCGGCGGCGGCGGCGAGCGGGCCGGCCTTGAAACCCGCCAGCGCCGAGCCGGCGGACGCGCTCCAGCTCGACAAGACGAGCAACGGCAGCCTGGCGATCCGCGGCCTCTCGTCGGACGCGGCGACCACCCGCTTTTACGCGACGACCGACGGCACGGCGCTGGCCGCAAAGAAGCCGGAAGAGGTCGGGTACCGGGCGACGTCGAACTACGCCCGGCAGGCGCGGATCGTCGCGGGCCGCGCGTTCTACCAGAACGGCAACACGTGGACGGATTCGACGGCGGGCGCGAAATCCAACCTGAAGAAGCGGGAGGTCGCGTTTAACAGTGACGAGTATTACAAGCTGCTTCAGGATCACCCCGAGGCGTCGGCGTGGCTGGCGCTGGGGAACGAAGTGGACCTGGTGATCGGGGAGGAGTTGATCGTGGTTCGGTGAGCTGCGCGACGTGAAGAAAACCCCGGTCACTGGAGTGACCGGGCCTTTAGGAAATGAAACGGGCGGGTCGGAATGTTCCGACCCGCCCGGTTGTTTTGCGGTGTCACTGCGCGGTCAATTAGAACGGGTTGATCGGCACCTGCGGCGTCGGGGGCTTTCGTTCGCGCTTTTCCTTGGGCTGGTAGGTGGTGCGGGTCACGACCTGATCGTAGTTGAACCAGGCGATGCGGATCTGCTGTTCGACGGTGATCCGCTCCTGGTTGGCGAGGGATGTCATCCAGCCGGCCACCTGCTCCTTGTTCCACGCGGGCTTGAGCTGGTCGATCTCGGCGACGACGACCTTGGCGTCGGCGGGGAGCTCGATCACGCCGACCGGGTGATCCTTGAACGCGGTGACGACGGGGGCGCTGGTCGGGCGGGTCGTTGCGGCGGGTTTGGACGCGGCGGCGCTGGCCTGGGTCGTGGCGGCGGGTTGGGTGGTCGCGGGCTTGGGGGCTTCGCCGGTGCGCTGGGCGCCGGCGAGGAGCTTGAAGGTTCCCTGGACGAACGCCTCGACGGCGTCGGACTTGAGGTCGTAACCGGGGACGACGCCCGATCGCACGGCGTCGACGGTGAAGAGGTCGGTGGTGATCACCTTTTTCTTCTGCTCGCCGGCGACGGTCGCGAGCCACTTGGATTTGGCGGCGTCGGCGGCGGCCTGGGCGGCCTGCTTGGCCTTATCGAAGGCGGCGTTCAGTCTCACGTCGGCGGCGACCTGATCCTTCACCTCGTCGAGCGACGCCGCCACGTGCGACGGGTCGGCGGCGGTCACACGGGCGATCACGTAGTCGTCGCCGAAATTATGGAACGCGGGCGTGGGCTCCCAAACGGCGACGGGCCGGCGGTCCGGGCGGGCGATTGCGGCCTGCTTGAGCTGGTCCGGCGTCAGGAAGTTGTTCACGAATTCGGAAAGATAGGCGGGCAGGTTGGTCGAGGCGTCGTTGGTGTACGAGCCTTTGCCGAGCTCACTCTCTTCGAGCGCCTTGGGCGTCTGCCAGGCCTGCTGGTCCTGGATCGTGACGGTCACCTTGAAGTCGGACTGGATCTTGTCGCGGAGCTTCTTGAGATACTCGAAGGTGTTGTATGGGACGCCCAGCGATGACGGCGGCGCGGCGGAGGCGGAGGCGGCGGTGGTCGTGGCGGTGGTCGTGGCGGCCGGGCCCGAGGCCGTCGCAACCTTGAAGGCGTCGTAGTCGGCCTTCATGGTGTTGCGGACGGCGTCGCGGATCTTCTCGGCGAGCTGGTCGGCCCGCTGACCGGAGAGCTTCGTGACGATCTTTTCCCTGGCCTCGTCGAAGGTCATCGGGCGCGTCGTGGCGCCGCGATCGAGGGTGAACGCGTCGGCGGGCTGGGTGCCGGCGGGGACGTCCTTCACGAACTCGTGGCTGTTCTTGTTGCGGAGGAAGTATTCCCACGCCTCGTCGAGCTCGACCGGCGCGACGCCCTTCTTCAGGTCGTCGTGCTTGATCGTGACGGCGTCGAACTTGACGCGGTTGGGGTACTTGTAGCCGAAGTCGAGCTTGCCCTCGCCGGCCAGCTTGTCCTTGTACTTGCCGAACTGGGCCTTGAGCTGGTCGGGGGTGGGGGCGGGGACCTTGTCGAGGAAGTCGGCGGCGTCGAACTCGACGACGTTGGCGGCGACCCGCTGCCGCTGGCTCGCCAGCGCGTGCTCGACCTCGGGGCGGCTGACTTTCACCACGCCGGCGGCGCGGGCGGCGGCGTTGCTGACCGTGAGGAGCGTGCGGAGCTCGACCCGCAGCGCGTTGTACATGTCGGGGTCGTCGTCCTTGGAGACGTGGCGGCGCTGGAGGATCTCTTCGATCGCGTCGCCGTTCACGCCGACCCCCATCGCGTCGGCCTCGCTGGCGAGGAGCACGAAGAGGTCGTCGTTGTTGTCGATCTGGGTGACGATGGGCATGCCCGCGTTCATCGCCTGGACGCGGAAGGCGAACGCCTGGTCGAACTGCATCCGCTGGAAGAACGACATGGGGTTCTGGCGGCGCATCGCCTCGGCTTCGGCCAGATCCTCGGCGACCTGCGGGTCGCCGAGCGTTCGGATCAGCAGTTCCTCGTCGATGCGGTCGATGCCCGAGAGCGCCAGGGCGAGCACGGGGAGGCCGAAATGCTGCTTGAGGCTCAGCCACTGGTTGCGGTAGTGGTTGTAATCGTGCGACGTAATGGTGACCCGGCCGTGGTCGATGGTGCCCAGCGCACCCTCGGAGCGGCGCATGGACGAGGTGGCGCTGGGGAGGGCGAAGGCGATCATCAGCAGAATGCCGAGGACCGCCATGATCTTCTTGCCGTTCTTGCGGAAGTATTTGTTCATTTCACATGGGGTGCGGGGACAGTGGGACGCGTGACAGTGTGACGGCCACCGACGAACCGGACGCGCCGGACGGCGATTAGTTCCCGCCGCCGGTCGCGGCGGCGGTTTTGCCGAGGCGCTCGATGCCTTTCTGCGCGGCCTGCGCCGCGGGGGTGTTGGCGTGTTCGCGCGCGACCTGCTGGTAAACCTTCAGTGCCGTCTCCGGGTCTTTGATCGTCTCGTGGATCTCGGCCACCTTGAGCAGCGCCGGGCCGGCGTACTGGCTGGTCGGATAGCCGGCGACGACCTTCATGTAGTCGATCGCGACGTCCTTCCACTCGTCGGGCGGTGACGTCGGCGTCAGCCTGGCGGCGCGGCACTCGGCCAGCACGTAGGCGGCGTCGGCGCGGGCGGTGTCGGAGAGGGAGGCGAGGTTGACCTTCGCCAGCCGCTGCGCCGCCTCGTCGTACTTCTTGTTCGCCAGGTCGTTCTGCGCCAGTTTGACGCCGAGCTCCGCGATCTCTTCGGGCGTGCCGCCGAGTTGCACGCGCATCTCGGCGGTCTTGATGGCGCCCTCGGTGTCGCCCATGGCGGTCTGGACGTCGCCGAGCAGGTCGAGGTAGGCCTTGCGGACTTCGGGCTTGGGAGAGGCGTTAACCGCCGATTGCAGGTCGCGGGCGGCGTTGATCAGGTACTGCGATTTCGGATCGATCCCCTCGACCGAGGGCTTGGACTTCAGCGCCGCGACGGGATCGCGCTCGACCTGCGCCTTCCACGCGGTCAGGGCGGCGTCGAATCGGCCTGACTTGGGGGCGGCGATCTGCAAGCGCTGGGCGGCGTAATCCTTCAGCCACGGTTTGTTGGTCGAGGCGATGGTCGCCGTGTACCCGCCGACGGCCTCGGCGTACTTGGCTTTGGCGACGGCCTCGTCCTTGGCGACGCGGGCTTCGGAGAAGGCCTTTTCGGCGGCGTTGAACTGGGCGTCACCGGTGACTTCGAGGCGGCTGATCTCGGCGAGCGGGCGGCTGTTCTCGCGGTTGGCGGCGCCGGCGGTTGAATAGTAGAGGCTGCCGTCCTTGAAGGTGCGGATCGTGATGGTCTTGTACGCCATTTCCGCCGCCTGAGTTCCACTGCGGACGTAGATGTCGTCGGCGCGGGCGTCGGTGGCGGCCAAAAAGTGTGCGGCGGCGGCGGCGGCGAGTAGAGCGGTAGCGCGCTTGGGAAAAACAGCGGCGGACAAAGTCATGTCGCGTATCCTCTGATGCAGGAGAGGGGGGTCGAACCCCTACACCTTTCGGTACAGGCTCCTAAGACCTGCGCGTCTGCCAATTCCGCCACTCCTGCGGGTAGTCGGAATCGGGCATTTAGCCCGATATTTGGTACGGTGTCAAATGGGGGGAGGTTGG
>Ga0207674_10005222_pt1 | contig 15459 bp, 17 predicted proteins | sample KBSCornC72_FD_184303 | JGI IMG/M metagenome (GOLD analysis project Ga0207674, IMG submission 184303) | Corn rhizosphere microbial communities from Kellogg Biological Station, Michigan, USA - KBS Corn C7-2 (SPAdes) (version 2) | ecosystem: Host-associated > Plants > Roots > Rhizosphere > Soil ... | reverse complement strand
GACTTCGCACCCCTTCAAGCCGCTCGACGCGGGCCGCGTGAACCTGGACGATGCGCTGGAGCTTGCGTACTGGTGCCACGAGCTCGGCTGCAGCGAGGCTGCGCTGCAAGCCGCGGTCGACGCGGTCGGCACGCACGTCGCCGCGGTGCGGGAGCAGCTGAAGAAGGCGCACGGCGCGTCCTAGCGGGCGCTGTGCTCGGGCGCTGCCACCGCCGGCGCGCGCCGTGGGCGGCCGCACCGCGGCGCGATCGTCAGCGCGGCCGGCCGCGCGTCACGCGCGCGAAGGCGGCTCTTCTATGGCAGCCGCTTCCGGTGGCGTTTGTCGCGAAGGTGCACATAGCCCTGTACGAGGGCCAGCAGCGACAGGATCGCCAGCAGCGGGTAGGCGACATAGAGCGGTGTTCGCTTCAGGCATGCGTTGCCTGCGCAGAACTCGCCGGCCTTCATGCCGAGTTCATAGATGAGGTAGATGTTCCACGCCGCTGTGGCCACCCACGCAGTGCGCGAACGGCTCCATAGCGCGAATGCCGCAAAGAAGAGGATCGGGACCACGATCACGGTCGGGTTGTCGACGAGCAGGTAAAGGAACTCGCGCCAGTCGGCCATTTGCGCCACCTCACTCTTGGTTGATCGTCCGCTCGTGTCGGGCCATCCTAACCCGCCGCTGGCGTCGCTCGCCCCCGCCCCAGAGCTCACCGCACGGCCTCCCACCAGCGGATCGACTCGAACACGCGGTCTGCATCCACCATCTCGCCGACGCGGGGCGTCACCAGTTCGACGCCCACGCGAGAAGCCTCCGCCACGGTGCGCCGGATCGGTTCATCCCAGTCGTGATAGGCCAGGTTGAAGGTGGACCAGTGGACAGGGAACATGCGCCTGGCGCGGACGTCGCGGTGCACCTGCACGGCCTGCTCGGGCGTCATGTGGATGTCGGTCCACGCCGCGCCGGGCCCGTAGGCGCCGATCTTGATGAAGGCCATGTCGAACGGGCCGAGGCGCGTGCCGATGTCCCGGAACAGCGTCGCGTAGCCGGTGTCACCGCTGTAGAAAAAGCGATGCTGCGGACCGATCACCGACCAGCTTGACCACAGCGTCGTGCTGCGGTTGCTCAAGCCGCGGCCCGAGTAGTGGCGCGTCGGCGTGCACACGATCCGCACCTGCCCCAGCGAGCGCTCCTGCCACCATTCGAGTTCCTCGATCTGCGCGGGCGGGATGCCCCACAGTTCCAGATGGGCGCCGATGCCCAGGGGCACGTAGAAGCGCGAGCCCCGCTGCGCAAGGTGGCGCACCGTGTCCATGTCGAGGTGGTCGTAGTGGTCGTGCGAGATGAGCACGGCGTCGATCCGGGGCAGGGCGGTCAGTGCGATCGGGGGCGCATGGAAACGCCGCGGTCCGACGGGCAACGGCGACACCCGCTCGGCGAACACCGGGTCGAGCAGCAACCGCAGCCCGTCGATCTCGACATACGTGCTGGCGTGGCCGATCCAGAACGCGCGCAGGCCGCTGGCCGGTGGAGGAGCCTCCAGCAGCGTCTTGTCGACTGCCAGTACCGGGACGGGCGCCGGCGGCTCGCGCACCTCGTCTCCGGACAGCTGCCGCACGATGTACTCGAACAACGACGTCGTGCTCGGAGCCTCTGGTTCCAGGTTGACGAAGCGGCCGTCGATGTAATGGGGGTTCGCCAGGGCACGCTCAAGCCGCGCACCCGTCATGGACGCGCCGAACTGTGGCTGCGACAACACCGCGCATCCCACCGCAACGAGCGCTGCCGCGACCGCGACGAGCGTGACGGTCGCGCGCACAAGCCAGCGTGCAAGCCTGGATCTCATGGACTCTCCGACGGATGTTGGGACAGGCAGTGTGCATTGCCGGGGGGTTGGGGGCCATCGAGCCGGCATGCGCCCCAGCAGTGAGCGGGCTGCGAACCTGTCAGGTCAGATGGATCTTCCTGAGTTCAGGAGCGAAGGCCTGCGTCACGAGCCGCTTGAAACCTCTCATGGTGGGATGAAGTTCGTTCTCCCACCATTTGTCAATGTTGCCCGGATCATCCGGCATGGTTCCGGCGGACTTGATCGCCACCATGGGCGCCATCGCACCCTCCGTGGCCAGTTCGACCTGCGCTTCGCGCAGTCGCTCGAGCAGGTCCTTGAACAGTGGTCTCCTCAACGCTTGCGGAACCCGCGCCTTGTCCATCGGCATCTTCAGCCAGTCGCCCGGCCCGAAGAATCCTCTGCCCGTGGGCCATGCGTTGTCGTAGTTGTGCACGAACACGGTCGAGATGTAGTTGTAGGCGCGGAACCGAAGTACGACTTCTCGATACGCACCGATGATCTTCGAGATCACCGCGTCAGGCTGGCCCTGCCGATAGCATTCTTCGACCGTCGTTGCCTTCGAACAGTCGTCTTGCAAGAGGCGCAGAAAGTCGCTCATGCCGGCAATGTCGTTCCCGCCGCCGCTCAACAGGAGCGCTTGGACGCCGCTTCCGTACATCTTGAATCCGAAGTCGATGTCCTTGCGGTACTTCTCGCTCCACTGAGCGGCTTCCGCACCGTTCTGGCCGACGACAACGAACTGCTGTTCAGTGAAAGTCGATCCAAGCTCGAGCGCGAGGTTGTCGATCGGATACCAGAACCAGGAGTCGCCGATGAGCAGGGCCGCCGGGTTGGCGCCCTGTGACACCGCCCCGTGAACACCCCAGAAGACATTGTTCATCGTCACGCTCCCGGGTGCCGCAAGTAGGCGAGGCAAATCAGGTTGCGCAACTTAGCCGAACCGCCAGGGGAGTCGAACCCCTAGTTCATGGAATGCGTGCCCACTCGATTGCTACCGGAGGCGATGATGGGAGTGAAGCTCAACTGCCCGGCCATTGCGAACAGCGCCATGAAGATCGCGACCTTCAATGTCAATGGTGTCAACGGCCGGCTGCCTCGCCTGCTTGAATGGCTGGCGGAATCCCGGCCGGATATCGCTTGCCTGCAGGAGACCAGGACAGGCGACGCGTCGTTTCCTGTCGACGCCATCGCATCGGCCGGGTACGGTGCGATCTGGCACGGGCAGCCGCGGCACCATGGCGTCGCCATCCTGGCGCGGGGCGAAGTTCCGCTGCAGGTCCGCCGCGGTCTGCCGGGTGATGAGGGCGATGCGCAGGCCCGCTACCTGGAAGCGCGAGCCAAAGGCATCACGGTCGCGTCGATCTATCTGCCGAACGGCAATCCGCAGCCCGGGCCGAAGTTCGACTACAAGCTGGCATGGTTCGAGCGGTTGAGGATGCATGCCAACTCGTTGCGGGATGGTGGAGGCGCCGTGGTGCTCGCCGGCGACTTCAACGTCGTGCCCACCGATGCCGACATCTACAACGCATGGCTGTGGCGCTTCGACGCCGTTCTTCAGCCGCAAACCAGGCAGGCCCATCAGCTGCTGTTGGCGCAAGGCTGGGTCGATGCCACGCGACGCCTGTATCCGAAGGAGCGGATCTACACCTTCTGGGTCAACGACGCCGCCTTCCGCCGCAATGCCGGCTTCCGGATGGATTTCCTGTTGCTGAACCCGGCGTTGGCGCCGGCCCTGGCACGTACCGGCGTCGACACCGAACACCGCGGCCGATACAAGGCGAGCGACCACGCGCCGGTGTGGATCGAATTGCACGGCGATGGGCCGTGCCCGGCATGAACGATGCTGCCGTTCGTCTCGGCACAGGGCTACCGCTGCGCCGCGACCGCGATGTGCGCGCGCTCGTCAGCGTGTGCGGCGGCTTTGCGCCGCCTCGTTCCCAACGACGATCGTGCGGGTGCGCACGGTCTTCACTGCGGACCACGGCACGGAGTCCGGCCTGCGTTTGCTCAGGCCGATCCGTTCGAGGAAGCCGAGGCGACCGTAAATGATCTCGGTCAGCGGTGAATGCCGATCGCCCGGCTGCCACTGGCAGCGCAGATCGAATACATGGCCCAGGAAGCGGCCCGCCTCGGTTTCGACCCGCATCAGCTCGAGTCTGCTGGCAGAGGTCACGACATCGGCAGTTTCGCGAGCCATCGCCCCACCTTTCGATCGAGTCGACCCAGGCCCAGTTCGGCTGCCGTCGAGCGCAGGCGGATGACCTCGGAAATCTCGATCACCTCGTGCCACGGAATGCGCACCACGGCGCGTCCGACAAGCCTGCCCGCCGCGAGACGCAGCAGCGCCGGCAGACGCGGGCCCCATGCACCGGGACCGACCAGCAGCGCATCGAGCACCGGGCCGTCCTGCCCATGCCCGAACGCGAGGTCATCGACCATCCCGCAGGAGACATCCTCGGCATCCACGACCTCGTGGTCCAGCACCTCGCGCAACAGATCGAGTGAACGCGGCTGCTTCATCCGCGGCCCCCATGGGTCAGCAGGAACAGCGGGATGGCCGCCAGCGCCGCCAGCGTGATCGCGACGAGGTAGAACCAGCCCAATGTGTTCGAGAGCCAGCCGTTGGCGTGCTCGCCCATGATGCTTTTGTCCTTGGCGACCATCAGCACCGGAAAGTAGGTGAAGGGCAGCACCACGACCGAAAACACGATCGAGTACTCGACGACGCTGACCGGGTCCACGCCCGTCTGTACCACGATGGTCGCGAGCACGAACACCGCGAGCCAGCTCAGCGTGAAGCGGCCAGCGTCGCGCTTGCGGCGGTGCTTGCCCCATGGCCAGCCGGCGAACTGCGCGAGGTTGTAGGCCGAGGCCAATGCCGTCTCGATGGCGGCGCCGCCGAACGCGAAGAACATGCCGAGCAGCGCGGCGAACAGGCCCCACTGGCCGAGGGTCGCGGCGACGCCGAGCGCGGCTGTGCCCGGCAACTGGGGCTCGACATCCTTGGCCGCGAAGAACTCGGCACCCATGCCGACCAAGGCGACCGACAGCAGCCCGCCGAGCGTGAAGCCGACGATCACCACCAGGCGATTGAGCCCGACGTCCGAGGGCTTCCACTTGTCCTCGATGCCGCCGGACGCATAGAAGTAGGTCTCATACGGCAGCATGATCGAACTCATCAACGCCACGGCAAAGTAGAAGTACAGCAGCGTGTCGCGCGGGTGGCTGGTCTGCGGCCAGCGCGGCACGAATCCGGCGGCGAGCGCGCGCCAGTCCGGGCCGAGGTGCACGAGCGCGATCCCGAACACGATCATCAGCAGGCCGCCGAGACCGAAGATGCGCTCGATCGACTGGAACGACAGCAGCCACACGACGAGCACGAGGAACAACAGCGCGAGCAGCAGCAGCACGCGATACGGCGCGCCCGACACCAGTTGCCAGAGCAGGGCGACGCCGCCGATTTCGGCGCTGCAGGTCAGCAGGTTCACGATCGCGGATGCCACCAGCGTCAGCAGCCCGGCGCTGAAACCCGCGCGTTCGCGGATGAGGCTGAAGACCGCCCGGTGCTTGACCGCCGCGACGCGCCCCGCCATCTCGCAATAGACGATGATGCCGATGGTACCGAGCAAGTTGACCCAGAGCAGCTGGTAGGCGAATCGGGTCCCGCCATTGAGCGTGAAGGTCAGCTCGCCGATCTCGACGAAGCCGCCCATCGCGGTCAGGATGCCCAGGAAGATCTCGGCGAATTGAGCCATCGCTCACCGCTGCAGCGATCGCTCGAGCGCTTTCAACGCCGCCGTGGGGGCGGCCTGGTCGGCGGCGCCGTGGGCGGCAGCCGCCAGCTGCGACGCCAGCGCGCTGGCCGCGGTGCGCACTTCGCCGAGCGCAGGCTCGACCTGCATCGCGTTCAGCTCGTCGCGCGAAGCGTCGATCGCCTTCGCGAGGTGCTGCGCATGAACCTGCGCAAAGCGCGGCGACGCTGCGGCCGACTGCGCGCGCAGCAGTTCCAGTTCAGCCGATTGCGAGCGCAGCTCCGCGATCGGAAGGCGCAGTTCATCGGCGCCGGCAGGTCGCCTCGAGATCGTCAGCGCCGCGGCACCCACCAGCGCCAGCGCAAGCACGCAGCCGATCGCCTGGTGAACGGCTTTGCGTGTTTCGCCGGGCGTGGCGCATTCCCGATGACTGGCCGAAGGCGTGCGGCGCACACTCATGACGCGATTCAGCAAACCGCATGCCCGCTGCGCTGCGCGCATGGCGCGCGGCACGGGCATTCAGTTCGCCGGCCTGGCCCGGCGACTGGTGCCCGGCGTCGCGCCATTCAGCCAGCGCGCGGCGAGCACGAGGCCGGCAACGAAGTACGCGAGCCCCGCCGGCACCCACATCACCAGGCCGCCGAGTTGCTGGTCGTCGATCGCATCCCAGCCGAGCGCGGCGGTGGTCGCGATGTAGTGCGGGTACCAGACGATGCCCGACAGGCTCAGCAGCGCCCCCAGGGCCGCGGTGTGCAGCATGGTCGAAAACAGCGACGCGAGCGCGATGCCGTCCGACGCGCGACTCGCCGAACCCAGCACCGACCACCAGAACAACAGCGACGCGAACAGAAAGCTCGCGTGCTGCCACCCATGCACCGCGCTGCTGGCCAACGCCGATTCGAACCAGCCCGGCAGGTGCCACAGCCAGAGCGCGGCGGCGTGCACGATCCACGCCGCCAGCGGCGCGGTCAACTGCTGCCACGGGACGCGCCACGCCGGATGATGCAGCGCCGCGCCGATCCGGCGCCGTACCGACACGGGCATCGCCCAGGCCCAGACGCCCAACGGATGCCCGAGCACCATCAACGGCGCGACGACGGTCATCAACAGCTCGTGCTGCAGCATGTGGGCCGAGAACAAGCGGCCGCCCAGCGCATCCAGCGGCGATGCCAGCGCGACGGCCAGCATCAGCCAGCCGCCGCCGAACGCCGCCGCGCGCCAATGGCTGATGCCGTGCCCCGGGCCCGCGCGGCGCCACAGCCGTCCCAGGCCGACGCCGTAGGCTACGAGGCTGACGGCGAGCGACGCGCCGACCCAGGGCTCGACCGACCAGCGCCCATCCCAGGTGAGTGTCGGCGCGGTGCCTGCGCTCGGGTCGAGCCCGTGGGCATCGGCGGCGGCAGCGGCGAACGCCAGCGCCGCACTCAGGACGCGCAAGGCGACAGCACCCATTGCGGCAGCCACAGCGCAACGATCACCAGCGACGACAGCGCGCCGCTCCAGACCGCGACACGCGCAAGAAAGTAGCGACCAAGCGCTTGTGCATCGGCATCGACATGCGCGTCCCCGGCGTTGGCGTGGCCCAGGCGCCGCGCTTCGCGCCAGGCCAGCGCGGTCAGCGCGATCGCGAGCACGGCGAAGCCGAACGGGATGCCGTGCAGCCACGCCTCGCGCTGCGTCTCGCAGCTCGGCGTGGCGAGCGCGTAGACGATCGATTGCTCGGCGAGCGCCAGCAGCGGTGCGAGCAGCAAGGCGGGCCAGATCAGCATCGCGAGGTTCCTCCGGCGTTCACACCGAGCGCGGCGCCCAATAGACCACCGCATACAACGGCAACCAGGTCAGCACGACGAAGTACCAGTAGAGCGCGTTCTCGCTGATGTCGACGAAGCGCCTGCCGTCGGGCAGCTCGGTGAGCATCAGTGCGCTCAGCACGCCGGTGTCGAGCACGTCGGTCACGAGGTGCAGCGTGTGCAATCCCAGCAGCGTCCAGACGATCGAGCCGTAGGCGTTGTCGTCCCAGCGGCAGTTCAGCGCCGTGAATTCGAAGCCGCGCACGATGATGAAGGCGATGCCGAAGGCGAGGCACAGCAGCAGGCCGATGCGCACCTTGCCGAGATCGAGCTGTTCTGCGGCGCGCTTGGTCCATTGATTCGGCAGCAGGCTGGCAAGCAGGATTAACGTGTTCAAGGTGCCCCATCGCAGATCGGGCGGCCGGCCGCCCATCGGCCAGGCGGCCGAGTGGCTGCGCAGGTAGAAGTACGTCATCACCGCGAGCGCGAACACCACGCCCTCGATCGCCATCATGCCGGCGGTCGCCCACCACATCACGCTGCGATGGCTGAACGCGAAGCTGGGCAAGTCGGCGACATCGAGCGCCGCGCTGTCGTGGCGCACCCACTGCTGCGCACGCTCGCGCTGACGCATCGCCTCGTGCTGGCTCTTCAGCAGGGTCACGGCGATTTCTCCAGCATCAGTTCGCGCTCGGTCTCGCCGGGCTTCGGCCAGAACCACAGGCTCAGCGCGATGCCCACCGGGATCGCGCCCCAGACCACGGCCCACGGCGTGAAGATCGAGCCGATGAACAGCACGGTGGTGGCGAGCGCGCTGACGAAGGGCCAGATGCTCGGCTCGGGGAACACCAAGCGATGGTCGGGCTGCGCATCGAGCACCGTCGTCACCAGCACCTCGCGCTGGCGCACCGCAAGGCCGCGCACCTGTGTCGGCTGCGGCCACGGCTGCCACAGCGGCTCGCGGCCATGCACGACCGGCAAGGCATCGAAGTTCGCCGCCGGCGGCGGCGACGCGGTGGCCCATTCGAGCGTGCCCGCGCCCCAGGGGTTGGCGCCGGCGGGCGTGCCGTGCCGCAGGCTGCGCGCGAGGTTGAACAGCAGCACCAGCATGCTGAGCGCGATCGTCACGGCGCCGATGGTCGCGATCAGGTTCGGCGTGTCCCAGCCGAGCCCGGACGGGTAGGTGTAGACGCGCCGCGGCATGCCCCGCATGCCGAGCAGGTGCATCGGGAAGAAGGCGACGTTGAAGCCGACGAACAGCAGCCAGAAGTTCCAGCGTCCGAGCCGCTCGCTCATCAGGCGGCCGCTGAACTTCGGGAACCAGTAGTAGACCGCGCCGAGCAGCGGGAACACCGCGCCGCCGATCAGCACGTAGTGCAGGTGCGCGACGACGAAGTAGCTGTCGTGCACCTGCAGGTCCAGCGGCACCATGCCCAGCATCACGCCGGTCAGGCCGCCCAGCACGAGGATGGCGAAGAAGCCCAGCGCGAACAGCAGCGGCGTCTTCAGGTTCAACCGGCCGGTCCACAAGGTCGCGATCCAGCAGAAGATCTGCACCGCCGACGGGATCGCGATCATCAGGCTCATCGCGGTGAAGAAGCCCTTGCCGAGTTCGGGCAGGTTGGTCGCGAACATGTGGTGCACCCACAGCCCGAACGACAGGAAGGCGGTGGCGATCAGCGCCAGCACCATCGCGCTGTAGCCGAAGATCGGCCGCCGCGCGAAGGTCGCGATGATGGCCGACATGAAGCCCAGCCCCGGGATGAAGATGAAGTAGACCTCGGGGTGGCCGAAGAACCAGAACAGGTGTTGCCACAGCAGCGCGTCGCCGCCGTCGCCCGGGTTGTAGAAGTGCGTGCCGATCAAGCGGTCCATGATCAGCGCGGTGCTCGCGAGCATCACCGCAGGCATCGCGAACATCACCATGAACGAGGTCACGAGCATGGCCCACGCGAACAGCGGCAACCGGTTCAGCGACATGCCCACGGCGCGCAGCTTGAAGATCGTGGTGACGAGGATGATGGCCGACAGCAGGCCCGACAGCTCGGTGAAGGTGATCATCTGCGCCCAGAAGTCGACGCGCTTGCCGGGCGAGTAGTCGGGGCCGGCCAGCGGCACATACGCGAACCAGCCGGCGTCGGGCCCGATGTTCAGCGCGAACGCGCCGTACAGCATCAGCCCGCCGAACAGGTAGATCCAGTAGGCGAACGCGTTCATGCGCGGGAACGCGATGCTGCGCGCGCCCAGCATCAGCGGCACCAGGTAGGTGGCCATCGCCTGCATCACCGGCACCGCGAACAGGAACATCATCGTCGTGCCGTGCATCGTGAAGACCTGGTTGTAGAGGTCGGGCCCGATCAAGGTGCTGTTCGGCCTCGCGAGTTGCACGCGCATCAACGCCGCGAGCAGGCCGCCGGCGGCGAAGAAACCGAACGCGGTGACGATGAAGCGCAGGCCGATGGCCTTGTGATTGACCGCCGACAACCAGCCGACGAGCCCGGGCGGATCGCGCCAGGTCGCTTCCAGCGCGGCGCGATCGGCCGCGCTCGGCGGCACCGCGTTGCGCCGCGTCAGCTCGGGATCGCGACGCAGCGCGGCCTGTGCCGGTTCAGACAGGCGGCTCATCGCAGGCTCCGCAGATAGGCCACCAGGGCCTGCAGGTCGTCCGGCGCGAAAGCGGTGCCCGGCATGTTGACGCCGGGCTTGTGGGCCTGCGGGTTGGTGATCCACGCGGCGAGGTGGGCGTCGTCGTTCGGCAGCGCGCCGGCGGCGAGCGTGCGGCGGCTTCCGACGTGGCTGAGGTCCGGCCCATGCTGGGCGCCTGCGTCGGTGCCGCTGACGTTGTGGCACATCACGCAGCTCGCGCCGAGAAACACCTGCTGGCCGCGCAGCGTGCGCGACTCGCTCGGCGTCGCGGCCGCCGCGCGCTGCTGCGCGGCCCAGGCCTCGTACTGGTCCGGCGGATCGGCGCTGACGCTCAGCGCCATCCAGGCATGCTGCGCACCGCAGAACTCGGCGCACTGGCCGCGGTAGGTGCCAGCGCGATCGGCGCGCCAGGTCAGCGTGGCGCTGCGGCCGGGAATCAGGTCTTTCTTGCCGGCGAGCTGCGGCACCCACAGGCTGTGGATCACGTCGCTGGCGTTCAGCGTCAGGATCACCGGCCGGCCGACCGGGATGTGCAGTTCGTTCGCGGTCGTGAACATGCGCGACGGCTGCGGGTCGTCGTAGCGCGCCGACCACCACCATTGGTGCGCCGTCAGCTCGATGTGGATCGCATCTCGCAGCACCAGGTGCGCCAGCGCGCGATCGGTCGTCACGCTCGCCAGCAGCAGCGACAGCAGCAGCACCGACGACACGCCGACCGCGAGAACGACGCTGCGCCGCGGCCCGGGCTCGCCGTGCATCAGGCCCGATACGTCGGCCGGCGCATCGGCGCCGCCGCGCGGAGCGCGCCACACCGCCCACAGCAGCGCGACCAGCACCGCGGCGAAGACGGCGCTGCAGACCAGCACCGTGACGCGCCAGAGTTGCAGGATGTGCGCCGCCTGCGGACCGGCGGCGTCGGTCATGTCCGGCGCCGCGAACGCGGCCAGCGGAAGCGCGGCAGCGAGCGCGATCGCGAGCGCGCGGCAGCGGCGCTTCATGGCGTGCCCGCCAGCTTGGGCGTTTCGCGGTCGCGTCGCAATTCCGGCGCGCCGGTGCTGAGCCCGTCGCTGCGGCTCGGTGCGACGTCCTCTCTCACCTGGCCGCTCATCGAACGCACGTACGCGGCGAGCTGCGCGGCTTGCTCGGTCGAAATGCGGCCGGCGAACGATGGCATGCCATTGGGCCGCCCCTGCAGGATCGTCGCGACGATCTGCGGCGGCTCGTGGCCGTAGCGCCACTGGTCGTCCATCAGCGCCGGGCCGATCGAGCCACCGCCCGCGGCGTGGCAGCCGTTGCAGTTGAACCAGCGGTACAGGCGCTTGCCTTGGGCGACGTCGAAGGCGTTGCGGTCGTGGTTGCGGGCGCCCAGGACGGCGCTCGCGCTGGCCGACGGGCCGGCGTCGGCGACGGTGCTCGACGCCGCAGCGGATGCCGGGTCCGACGCGCCGGATGCCGGTGGCCCGGCCCGGGTCGGCCCCAGCTGCACCGACGCGAGGCCGTCGCGGGACACCGGCGGCGCGTCGAAGCGACGCTGCTCGCGCTCGCAGCCGCTCATCGATGCCGCTGCGCCGAGCGCGATCGACAAGGTGCCGACGACGACGCGCAGGCGGCTCATCGCGCCGGCTCCGTGGCCGCGTCGCGATCGGTGCGAGGCACGCCGTACTGCGCGAGGATCGCGTCGATGTCCGCACGGCGCCGCTCGATCACGCCGTTCAGCGCGTCGCGCAGCGCGGTGTCGCCGCGGCGTACACCCATCGCGATGGCGAACTCGAAGGGCAGCGGCAGCCCCGGCGGCGCGGTCGCGGCAGAGAGTCGCATCGGCGTGTGCGCGTGTCTCGCGAAGTAGCCGGCCTGCGGCCCCCAGACCAGCGCGGCATCGAGCTGCCGCTCGCTCAGCGCGCGCAGCATGCGCTCGGCGGCAGGGCCGTCGCCGTAGATGGTGAAGCCGACGACATGCTGCGTCGCGCCGCGCTGCGCCAGCGCATGGCCGGGCGGTGTTGCGGCGAGGTCGTTGCCGACCAGCTGCACCCCGACGCGCAGTTGCACGAGCCGTGGGTCGGCGAACGAGCGCAAGGGCGCCGCATCGTCGCCGCGCGTGACGAAGACATAGCTGGAACGGTAGTACGGCGTCGTCGCGAGCACGCGATCGAAGTCCGCCGGCACGCCGATCAGCACGTCGCACGCACCGGCATCCAGCGTCTTGCGCACGAGGCCGCGACGCTGCGGCCACCAGAACGTGACGAGCGGCCGCTTCAGCTCGTCGGCCGCCAGGCGCGCGATGCGGTTCTCGAAGCCGCTGCCGTCGGCATGCGAGAAGGGCAGGTTGTCGGGATCGGCGCAGACGCGCAGCGGTGCCTGCACTGCGGTGCTCGTCGGCGCCGGCGTCGCTTGCGCGACGGCCGCGAACGCGATGCCCGCCAGCAGCGCATGGCCGACGAGCCGGGCGCACCTCGGCGCGATCTCAAGGCAGCGCGAAGACATACAGCATCCCGCCCTTGCTCGTCGCCTGCGGCAGGTCTTTCATCGCGTTGACGAAGCCGCCGCCGGCGGTCGCGTCGCGCGCATCGAGGCCGCCCGCGACGATCGCGCCCGACCAGCCGCCGACACCCGAGAGCACCGCGATGTATTGCTTGCCGTCCGGCCCGCGGTAGGCGATCGGCTGGCCGATGATTCCGGAGCCGGTCTTGAACTGCCACAGCAGTGCGCCGCTCTTCGCATCGATGGCCTTGAACCAGCCTTCCATCGTGCCGTAGAAGACGAGGTCGCCGGCCGTCGCCAGCGCGCCGCTCCAGACCGGAAAGTTCTCCTTGATGCTCCAGGCCTTCTTGCGCGCGACCGGGTCCCAGGCGCTGAATTCCCCGCGATGCCCACCGGGCCCCGGCTTCATCTTCAGATCGGCGCCGACGTAGGGCGTGCCGGCGATGTAGCTGACCTGGTAGGTCTCGGCGTCCTGGCACAGGTTCTGGTGCGGGATGTAGAGCAGCTTCGTCTGCGGCGACCAGGCCGCGGGCTGCCAATCCTTGCCGCCCGGTGCGGCAGGGCAGATGTCGCGCACCGCCTGGCCGGCGCGCGGTTCGGTCTTCGGGTTCTGCTTGAGCCGGCCGGTCTGCAGGTCCACGCCTTCGCTGGTCGTGATCGGCACGTACGGGTCGGCCGACAGCACCTGGCCGCTGGCGCGGTCGATCACATAGAGGTAGCCGTTGCGATCCGGGTGCAGCAGCGTCGCGCGCGTCGTTCCACCGATGTCGAGGTCGACCAGCACGGTCTCGTTGACGCCGTCGTAGTCGTGCAGGTCGTGCGGCGTGTACTGGTAGAACCAGACCGCTTCTCCGGTGTCGGGGCGGCGCGCGAAGACACCCGAGGTCCACTTGTTGTCGCCCGGGCGCTGCTCGGGGTTCCACGGGCCGGGGTTGGCCGTGCCGTAGTAGATCAGGTCGAGGACGGCGTCGTATGAGATCCAGCCCCACACGGTGCCGCCGCCGATGCGCCAGGCGTCCGGCGGCCAGCTCGCGACGCCGAGGTCGTGGCCGCGGTCCGACGCATAGAAGGGCTTGAATGCCGGGCCGATCATCACGTCCTTGTCGGGGCCGGTGCTGTAGGCGCGCCAGACGATCCTGCCGCTGGCGGCATCGAGCGCGGTCAGCGCGCCGCGCACGCCGAGCTCGCCGCCGCTGTTGCCGACCAGCACCTTGCCCTTCACGACCAGCGGCGCGAGCGTCATCGTCTCGCCGCGGTCGATCTCGCCGAGCTTCACGCGCCACAGTTCCTTGCCGCTGGCCGCATCGACGGCGATCGCCTGGTTGTCCAGTGTCGTGATGAACACGCGGCCGTCGGCGTAGGCGGCACCGCGGTTCACGAGATCGCAGCAGGCCACGCCCTGCGCACCGGCGTTCGGCTTGGGCTCGAACTTCCATTTCACCGGTGCGCCGGGCTTCGACAGGTCGAGCGCGTAGAGCAGATTGGGGTAGGGCGTCACCAGGTACATCGTGGCGCCCGCGACGATGGGTGCTGCCTCGTGCCCGCGCAATACGCCGGTCGAGAACGTGAAGGCGAGCTTCAGTTCCTTGACGTTGCGTGGCGTGATCTGGTCCAGGCGGCTGAAGCGGGTGGCGGCATGGTCCTTCGCCGCCATCGTCCAGTCGCCTTCATCGATCGTCGCGGTCTGCGCGGCATGGGCCGTGGCGCACGCGATCAACGCCGCTGCCGCCGCGGCATGCGCGACGGCGTGCCCGTGAACTCCATGCTTCGGCTCGAACATGGCACTTTCAGAATGCACCGCGTGCATCGCACACGGCAATCGCCATGCCGCACGCGCGTTCGCGTCGAGTCAACGCGTCTGTGGATGCCCTACGGGGCCCCACGTCGGCGCTCGATGAATCAGGCCTGTCGTTTGCCATGGTGAATATCCTGCGAAGCCGGACCATGGTGAGCGGGGATCTTCGATGTGGCAGGCGATGTGCGTGTCTACTGCGGACCACGGGGCACGGCGTGGTCGCGAAGCCCTTGTTTCCAACCGCGCCAACGGAGGTTCTCGATGAAAGTCCATGAAGCGATGACGGGCGACGTCTGCCTGGTCGACCCCGACCGGAGCATTCGCGAAGCGGCCCGGATGATGGCCGACCAGGACATCGGTGCCCTGCCGGTCGGCGAGAACGATCGTCTGGTCGGAATGATCACCGACCGCGATCTCGCGGTGCGGGCCCTGGCCCAAGGCCTCGGTCCGGACACGAAGATCCGCGACGTGATGTCCCCGGAGGTGATGTATTGCTTCGAAGACGAAGACCTGGACGATGCCGTACACAACATGGGCGACATCAAGGTGCGCAGGCTTCCGGTCCTGAATCGCAACAAGCGTCTGGTCGGCATCCTGTCGATCAGCGACGTGGCTCATCGCGAAGACGCCAGCAAGACCGGCCAGGCGATCGCGGACATCTCCGCGCCCGGCGGCGCCCATTCGCAAACGGCCCACTGACCCGCGAATCCGACCCGGGCGGCCGCTGACCGAACGACAGCGGATTCATCGCGTGCCGAACGGACCCTCCGTTCGGCGTGTAAAGCCTTCGGCAAGAAGTTCAGTCTCGATGCGAGCCGGGTTCTTGGGGAGGCTGCGCCCGGTCGTGTCGAAATCGGCCGGCCTCGCTCGTCGTGGAGATGAAACGGCCATCGTCTACGCCTAAGCGCCCAAGCCGGGAGTCACCCATGAGAAAGCTCATCGCATCCACTTTCGTCTCGCTCGACGGCGTCATGCAGGCGCCGGGCGGGCCCGACGAAGATCCCAGCGGCGGCTTCACCTTCGGCGGCTGGACCTTCCCCTACTGGGACGAGGTCATGGGCCGATCGATGAACGGCTTCGACGGCAAGGACCGCGAGCTCGTGCTCGGCCGCAGGACCTACGAGATCTTCGAGGCGTACTGGCCGTACCAGCCGGCCGACAACCCG
>Ga0207674_10005221_pt1 | contig 15462 bp, 10 predicted proteins | sample KBSCornC72_FD_184303 | JGI IMG/M metagenome (GOLD analysis project Ga0207674, IMG submission 184303) | Corn rhizosphere microbial communities from Kellogg Biological Station, Michigan, USA - KBS Corn C7-2 (SPAdes) (version 2) | ecosystem: Host-associated > Plants > Roots > Rhizosphere > Soil ... | reverse complement strand
CGCCTCAAGCGGCTCGAACGCGAAGCGCTGCTGGTAGCCCGGCCGTACTCCGAGCGGCCGCCCCGCGCCGCCTACCAGCTGACCGCCGAGGGCCAGGAACTCGCGGGGGCGCTCCGCCTGCTGGCCTACTGGGGGGCCGGGCACGCCGACCCGGCGCAAGCGCCCCGGCACCCTGCGTGCGGCACCCCGGTCGAGGCTCGCTGGTACTGCCCGACCTGCGACCATCTCGTTGACCACGAGCCGAACGACGCCGAGGTGCATTTCGTCTAGCTAGCTACGGAAAGCCGGCCAAGCCTGTTTCGCGCACCTTGTAATGCGGCGGCAGTGGGGTCGGCTCTGGCGGCGGCCACGGCCTCCTGCTGGCTGAGCGCCGAGCCGTCCGCGAAGGCCCGATCGAACTGCTCCTCGCCCAGGGCCAGGCGGACCTGCGCGACCAGCTCAGCCTCGTTCTGCCGGATGATAGGCCAGGCCTGCAGGCCGACGCGCAGGCGCAGGCCCTGGGCCGCTCCCGCCAGGCGCGCCGCGCGCCTGGCGTCGCCCGTCGCGAGGGCCAGCCGGGCATGCCCGGCCAGGCTCAGGGCCGTCCATTGTGTGCTGCGCGCCGCCAGGCTGAGGCTCAGCGCCTCGGCGAGGACCGGCTGGGCTTCGTCTGATTTACCCTGCAGGACCTGGAGGATGCCCTGCTGCACCCAGACGCCTGCGGCGAGCCACCCGATACCGGTTTCGTCGGCCAGGACGCGCGACTTGCTCAGGTGGCGCAGGGCCTGGTCGTAGCGGCCCAGCGTGGTCTCGATCGTCGAGGCGGTGAACTCGGCGACCGACGTGAAGAACGGCTCATCCTGGCCGCGTAGCTTGTCCAGGCAGGCCGAGACCTCGCGCAGGGCCCGCTCGAAGTCGCCGGTGATCGGCGTGCTCCAGGCCATGAACAGGTCAGCCACCGCGGACAGGAAGGGGTCGCGGATCTCCGGCAGCAGTGGTTCCAGGCGCTGGCGGACCGCCTGCGCGGCCTGATCGTCGCCCAGGTCGGCGGCGCTCGCACCCGCCGTCCACAGCAGCTCTTCCTCGGCCTGGCGGCCCAGGGAGCTGGCGATCGGCAGCAGCTGGTCGACCCGCTGCCGGACGAGGGCCTCATCCGGGTGCCCGCGCAGGAACCAGAATGGCCACAGAACGCGGAACAGGTGAGGCAGCGGGGCCGGGTCGTTGGCCAGGTGCCAGCGCACGGCGGCGGCCACGTTGCCCGCCTCGGCATCCATGCGCTCCACCGTGTCCGCCTGGGCGGCGCGCAGCGGCCGGTCGGCCTGGTCGGCCAGCGCGCGGTAGAAGCCGGCGTGCCGCCTGGCGATCTCAGCGGCGTCGGCGCGGTTCGCGAGCCGCTCACTGATGAACTCCCGGACGGTTTCCAGCATCCGGCACCGGGGCCCGAGGTCGGTGTGGTCGAGCTGGATCAGGCTGTGCCGCGCCAGGGCCTCGGTCAGCTCCAGTGCCTCGTCCTCGTCCAGGTCGGCCACCCGGGCGGCGGCGTCGATGGTCCAGCCGTCGGCGAAGATAGCGACGATTTCCAGTAGGGACCGCTCAGAGTGATTGAGGAGGCCCACGCTCCACTCCACGGTGGCTCGTAGCGTGCGCTGGCGCTCGGGCATGTCCACCGGCCCGGTGCCCAGCGCGTCCATCGACCTGGCCAGGCGGGCCAGCAGCGCGCCCGGATCCAGCAGCCGGGTACGGGCGGCGGCCAGCTCGATTGCCAGCGGCACGCCGTCCAGCCGCCGGCAGATCTCCGCCACCGCGCCGGCGTTGTCCGGGGTCAGGGCGAAATCCGGACGGACCCGGCGGGCCCGGTCGACGAAGAGTTCCACGGCAGGCGCGGCCGCCAGCTCGCCGACGGTGGCGCTGGCCGGGTCGGGGGGCAGCGGCAGCGGCGGCACCGGGTACTCCCGCTCAGCTGCTAGCCCCAGCACCGTCCGGCTGGTGACCAGGAACTCCAGCCCCGCGCTGCGGGTGAGCAGCTCGCCCAGGTCGGCGGCCGCGCTCACCAGCTGTTCCAGGTTGTCCAGGACCAGCAGCCACTGCTCATCACCCAGCTGCTCGGCCAGCGCCTCGGCCGGCGACCTGGTACCTGTGAGGTCACTGCCGACCGCCTGGCCGATGCTGGCCAGCAGGAGCCCGGGGTCAGACACCGCGGCCAGCGGCACGAAGGCGGTGCCGCCAGGGAAGCGGTCCCGCAGCCGCTGGGCTGCGGCCACGGCGAGCCGGGTCTTGCCGATCCCGCCTGGCCCGGTCAGCGTGACCAGCCGCACTTGCGGGCGCTCGGCGAGCCTGACCACCTCGTCGATGTCGTGCTCCCGCCCGACCAGCGACGTCGTGCTGGCCGGCAGCGGGCGCGGCTCCCGCACCTTGGCCGGGGGTTCCGGGTCGCGGTCGGCGAAGCGCTCGCTAAGCAGCATCGCCAGGTCATCGCGTACCAGCCGGCCCAGCTCAGCCGGCGTGCCGAAGGCACGGTAGGACACTGCGCCCTCGACCCTGATCCGGTCGAGCAGGCTGGTCAGGCGCGGCTCGCGGTCGGGGGCCGGAGTCTTGATATACAGCAGCTGCGGCAGGCCGCGCGCCAGGTTGAACTCATCCTCGAGGCCTGAGACCTGCATGCCGGGACCTATCCAGCCGTAGCGCTGCCAGTACAGCCCGATGAAGACATCGCTTTGCTCCAGGTATGCCCGGTACAGTCCCTGCGGCGGGTGCGGCCGGGCACCCAGCTCGAACAGCACCGGAGTGAGCCGCAGCGCCGTGATGGCGCGCGAGACGGCGCGCCGCTCGGCCGCCAGTTCGCCTAGCGTAGAACTCACGAACACGCGCAGGCGCTGGTCCGGTGTCCGGATGGCCATGTCACCGGAAATTTACCGCATCAATAAAGGGTGCGTCATCTCCGGCCGGCGCCGGCCCGGCGTACCGCCCCGGCGGCCTGCCGTGCCGCCACCAGAATCGGATCCCATACCGGTGCGAACGGCGGAGCGTACGCGAGGTCCAGGGCGGTCATCTCTTCTACCGTCATCCGGTTCCATAGCGCCGTCGCAGCCGTGTCGATCCGCTTGGCCGATCCCTCGTAGCCGACGATCTGCACGCCCAGCAGGCGTCCGGTGCCGAGTTCGGCGGTCATCTTGACGGTCATCTGCTGAGTGCCGGGGAAATAGCCGGCCTTCGTGCCGGACTGCACGGTGACGGTCACGTACTCGAATCCGGCGCGGGTGGCGTCGCGCTCCCGCAGCCCGGTCCGGGCGATCTCCAGATGGCACACCTTGCTCACCGCCGTGCCGACCACCCCGGGGAACGTCGCATAGGAGCCGGCCAGGTTGTGCCCGATGACCCGGCCCTGCTTGTTGGCGTGGGTGCCGAGCGCCACATGCTGGTACTGGCCCGAGACCAGGTTGAGGACCTCCACGCAGTCGCCGCCGGCCCAGATGCGGTCGTGGTCCAGGACCTGCATCTGCACGTTGGTACGCAGGCCGCCGTGATCGCCCAGCGGCAGGCCGGCCTCCCGGGCGAGCGCGGTGTCCGGCCGTACCCCGAGGCCGAGCACGACCACATCGGCCGGGATCGAGCCGTCCGCGGTTAGCACCGAGCCGATCCGGTGGTTGCTGCCGGTCTCGAATCCGGTGACGGGGGTGCCGGTGCGCACGTCGACGCCGATGCCCTCCATGGCCCGGTGGACGGCCGCCCCCATGTCCGGGTCGAGCGTGGTCATCGGCTGCGCGGCCTGATCGACGACGGTGACGGCGACCCCCCGCCGCACCAGGGCCTCGGCCATCTCCACGCCGATGTAGCCCCCGCCGACCACCACGGCCCGTCGCGGCTGCACGCGCTCCAGATCCGCCAGCAGCACGGCCCCGTCATCGAGAGTCTGCACGCCGAACACGCCGGCGGCGTCCACGCCGGGCAGCGGCGGCCGCACCGGGACCGCGCCGGTCGCGATGACCAGCGAGTCGAAGCCCTCCCAGGACGACCGCCCGGCGGCCAGGTCATGAGCGAGCACCCGGCCGGCCGCGAGGTCGATCTGCTCCACCTCGGTTCGCATCCGCAGGTCAATGCCATTGCGCCGGTGTTCGTCCGGCGAACGGGCCACCAGCCGCTCCGGCCCGTCCACATCGCCGGCGACCCAGTACGGGATACCGCAGGCCGAGAAGGAGGTGTACGCCCCGCGTTCGAACGCGACGATCTCGACCGCGTCGCCCGCGATCCTCTTGGCCTGCGAGGCCGCGCTCATCCCGGCCGCGTCCGCCCCGATAACCACAATTCGCTCGGTCATGCCGCCCCGGTGGTGGTACGGATCTCGGTTCCCGCCCGGACCACCCTGGTGACCGGGGTCTTCTCCGCGACGCCGGCCAGCTTCGCGCGCTGGTCTTCGTCGACGCCGTGCAGGGTGATCAGCCGGTCGATCCACCCGGTGTCCCGGTCTTTGACCACGTAAGTCAGCTCGACATCCACGCCAGCTAGCGGCCAGCCCTGGTGTTCGGCGTACATTCGCAGCGTGATCGCGGTACAGGCACCGAGCCCGGACAGCAGCAGGCCGAACGGGGCCGGACCGGTGTCGGCACCGCCGCGGTCGGTCGGCTCGTCGGCGCGCAGCGCATGTCCCCCCGTGCTGATGCGCACACCGTACGGCGTTTCCTCGCTTGTCGCCGTGGCGGTGGCGATGGTGTGGTCACGGTCGTCGCTCATTGCGCCATCCTCAATCCTTGCCGCCGCCAGGGCACGGCTTCATGGTCGCGGAGATGAAACCTGTCGTCCATGGTCCCTGGGATCAAGTCCGGTCGCAGCTATTGGTCCGTGGTGCCGATCCTGACGACGATCAGCGCCGCACCCGGCGGAGCGTTGCGATCGCGTCCGGGGGCAAGGCCCAGCCGGGTACCGGCGGCGGGCCGGTCAGGGTCCCGGCCAGCCGGGCCGGGAAGCCGTCCAGGACGGACCGGTCACCAAACCGGTCGCGCTGCTTGACGCACGCCCCGGCGCGGACCACCGACTCGGCCCCGGTCACGCTGCCGTCGCACACGATCGCGCCCGGTTCGACGATGCTGCCGCGGCCGATGTGGCAGCCGTGGATCATCGCGCCCGGGCCGATCACCGCGTCGTCGTCGATGACCAGCGCGTTGTCGGGTAGCAGGTGCAGCACCGTGTTCTCCAGGATCTGCACCCGGGAGCCGATGCGGACCGGGCCGTGGGAGTCGCCGATGATCTTCACGCCGGCGCCGATCAGCGTGTCGTCGCCGATGACCACGTCGCCGGTGATCTCCGCCGAGTCGAACAGGACCGTGCCGGCGCCGATCGACGGGGTCTTGCCGCGGTAGGCGTACAGGGTTCCCATGTGTTCTCCGGCTCGCATCGGCCCCGGCACGATCGTGCCGGGGTAGTCGGTCAGGTTGGTCTGGTGCTGGCGCAGTACCGCGAGCCGCTCCCGGTCGGCGTCCGTGGCCGACCGGATGACATGGGGCGGGCGCCCGACCAGGACGGAACCGGCGGGGATCACGGTGCCGGCCGGGACCAGCGTGCCCTCGCCCAGGATGCACCCGCTGCCGAGCCGGGAGCCCGGCATGAGGATCGCGCCGTTGCCGATCTCGCACAAGTCGCCGACCGTCGCCCCGATGATGGCGGCGCGGTGACCGAAGACGGTGCGCTGACCCACCCGGACCGGATGCCCGGGCGTGCCGACCACCACCCCGTTCTCCAGGATGGCCGAGTAGTTGCCGATGCTCACCGCTCCGCCGTGCGCCCGCACCACCAGGCCCTGCGCGAGATTCGCGCCGGCCCCGACGTGGACCTCGCCGAGGAGCACCGCGGATCGGGCGATCTCGGGCTCGGGCTGATCAACGAGAAGGTGGTTGAAACTCACGCGCCCTCACCGTCTTCCTGGCCCCTCCGGCATCCATCGACCGGAACCGACTCTACGCGCGCACACCCGCGCCCGGCCGCAGCACGGCCGCGCCGAGCCGCTGTGTGGCCAGGAGCGCCAGTTCGACCAGCAGCCGGTCCTGGGTGACCGGATGCTGCAGGCTCTCCTCGGCCTTGCGCACCCGGTACTGCACCGTGTTCTTGTGCAGGACCAGACGCTCCGCGGTGGCCTTGTAACTCAGGTTTTCCCGCAGGAAGATGCGCAGCGTTTCGCGCAGCCTGGCGTTGTTCTCGTCGTCGCCGGCCAGTGGCCCGAGGGTCTCGGCGACCCAGGCGCGCAGCAGCTCGAGCGAGCCGGACATCAGGGCCAGCGGCGCGACCTCGGCGAAGGCGCTGACGCTCGGGGCGGCCGGCCCGGCCGCCAGGGCCACGGCCTGGGCGCTGACCGCCTGCTGATGGGTGCGCCGGAAGCCGGTCACCCCCAGCGCGGGCTCGCCGAACGCGAACCGGATCCGCTCGCCGCTCCCGATGCCCTTGACGCATACGTCAGCCAGCGAGACGTCACGCCGCCCGCTTAGCGGCAGCCAGGCCCATGCGCTGGACTCGTCCTGCGGGACGAACATGAGCCGCCCGTCGCAGCCTGCCTGCGCCGCCATCTCCCCGGCCGCCCGCTCCAGCAGCCCGAGTGCGTTCCCGCCGGCCTGCGCCCCGGTGATCCAGGTCACGACGCCCAGGTGGTACTGCCGCAGGCGGTAGCCGAGAATGGCTTCGGAGCCGGCCACGTCCGGCTGGTCCTCTCGCAGCAAAGCGCGGACACGAGCGGCCCGGGCGGCGCTCTGGTTCCGCAGCCATTTCTCTTTCTCCGACTCGTAGGCACCCAGGACCTCTTCGGATACCCGGTCGATGTAGGCGTTCAGCGTGCCGGCGATGCGCATCCCCGTGGCGCTGACGACCGACGCGCGGTCGGTGCGCCGGCCGAGCTCGGCTAGGCAGCATTCCTGGAACCGGGCGGATCCGATCCGGTAGGCGCGCAGTAGCGCCGCGACGGGCACGCCGTGCTGCGCCAGCCGCCGGGCGTATTCCGCCGCCGCCGCCGGGGCGCGCACGTGCTCCAGGTCGATGCCGTGCTGCAGGATGTGCAGCACGGTGGAGACGTTCTCCGCCACGCTCGCTTCCAGCAGCGTCAGCGCCCGTGAATCCCCGTGCAGGGCCGGGATCTCCTTGACGATCAGACGGTAGATGTCCGCGGCCAGCTCGGCCGAACGCGGGACGAGCGCGGCCGAGACCTCGGACGCGCTGTCCACAGCGGTCATGTCAGGGCCCGGACGCGTTTCATCACGGCTTCCGGGTCGGCCTGCGCCGGGATCTGCGCCAAGACGAGGTCCGCGTCAGCGGGCGGATCGGTGTCGGCCCAGAATTCGGGCCCGGCCACGACGCCCCAGCGGCCCGCCGGCCGGCGGGCCGCGGACGAGCCGATCCAGACCGCGACGCCGGGGATTGGCCCGTGCGGCCAGGCCGCGGCCGCCTCGGTGCGGATCACCACCGGCCAGCCGTAGTGCTCGGCCACGTTGACCACCGGCCGGTAGGCTTCGGGGTCGGTAAGCTCGCCCGCCGGTACCGGGCCCTCGTCGAGCAGCAGCCCGTCGACTCCGCTGTCGCTGAATGTGCGCAGGAAGTCCGCACTGTACATGGCCGCGGTTTCTGCCTGGCCGGCGTCGGGCGCCGCCGCGCCCGGATGGGCCTGCGCCGCCGCGGCGGCCAGCCACCGGCCCGGCGCGGGCACGGTCAGGACGAGCGGGACCGTCCCTTTGGTGGCGGCCAGGGCGCCGACCGCCTCGGCCGCGTCGGCGCGGGCCCGCTCGTCGCCGAGCAGCGTCCGCAGCGCGTAGCCGGGACGGCTCCGCGCGGCCATCGCGGCCCGCAGGGCCTGGTCCGCGGCGGCCCGCTGTTCGAACAGGTCCGCGACATCGGCCAGTATCGCGTCGGAGCCGAACATGGCCTGGGTCTTGCCGAAGAAGGAGGTGAGCTCGGCCGGCGCCTGCCACGGCACGTCGTCGCCGCCGAGGAGCCTGGCCCGGCCGTAGGCCACCGCGTCGAACCAGACCGGCCGGCCCCGGCCCGAGGGCGGGGCGTCCAGGCTGGCCAGCAGCCCGTTCACTCGTTCTCCAGCTCGCGCACTCGCGCCTCGAGCCCGGCGATCTGCGCCTGCTGCGCGGCCAGCGCGAGGACGTTCGGATCGGGCAGGAAGATCTGCGGCAGCTGGCTCACCGGGCCGGATACCCGTACCGGTCCGTGCGTGCTCCAGGCGGTGGCGTGGACGACGCTGTTGTCGTCGCCCCAGGATCCGTAGTAGGGCAGGTGCGCGGGCGGCTCGGGGGTGACCCAGTCCGTGACGAACTCGGCAAAAGGCCGGCCTCGCCGTAGCCGGGCCTGGCGTTCGGCGTCCCGGGCCGCCCGGGTCCCGGCGACGTCGACGCCCAGGGTGTCCGGGTCGTGGACGACGAAATAAATCTCACGAGCCGTCTGGCTGGACAGGTAGCCCGCCTCGACGTCGGCCATGACCGCGTCCGGGTCGCGCTCCAATACGTCGCCGTAGCCGCCGCCGCTGCCCTGGCAGATCATGTAGACCTCGCCCTCGTCGGCGAGCTCGAAGCCCATGCCCATGTGGTGGGTGGAGTACCGGGCGTCGGCGAACGGGCGGTCGTTCATCAGCGTCTCGAAATCGAAGGACCAGCTCTCCGGCGCCGTCCGCAGCTGCTCGAAGACGTTCACGCCCTTGATCTTGGCCAGCGGGTAGGCCGGGCATCCGTACCCGCCGAACAGGCCGGGGATGGCCGGGAACTTCGAGCCGCTGGACACCGTGGCGAAACCCCACAGCGGAGTGCCGCGGGCGGCCACCGCGATCTCGTAGCCCATGCCGCCTCGGTACTTGCCGAACCCCTGCGCGTCCCGCTTGATCTTCTTGGAGATCAGCTGGAGGAACGGCACGTCGTCCTCGATGATCTCCTGCTCGCCGATGTCGGCCATGGCGGCGAAGAACGGGGCCATGGAGTGCTCGCCGTCGCGGTGCGCGCGGGCGCCGCCGCCCATGCCGTTGAGGTCGGCGCACACGTTGCCGACGAACTCGCCGTGCTGGGTGACCCCGCCGAACAGGAACGTGTTGATCTGGTTGAACCAGGGCGCGATCACCGACCCGAACTTCTCCGGGCACGAGTACTGCACCTTGGCGAACACCGACTGGCACACCCCGAAGGTCTTGAAGGCACCCTGCAGGCTCTGCCCGAGCGGCGCGTCGAGGCCCGGGTTGATGCAGCTGCCCTCGTCGGTCAGCACCTCCATCGGGTTCATCACGCTGATCCCCCGGGGCAGGTCCGGCCAGAAGAAGCCGAGCAGGGCCTGGCCCAGGCCGCACTTGGCGGTGCCGAGGGTGGCGTTGAACGCGCGGTTGAGGAACTGCGGCGCGGCGCCCCGCCAGTCGATGGTCATCTCGTCACCCCGCACGGTGATCGCGCACGGGTACTTCAGCAGGACGTTCTCGCGCAGGGTGGAGTCGGAGAAGAAGTTGACCCGGAAGGTGCCGTCCGGCAGCGCCGAAATCCGCCGCCGCGCCTCGGCCTCGATGTCCTCCAGCGACTTGCGCAGCGAGGCGATGAACGCGTCCCGGCCGACCTCCTCGACCAGCGCGATCAGGCGGTCCCTGATCCGCTGCGCCGAGTAGAGCTTGACCTTCAGGTCCTGGTACTGCAGCTTCGGCTCGCGCACCGAGTTCTGCAGGAAGGTCAGCAGGTCGCGCCGGATCCGGCCCTCCTCGACGATCTTGAACGGGCTCATCCTGATGCCGTCGTCATACGCCGACTCGGAACTGGACGGCATCCCGCCCGGCTCCTTGGCGCCGTTCTCGCCCTCGTGGATGATCGTGGCGACCCAGGCGATCAGCTCGCCGTCGTAGAACACCGGCAGGATCATGCTCTGGTCGGTGTTGTGGATGTTGCCGTAGCGGGCGTCGTTGTGGATGAACGCGTCGCCGTCGTGCACGCCGACGGTCGGGTCGCCGATCCAGTACTTGTTGATGAACCGCACCGGGTAATGCAGCACCGAGGCGAAGGCCAGCACCCCGCCGGTGCTGATGTGGATCAGGTCACCGGACGCCGAGTAGACCGCGCTGGTCAGGTCGCCCCACTTGGCGCCGGGAGCGGCGCCGGTCTGCTCCATCATCTCGAACGCCTCGTCCAGGCCGGCCACGATCCGCTTGCGCACCCGGTCCAGGTCGTTGGCGTCGACCGGGCCGGACAGCAGGCGGTCCTCCTCGGCGGTCCGCGGCGCCATCCGGTGGTCGTTCATGATCTCCGGGTCGGGCCCGAGGAACAAGGTCGTCTCGGCGAGGAACGCGTCGACCCACTGCTGCTCCTCCGCCGTGAACTGGGCTTCACTCATGACCGGCTTCTCCTTATCCGTGCGAGTCGGCGAGGAACCAGATGGCACCGTGCGTGCCGGTCTCGATCCGCCAGCCGGGTTCGACAAGGTAGGTGGTGGTGGGCGTGGTGACGACGGCCGGTCCGGGCACGGCCAGCCCCGGCTCGAGCGCGCTCTCGTCGTAGACGGCGGTTTCAGCCGGCCCGTCGGAGCGGGGGAAGAAGCAGCGCCGCGACCCGGTCGGCCGGGCGGCGGTGGTGCGGCCATCCGGCGGGGTGGCGTCGAATTCGATCGTCTCGCCCGGGACGAACGACGCGACCCGGACCGCGGTGACCCGGATGCCGGCCTCGGGCGACTGGCTGCCCTCGCCGAACCGGCGGCCGTAATCGCCGGAGAACAGCCGCATCAGCTCCACCACGTCGCGGACGCTGTCCAGCCGCGTCTTGCCCGCGACCACGGCCATCGTCACCAGCTGGTTGCCGTAGCGCATGTCCAGCTCGAGCCGGTGCCGGACCGCGGCGCCCGGCAGGCCCTGCCGCTGCAGGTCGGCGCGGCCCTTGCCCTCGAGCTCGGCCACGATCGCGTTGAAGCGGCCGAAGTCGGTGAACATCGCCCGGCTGGTGGCGTCGAACAGCACCAGCGGAACCGAGCGCTCGTGGATGTGGAGCTGCGGCATGTTGCCCGCGCCCAGGGCGGAGAACACCGAGCTGTACGGCGGGGCCAGGATCTTGTCCATGCCGAGGTGGGCCGCGATCCCGCAGCAGTGCAGCGGGCCGTTGCCGCCGTAGGCGAGCATGGTGAACTCGGCCGGGAGGTAGCCGCGGATCCGCAGTTCCTTGGCCAGCCCGTTGGCCATCTGCTCGTCCACCTCGGCCTTGATCAGCCGGGCCACCTCGACCGGGTCCAGGTCCAGGTGGTCCCCGAATTCCTCGTCGACGGCGAACTCGGCCCGGGCGCGGTTCAGCTTGATCTGGCCGCCCGCGTAACGTTCCGGGGTCAGGTAGCCGAGCAGCAGGTCCGCGTCGGTGACGGTGGGCCGCAGCCCGCCGCGGTCGTAGCAGGCGGGGCCGGGGTCGGAACCGGCACTGCGCGGCCCTACCTTGACGGACTGGTGCAGCCGGTCGTAGCTGGCGATGGACCCGCCGCCGGCCCCCAGCGTGACCAGGTGAATCATGGGCACGCTGACCAGCCACCGGTCGATGACCGGCATGAAGTCGTAGTGCTTGACCCCGTCCGCCGGGACCAGGCCGATGTCGTAGCTGGTGCCGCCCATATCGGTGGCCACCACGTTGCCAAGACCAGCCTGGCCGGCCAGGTGCTCGCTGGCCGAGATGCCGGCCACCGGCCCGGAGTGGATGGTCTGCAGCGCGTCGGTGGAGTTCAGCTGGGCCATCCCGCCGGAGTTGTGGATGATCAGCATCGGCCTGTGGTAGCCGTGCTCGCGCAGGTTCTGCTCCAGTTCCGACAGCGCGTGGTACATGGTGGCGTGCAGGAAGCCGTCGACGATGGCCGAGGTGGCGCGCACGTATTCGCCTTTGCGCCCGGACAGCTGATGGCTGAGCAGCATCGGGATCGCGCCCAGCTGGTGGGCCGGGTACTCGGACAGGAAGATCTCCTGCACCCGCAGTTCGTGCGCTGGGTTCTCGGTCGCGTTGGTGAGGCAGACCACGAGCGCCTCGGCGCCCGCGTCGACGAGCGCGCGCAGCGCCTGCCGGACGTCCTCGGGGGAGAGGTCCATGAGCACGGCGCCGGAGTAGTCGACGCGTTCCCGCACGGAGCGGATCAGGGTCTGCGGTACCAGCGGGTCGGGACGGGTGCCGCTGGACATGTCGTTCTTGGCCAGCTCGTCCAGGCCTTCTCCGTAGCCGCGCCCTCGAGACAGCGGGATGGTGGCCTCGAACCCGGCGGTTACGATGACGCCGACCTGCGGGCCGCGCCGTTCGATCAGCGCGTTCGTGCCCAGGGTGGTGGCGTAGCGAACCGAGTCGACCTCGCGGAGCACGTCGTTGCGCCGCAGGTTCAAGGTGGCGCAGGCGTGATCGAGCGCCTCGTTGAAGCCCTGCGCCAGGTTGTGGTGGGTGGTCAGCGCCTTGGCCTGGATGTAGCGGTCTTCCCAGGCCACGAAGCAGTCGGTGAAGGTGCCGCCGATGTCGACCGAGATCCGTTTCACGTCAGGCTCCTTCTCCGAGGTCGCCGGAGACGCGCAGCGGCTCGGCGGTGACATCGCGGCCGAGCGGGATCACGGTGCCGGGCGGCCGCGCGGCCCACTGGGCCCGCAGCGCGTCGACGTCGATCTGCATGTCGTAGGTCGGCGGGTGGCCCGGCGGCAGGTACTCGGCCTCGATCTGCGTTCCGCAGCCCGGGCAGTAGAACTCCAGGATCCGGCACCAGGCCGCGTCGGGGGCGAAGGTGAACTCGTAGCGGCCGGAATCGATCAGCGGGCGGTGGATCTCGGTGGGATCGCGATCGTAGACCAGCGTGCCTTCCTTGTAGTTGCCGCGCGCCGAGCCGAGGTCGTGGCCGCAGCGCCGGCAGCGCCACCGCTCGGTTTCCAGGTCGATCTCGAGATACTCGGTCATCGGGATGCGCATCACGGTGCTCATTTACTGGCCCCTGTCGGTCAGCCGCAGGTCGCCCGCGGCGGTGGTCTCGAACTGCCAGCCCACGGGCACCCGCATGGTGAAGAACGGGCCCTCGATCACGGCCGGGCCGTGCCCCCGCGCACCCGGACGCTGCTGTTCCAGCGCGTATACCGGTACCTCAGCCCGCCCGCCGCGGCCGTCGCGCAGCGACCGCGTCCCGCCGGACTGGGCGGGCGAGGCGCCGGGGTCGCCTTCCGCGCCCATCGCCACGTGCGGGAGCGGCGCCAGCAGCACGAGCTCGAGGGAGGCCTGGTCGCCGGGTTTCAGCTGGGCCGCGGCCTCATGCAGGTCGTCGAGTTCGACGACGCGTTCGGTGTCCTCTTGCTCGATCGTGATCCTGAACCTGGGGGTGCACGCGTTCGCGTCGACGCCCTCGGCGAACATGTCCCTGGCGCCGAGCGCGAGCAGGCGGTCGGCGGTCTGCCGGACCGTCTCGTAGTCCGCGGCGACCAGCGGCAGCTCGTACCGCTGGCCCAGGTCGGAGAACCCGATGCCGAACGCGCTGAACACCGCGGCCATGCGGGGAATCAGCACGTGCCGGGCGCCGGCCCGGCGCGCGGCACCGCATACGGTCATCGGCCCGGCCCCGCCGAACGCGGCCAGGACGGTGTCGCCGGTGACGGTGCTGGCGTCGGCCAGGGCGGCCGCGATCGCGGCCGCGTGGACCTCCTCCATCTGCCGCAGCGCGTCGTCGAGCGGGATGCCCAGCGGGCCGGCGATCTTGTCCTCGATCACCTTGACACTCCGGTCCGGGTGCAGGGCGAGCGTCCCGCCGAGGTAGGTCGCCGGGTCGAGTACGCCCGCCAGGAGCAGCACGTCCGTGATCGTGGCCTGGTCGCCGCCGAGCCCGAAGCAGGCCGGGCCGGGTGCGGCGCCCACGCTATCGGGCCCGACCGTCAGCCGCCCGTCGGCAACCCGGAAGACCGAGCTGCCGCCCACGCCGTAACTGGTGATCGCGGCCAGTTCCAGCGAGCTCGGCGCGTGCTCGATGGTCCCGCGCCGGTCGACGTGGATGGCGCTGTCGCTGACCACCCCGATGTCGGTGGTGGTCCCGCCGACATCGAGCATGACCAGATGCCGCAGGCCGTAGTGGACCGCCAGGGCGCGGGTGCCTTCCAGGCCGCCGCGCGGACCGGAGCTGTACGTCTTGAGCGCCGCGGACTTCGATACCCGGGACGAGGCGCCGTCGTTGCGGAAGATCCGCAGCGGCTGGCGCGACCGGGCATCTCGCAGCCGCCGGTCGGCATTGAACAAGAACCGCTCCATCGCCGGGTGCAGGAACGCGTTGAGCAGGCTGGACCAGGTACGGCGGATGTCGTCGCCGTCGGCCACGAGCTCCCAGGAGAACAGCAGCGGGATCGCGCCGAGCAGATGCCGGGGATAGAGGCCGAGCAGGAGCCGCTTCACCCGGGCCTCGTCCTGCGCGCAGTCAGCGCCGCTCACCGCCACGACCAGCCGCCGGGCGCCGCGCGCGGACAGGTCGTTGACCCGGGCCAGGAGGTCGCGGCTCAGCTCCTCGTCGTCCGCGTCCAGGCCGATGACGCCCCACCGGTCACCGACGAGCGCGGCTAGCAAGTCTTCCTGCGCCTGGGTGGCCGCCAGGCCCTCCACCAGCGTGGCGTCGGTGACGAGCAGGCCGAGCTGCGGCCCCGACCGCTGAACCAGGGCGTTGGTGCCCTGGGTCGTGGAGTACCGGATGCAGTCCGTGCTCTGCAGCAGCGTCGCGAGCTGCGGCTGACCGTAGGCCAGCTCGGAGACCTTGGCCAGGCCGTCGAACAGGCACCGGCTCAGGTCGTATGGCGTGGTGAGCGTCTTGGTGTACCGCACCTCGCCGTCGTCGACGAAGCAGAAGTCGGTCAGCGTCCCGCCGTTGTCGATGTTTATCAGCCGTGTCATGCGCGTCGCCTCCGGACTCGTCGTGACCGCAGCGTAAGTACGCCGGCACCGGCCGGGCATCGTGGCGCGGATACGACGCGGACCACCCGGTTTGTCACGTGCGTACGATGCCGCGGCCGCGGCGCCCGCTTAGCGTCAGCCTCAAAACGGAAGGGGCGTGCCGTGACAGCAGCCGAAATCCCCGGTGAGCGGGCGCAGCGAGACCCCGGCGGACCCTGCATCGCCGACCAGCGCCTGGTACTGGACAACGCCGCCTTCGCCGAACGCGTGCTCGCCGTGGCCGCGGTGTTCGCCGCGGCCGGGCTCCGGCGCGGCGATGTCCTGGCCATCGTGCTGCCGAACCGGGTCGAACTGGTCACCAGCATGTTCGCTGCCTGGCGCCTCGGCGCCGCGGTCACGCCGGTCAATCCGGCCCTGACCGCTCAGGAGGCCCGCTACCAGATCGCTGATGCGGGCGCCACGCTGGTCGTGGCCGACGACGCCGCCGCGGCGGCGCTGCGCCCCGGTCCCGGCCGGGTCATCGCGCTGGAGGCAGTGTGCGACCCGCCGCCCTCCGCCGCCCCGCCGCCCCTGGTCGCCGACCAGGACGCCCTGGCGCTGCTGATCTACACCAGCGGGACGACCGGCCGCCCCAAGG
>Ga0207674_10005219_pt1 | contig 15462 bp, 16 predicted proteins | sample KBSCornC72_FD_184303 | JGI IMG/M metagenome (GOLD analysis project Ga0207674, IMG submission 184303) | Corn rhizosphere microbial communities from Kellogg Biological Station, Michigan, USA - KBS Corn C7-2 (SPAdes) (version 2) | ecosystem: Host-associated > Plants > Roots > Rhizosphere > Soil ... | reverse complement strand
CCTGCAGTACACCGGCGGCACCACCGGCGTCGCCAAGGGCGCGATGCTGACCCATCGCAACATGGTCGCGAACATGCTGCAGGCGCTCGCCTGGATCCGCCCGAACATGCGCGAGGGCGAGGAAGTCGTGGTGACGGCGCTGCAGCCGCGGCCGCTGGTGGGCGTGGGCGAACGCTCCGTCGCGTACTTCTGCACCGCGCCGCCGAGCGCACACCCGAGACTCAGGCGGCATCTAGAGGACGTCCATGGCGCTCGGATCGTTCACGTCTCCGGGAACCTCGCCGACCGCGACGCGCTCAGGGAGGAACTCGTGGGCGTCGAGGCCGAGGTCTTCCTCGTCGAACTCAAGGCCGCGGCCATCGACGTCGTCGCGGAGGTCGCGCTCGGGCGTGGCTCCGAAGTGGTGCTGGCGGCGAACGACGTCGTTCCGCTCCAGGGGCAACCGGACCTTGACGAGCGGGTGCTGGAAATGGCCAAATTCGGGTCGTGAGAGAGCGCCGTCACACTCTCCCACTGCCTCTCGGCGACGAGGTGCCGTTTTCCAAGGGGCTGATGGCCCGCGCCCTCGTCGTCACCGGCCTCGACCCCGAGCGGGCGTACCTCATCGCGCGGTACGCAGATCGTGACCTCGCGGAGCGCGGGGCCGGTTCGCTCGACTTCGACCGTCTCGGCGAGCTTGCGGCCGAGCTCATCGGCGAGGAGGAGGCGGCGCGGACCGTGCGCCGACTGCGTCGGCTCGACGCGCTTCAGCGCCTCGAGGAGCCGCTGCTCCTGCTCATCGGCGGCGCGACCGGCACCGGCAAGTCGACGATCGCGACCGAGGCGGCTCACCGCCTCGGGATCACGCGCGTCACGTCGACCGACTTCATCCGCCAGACGATGCGGACGTTCTTCTCGAGGGAGTTCATGCCGTCCGTCCACTACTCGAGCTTCGAGGCGCGGCTCGCGCTCACGCGCGCCGAGGAGGAGGAGTCCGGCGACGCCGCGATCCTCGGCTTCCTCGACCAGACGCGGAACGTCCTCGTCGGGGTAGACGCGGCGCTCGAACGCGCCGCGACGGAGCGGTGGTCGACCGTTCTCGAGGGCGTTCACCTCGTGCCGGGAATGGTCGGGACGCACTACCCGGGCGCCTTCGTCGTGCAGTGCGTCGTTGCGATCGAGGACGAGAACCTCCACCGGAGCCATTTCTGGGTTCGCGACTACGCCACCGAGGGGCTGCGACCCCTCGAGAAGTACCTCGACTCGCTGCCGCAGATACGCGAGATCCAGGATTACCTCGTCGAGCGGGCGCGTCGCCACGACGTGCCCGTGATTCACAACGACTCGCTCGACCGCGCGATCGGCGACGTGCTCGACCTCGTGCTTCGCCGCGCCGACCAGCTCGTCGCGGTCGGGTAGCACGACGCCTCTACACTTGCCGCGTGGTCGTACGCGAGGACGTCGTCGAGGCGCTGCACGGGGTCGAGGACCCGGAGCTCGGGATGGACATCGTCGAGCTCGGTCTGATGTACGACGTCGAGGTCGACGGTCCGAAGGTGAAGGTGCTCTACAGCCTGACTTCCATGGGGTGCCCGGCCGGGGCGATGATCGCCGAGGGGATCGTCGACGCGGCCCGCAGCGTGCCCGGCGTCTCGGAGGTCGAGGCTGAGCTGACGTTCGATCCACCGTGGACGCCCGACCGGATGTCGGACGACGCGAAGTTCATCCTCGGCTTCGGTTGATCCTCGATCTTCGCGCAGATCAGGATCCGCTCACACGCGGATCCTGATCGCGAGAGTCGCAGACGCTCGCAGCGAAGGCCGCAAACGAGTGGGCCGTGGTCAGTTAGGGGATGGTCAGCACGACCTTCCCGAACTGCGCGCCCGACTCGAGGCGCTCGTGCGCCAGCGCGGCGTCCGCGAGCGGAAGCGTGCTGTCGACGTGCACTCTCGCGCGACCTGAGCGCACGAGCTCGTACGCACCTTCGAAGTCAGACGGAAGCCCCATCGTCGACCCGTAGATCACGAGCTGCTTCCACCACAGCCGGTACAGACGTGCGGGAGGGCTGTGCCCCGAGGTCGCGCCGCAGACCACGATCCGCCCCTCCTGTCCGGCCGCCGCGAGTGAGCGTTCCCACGTCGCCTCTCCCACCGTCTCGACGACGACGTCGACACCGCGGCCCGTCGCGTCCTTGACGGCCTGCACGACGTCGCCCTCGGCGTGGTTCACCGCGACGTCGGCGCCGAGAGCGCGTGCTCGCTCGAGCTTCTCCTCGCTCGACGACGTCACGATCGTGCGAGCGCCGAGTGCGCGGCAGATCTCGAAGGCTGCAAGCGCGACCCCGCCGCCGATTCCCCATATGAGCACCCACTCCCCCTCGCACACGGCCGCCTTCGTCACGAGCATGCGAAACGCGGTCTCGAAGACGAGCGGGAACGCGGCACCCTCTTCGAAGCTGAGCGCGGCGTCCAGTGGGTAGAGCTGCGACGCTGGGATCGCCTTGAGCTCACAGCACGTTCCGTCCGTGTGCTCGCCGATCACGGTGATGCGATCGCCGTGCGGGATACCGGGATTGATCACCACTCGATCACCTGCCGCGAATCCCTCGACCCCGTCGCCGAGTGCCGCGACCACGCCCGCGCCGTCGGCGCCGAGGATGCGGGGCTTCGGGACCGACGGCAAGCCCTTGCGAACCCAGATGTCGAGGTGGTTCAGGCCGGCTGCGCGCAACTCGACCAGGACCTCGCCGGCCCCAGGCTCGGGATCCGGAACCTCCTCGTACCGCAGAACCTCCGGGCCGCCGTCTTCGTGGATCCGGACCGCTTTCACGGTGCAGAATCCTCTCATGACCGGCGCCGAGCTGAGCCAGCTGGGGTCGGAGCTCGGGCTCGACGTCGTCGGAGCGGCTCGTGCCGAGGCCTACTCCGACACAGAGGCAGACATCCGGCAACGGCGCGATCGCGGCCTGTTCGCCGACATGCGGTTCACCATGGCCCGTCCGGAGGTCTCGTGCCATCCCGAAGCGCTGGTCGAAGGTGCGCGCTCGGTCGTCGCCGCCGCGCTCTGCTACGCCCGGGACGTGCCCGAGATCAGACCCGACGAAGGCCGCCTCCCGCGCTACACGTGGCGCGACGAGTACGCGACGTTGCGGGAGCGGCTGGATACCCTCGGGCGCCGGCTCGGCGGCTCGTATCGGGTCCTCGTCGACGACAACGACCACGTCGATCGTGCGGCAGCGGTTCGGGCTGGGATCGCCTTCTACGGGAAGAACACGATGGCGATCACGCAGCGGCACGGGTCGTGGGTAGTCCTCGGTGTGCTCGTCACGGACGTCGAGCTCGAGCCGTCACCTCCACTCGAGCTCGATTGCGGGCAGTGCCGCCTCTGCATCGACGCATGCCCGACGGGAGCTCTCGACGAGCCGGGCACGCTCGACTCGACGAAGTGTCTCTCCTACTGGTCGCAAGCTCCCGCCTCGATCCCCGAGGCGTACCGCGCCGAGATGGGCGACATGGTCTACGGCTGCGACATCTGCCAGGACGTCTGTCCGTGGAACCGTGGCGTCGAGAAGCGACGACGGGGCGAGCCGCCCGCGTCCGACATCACTCCCAGTGTTCGGCTCGTGGACTGGCTCGACGACGACGCTGACGAACTCGTCGCCGAGTTCGATCGCCTCTACGTACCGCGAAACGACGGTCGCTGGCTGCGTCGAAACGCACTCGTCGCGGCAGGGAACGTCGGGACAGCGGCGCTCGAGCCCACCGTCGAGCGCTACGTCGCCTCCGACGATCCGATGCTGTCGGAGACCGCGAGTTGGGCGCTCGAGCGAATGGCGGGCCGCGGGCGATGACCGCGAGCCTCGATTCCGATCGCCTCGCCGTCCTCGTGCACGAAGTTCGAAGCCCGGTCGCAGCGTTGTCGGCAATCGCCGAGACGCTCGCCGAAGGCAGGCTCGAGGGTGATGCGCGTCGGTCACTCGTCAAGCTGGTCACGCTCGCATGCCGCGGAATCGAGCGGATCGTCACCGACGCCTCGGTCGCGTCGATCCACCTCGAGCCGGTCGACGTCGCCGAGCTCGTGCGGGATGTCGTCGCCGCGGCGAGGCTTCGCGGTGCGGTGGTCGAGTTGAGCGTCGGTCAGGATCTCCCGCCCGTCCAGGCGGATTCTTCGCGGCTCCGGCAGGCCCTCGACAACCTCATCGTGAATGCGATCGTGCACGGCGGTGCCGACGAGCCCTTCGTGGTTGATGTCACCGCCGACACGATGGTGCGGGTCGCGGTCTCGGACGCGGGTCCCGGGATCCCGCCCGACGACCTGGACCGCGTCTTCGGGGCGAGGGTCCGACTCGATCCGGAGGGCTCGGAGGGCGCCGGACTGGGTCTCGCCCTCGCTCGCGTGATCGCCGAGGGGCATGGCGGCTCGTTGTCGGTGACGTCGTCGCTCGGTGCGGGAGCGACGTTCACTCTCTCGCTGCCGTTCCGCGCGAGCTAGCCGGCGACCCGCGCGTGGAGCGTGGAAGAGCGCAGGAGTTCGCCGGTCGGCGCGTGCTCCGATATCTCGAAGGTCGCACCGGAGCGATCCGGACCAATGTCACCGGTCGTGATGCGCACAGGAAAGCCTCGCGCGACCGGGTAGACCTCCGCATAGCCCTTCTGTCGAACCGCGAGGTACGCGGTATCGGTGCCCGGCGTGAACCAGGCGAAGGCGATCGTGTCACCGGAGGACGTCGTGCAGCCCGCGAGGTCGAGTCGCGGATCGAGCAAGCGGCCCATCTCGAGCCGGCCGTATGCCCGTCCGCACCAGGACTTGTCGTCCGCTCGGACGGCGCGACTCGCGTCGCAGGCGACCAGCGTTCGCCCGGATGCGGTCCTGAAGGTGACGCTGATCCCTGCGGCGCCGGTTCTGACGACAACCGGGCCTGTCGCTGCATGCTCTCGCGCTGCCCGCAGGCACTCCCCGGCAGCGGTTCCAGCCAGCGCGTCCTTGGCTTCGATCGAGACGACCCCCGTGAGGATCTGTGGGTTCGGAGCATCGAGGCGTACGGGAGGAGCCTTCGATCTCGTCCCGTCGACGAGCTGCTCGGGCGGACTGTCGGACTCGGAGGAGCAGCCGACCATGCTCGTGACGAATGCGACGCCGAGTACCGCGACGGCTCTGCGTGCGCGGCGGCAATCCACGTCACGAGCTCCAGCCGGTTCTCCTGACCCCGGAGTAGCTCGAGCTTCCTCGGTACGTCCGCGTCCAGATGTTCGTGCCGTAGTCCTCGCCCTTCGCCTCGATGATCTGGTCCGTCCCATCCGGATTCGTTGCATAGATCAGCCCGATGTGGCCGTCGCTGGCCAGAGCGTCCATCTTGATCAGCGCTGCCTTGGACACGGTGGTGTTCGGCGCACCCGTGCCCGCCTTGAACGCGGCCGACGTGTACGGACCGTGGACGTGGCGAAGCATTCCCCACTGCTGAAAGCTCGCATCCGACGTGCTCAGGGACTCGCGCCAGACCTTGAAGGTGAAGCCGGAGCAGTCGCCTCCTTCGCCTCCCGTGGCCGGGTCCTCGTGCGGGTCGTTCGGCGAATCGTCGTGGTCGTTGTCGTTCCAGCAGCCTCCCGCCCATTGATAACCCTCGTAACGAGCTCGGAGCGCGACGGTGGCCGAACCGTCGCGCGTGATGTACGACGTCGGCGTGGGCGCGGCGTAGTTGCAATTGTCGGCGACGAATCGCGTGTGGTACGCGGCGGCGCTGCCCGCTGCCACGAGAGCGATTCCGACGATGAGGCCGATCACGAACGACCGAGGTGTCGGCATCACGAGGCCTCCAGGTCGTACGCAGCGACGAATGCACCCCTCGCGTCTGACCCAAGCCTGTACAGCCGGTTGCCCGCGATCCGGAATCGACCGAGCGGGGTCGCCTCGGCCCACTCGTCCGTCGGTGTCGAGAACGTCCTTGCGACGCCGTGCCGATCGAGCACGAGCACGACGAACTCACTCGCCGACTCCGTATACAGCCGAACGACGACGACGACGCGTCCACCGATCGGCTCGGCCAGCTGGACCTCCGCAAGCGGTGTTTCGCTCGTGACGCGCCACGAGCGCTCGACGCCGCGGCTCGAGACCAAGGCGGCACGTATCTCGTGCTCGCGCTGGAGAACGACCATCTCCGCACCCGAGCGGAGTGGGCGTCCGATCCGGCCACTCCGACGCTGATCGCTCGGCGGCACCGGCGCGACTCGGGCGGCAACGGGCATCCACTGGTGGGACGGGTGCTGGAGGACGACCGGCCCGTCCGGGCCGATTCGAACCTGCGACGCCCCGCGTTCCGCCGTCTCCACTGCGTCGAGCTCGCGCCCGGTGGAGTCGAAGTGGCGGACCAGAGGCGTGTGACCCGGAGGGGCGACCGACTCGAGAACGTAGAGCGAGCCGTCCTCGTCCAGCGACATGTCGGCCATCCGACCGTCGATCAGGACGGGCACGCGAGTCGGTGCGCCACCGCTCGACTGCCAGCGCAGCACACGGCGATGTGCCTCGTCGAGGAGCGAGACCGTCCCGTCCGCGCTGACGTCGAACGCCGACGCTCCGATGGCCGGAAGGTTCCTGCCGGACTCGAGGCCGACGCTCGCCGGCCCGTCTCCCCATGGCGCGGACACGATCCGAGTGCCGGGAGTCACGAATCCGAATGCATGGACACCGAGGTTCACCTCCGTCGCGCTCGCCAGGGCGAGCGATCGGTGTGGCGCGTCGGCGCCGCCTGCGGGAACGAGGATGCGGTCGGCGGTGCCTGCCGCCTCTATCTCGGCGTAGTACTCGAACCCGCGAGCTCCTGTGACATCCGTCGGGACGGCCGCCGTGAGTCGGCGAAGCCCGTCGAGCGTCGTCGGCTCGAGCTGGAGCGGCCGAAAGGCGTCGCGCGGACCGTTCCGGACGTACACGGTGCCGGTCACCTTGCAGCCCGACTCCGGATCCTCCACTCCTTGCCGGGCGCATTGGACCTCGTAGGAGAGATGGACGCGCTCCCCCGGGAACGTCAAGAGGGGAGGCAGATGGGTCGTATCGAAGACGGCTTGAGGCGCTTCGTCCGAGCGCTGTGCGATGCCTGTCCTGCCGACGGCCGCGACGAGGAGCGATGCCACCGAACAGCCGGCCACGACGCCCACCAGAAGTCGGGCATGTCGACGGTCGAGTGACGGTGTGCGCATCGAGTTTCCTCCGTTTTCCGATGAGACAACGGTAGCGGGCGCACACGCCTCCCCAGCTCGCCGCCGCGAACTCGGTGCGATGTTGTGACGCCTAGGTGACGATCAGCGTCTGCTGGGAACCCGGCCGAGCTCGCGCTGCAGGCGGCGAGCCCGCTTCGCGACCACGTCGCGGAGGCGCTGCGGCTCGAGGACGGTCGTCTCGCCGCGATCGGCGAGCACCTCGGAGAGGAGCCACTCCTCGGTCTTGAAGGGCACGTCCGCGATCGCCGATCCGTCGGTCAGCGCCCGTGCGCCACGCTCGAGCTTCCAGCGCGCGATCGCCGGTGAGTGGAGGAGGCGGGCCACGCGTGGGTTGTGGAGGTACGACGGATCGAAGCCGTCGCGCGCCTCGAACGGCGTATCGGTGAGCCGTGCGGAGCGCATCCGGTCGAGGCGGAACGTCCGGGCGGCATCCACGCTCAGATCCCACGTATGGACGCGCCACACCGGGAGCTCGCGTTCGATGGTGTACGGCTCGACCTGTCGGAGGCTCGCCGAGTCGCCCTCCTTCAGGTACTCGATCTCGACGACGCGCCGCTTTTCCACTCCCTCGCTCAGGACCTTGACCAGGGATTCCTCCGCGGAGGCGTCGCTCGGCTGTGGTGTCCCGGCGAGGTCGAAGCGGCCGAAGGTCTCCTCGAGCTTCTTCCGCACGCGCTTGAGCGGCGTGTGGGCGTCGGCGGCGATCGTGGGGCCGACGTACTCGATCGCAAGACGGATCGCGCGTGCCTCGAGCGGGGTGAGCTTCGGCGGGCGCCTGAACACGTCGCCGTAGAGCTCCTTCTCGACGCGTACGACGTCGCCGTCGTGCTCGGCGTACACCGCATAGCAGCCGCCGCCGAAGTTCACGAGGTTCAGGAGCGAGAGGTGGTCCTGCAGCTCCTCGATCGGGATCGAGAAGCGGCCTGCCACTTCGTCGGCGGCGAGCGTCGTCGAACGCTCCTCGCCGCATGCGGCGAGGAGGTGCGCGAGGAGCGCCTGCAGCACGCCGAACCGCTCTGGTGCAACCGGGCCGACGGGGCGCTCGGGCAACGGCTGGCGCGGATCCGACCGCTTCGGTCCCGCGACGGCCGGGGCCTCGCCGTCGTGGCTCGCGTCGAGCGCAACGAGCGCCTCGCTCACCGACTCGACGAGCTCGTCGGGCTCGAGCGGGACCGCGCGTCCGTTCTGACGAAGCACCCACCCCGCGAGAAGCTCGACGTTCGCGAACTCCGTCTCGAACACGCCGTCCGCGACCGTGCCGGCATCCGCGAGTGTGCGCTCGACCCACCATGCCGTGTCGCCGGAGACGGAGATACGTGCGCGACCGACGGGCTCGCCGATCTGCCACGGCCGCGGGATGCGGTGCTGTTCGACGTCGAAGTCGGCCGGGATTCTGAAGTCGCGCTCCCGGCGCGTCGCGAATCTGATGTCGCCGCGGATCCGCGACACCTTGAACGTTCGCGTCGTGTCGCGGTCGAGATCGTGGCCGATCACGTACCAGTTGCCGTCGTCGAGCCGGAGCGCATACGGATTGACCGTCCGCTCGCCCGGCCGCGTGCGGCGTGGGCTCCAGTACCCGAAGCGGACGGTGCGCTGCTTCGAGATCGCGGACTCGAGCTTGTTGAGCCGCCCCGCGAGCTCCGGTGAGTAGTCCGGCGCGCTGACGCGGACGCGCTCGGCCGTCTCGGTCGGGGGCTCCGGGAAGCCGGCGCGCCCGAGCGCGAGATTCTGGAGGGCGAGCCGGAAAGGCTCCGCGTATGCGAACTTCCCTTCGAGGTAGTACAGGGCGGTCTGAAGTGCCGCGAGCTCGTCGTCGTCGAGGTCGAGCCTGTCGAGGAAGTAGTTCTCGGAGCGAAGCGTGTATAGCTCCTCGCCGGTGAACTCGTCGCGCTGCGACTGGAGCGGCACGCCGAGCGCGGTGAGCTCCGCGCGATCCGAGTAGAAGCGGCGCGCGAACGCCTCGTCGGACATCTCGCTGTACCCCTCGACGTTCGACTTGACGTCGCGGGCGGTGAGGAGTCGCCGTTCCGCCATCAGGAACGCGACCAGCGAGAGCTGGCGGATCAGCTTGTCCGCGTCATGCGACATCGAGGCTGAGCCTACATTGCGCAAGATCGGGATCCGCTAGGCGCGGATCCCGATGGCGCAAAGTCAGAGACGCTCGCATCCACAGACGGACGTCTGAGGCCCGGCACTGAGGTGCCCCCTCGCCCGGATTACGCGGCGACGGTCGTCGCGTGCTCGAGATGCTGGTGCGACGGGCAGTAGTCGCGGCCGGGGAGTGGCGTCCGCTGGCATGCCTTGCCCTTCCGCGTCGTCGCGTGACAGCGGGCGACCCCGCCGTCGAGGAGTCCCGCCTCGACCTGCTGCTCGATGAACGACGTCGCGGCGCCGACGCCCTCGCGCACCGCCCAGGCGACCTGTGCCTGCGCCGTGATCGGGAAATGGCGCCGGATGTCGGCGAAGAGCGCCCGGTCGGGCCGCGCGAAGTAGTGCGGATCCTCGGCCAGCCGCGTCATGGTCCGCTCACACTCGACGAGCACCTCGCGACGGTAGCCGGCCTGCTCGTCGCGAGTCGCATACGGGTCGATGAGGTCCTTGATGGAGCGATAGATCGCTCGCGAGTATTGATACATACAGGAGCGGAGTTGAGCTGCGTGATCGTCCAAGGGACCTACCGGATCTCCCCGAATTCCTAAGTACTGGGCGAAAAAACGCGCGACGCCGAACGTCGCAGGGGCAGTGTAGCGGCTTTTCGGCCGTGTTACAAAGTCGGGGGCTAGAGTCGTCCGTGAGGGCAACGCCGTGCTATGGAACGACGTGCCTCACGCTCGCTGCACGCGCGAAGCGACGTGCGTCCTCCAAGGCGCTCGTCGCCTCGGCCTCGCTTGCGTACACGCCCGAGAAGACGATCCAGTAGCCGGGGTGCAGGCTCGCATAGCGGGACGAGTCGAGCACTCCGACCGAGGTCAGTCCCTTCGCCCGGGCGGAGCGCGCCCGCGCGAGTGACGGCGCGCGGCCGGCCGTCTGCGGGAGCGATGCGAGTGCGATCGTCCACCCGTCCTGGCCGACGGGCCACTCGGCTACGCCCGACGGGCTCTCGGGCGTCTCGCCGCTCGCCGGCTTCGGGGTCTCGGCAAAGCCACCGATCGCCGTCTCGACCCCTGCGCCTCCGCTGTCACTGCCGGTCGCTGCGATTGCCCCGATCGCAGCCACGAGCGCAACTCCTCCTGCGACGGCCGAACGCCGGACCCAGCTGGATCCCCAGCCGCGGGCGCCGCTGACGCCAACCACTCGCAGGCCGCACTCGAGGCAGTACTCCTGCCGTGCCGCCAACGGTTCGCGGCACCGAGGGCAGGTGGTCATCCGGCGGCGTCCGACCCGAGTGGCCGAGCGTCGGAGCCGCCGCCGAGCGTTCGACCGCAGCTTGCGCAGAAGCGTGCGCCGAGGAGGATCGGGGCGCCACAGATACAGACGGCCCCGCCGCCGCCCCGCCGGATGCGCGCGGTTCCATCGAGCAGCGAGTCGATCTCCTGGACGCGTACCTCGATGGCGACGAGCTCGGCGCAGCGCTCCACCACCAGGCCCGCATTGAAGCGGTCGCGCTTGTACATCTCGAGGGCCAAGCCTCCGAGATCGCGCAGGCGCTCTTCTCGCACCTCGAGGAGCGCCTTGCGTTCGCGCTTGAGCTCGCGCGCCGGCGCGACCGCATACCTGCCCGGCGCCGTTGACGTAGTCGGGGGCTCCGCCATCGCCGCCACGTTAGAGCTGGAGGACGACGAGACGCTCTTCGGTCATCTCGCGAACCGCGTAGGCCGGTCCCTCACGAGTGTTTCCCGAGTCCTTGACGCCGCCGTACGGCATCTGGTCGGCACGGAACGTCGGCGCCTCGTTGATCGTGACGCCGCCGAACTCGAGGCCGGACGCAGCGCCGAGTGCAGCCTTCACGTCGCTGGTGAAGACGCCCGCCTGGAGCCCGAAACGCGTGCCGTTCGCAAGCGCGACCGCTTCGTCCAGCGTGTCGAACGCGGTCACCGTGCAGAGCGGGCCGAAGACCTCTTCACACGAGACCTTTGCGTCGACGGGAGCGTCCACGATCACCGTCGGTCGCAGGAGCTCCCCGTCGAGTGTCCCACCGGCGAGGACACGCGCTCCTCGCGACGTCGCCTCGTCGATCCACTCGAGGACTCGGTCGCGCTCGCTCGCTGCGATGAGCGGACCGACGTCGGTCTCGTCCTCGGCCGGGTCGCCGACGACGAGCGCGTCGACGCGCGGGAGAAACCGTTCGAGAAAGGCGTCGTACGCCGAGCGCTCCACGTAGATCCGCTGCACCGAGATGCAGCTCTGACCGGCGAAGGAGAACGCGTTGGCCGCGAGCCGGGTCGCCGCGTCGTCGAGGTCGGCGTCTGCGGCGACGATCACCGGTGTCGCGTTGCCGAGCTCGAGGTTCACGCGCTTGCGCGGAGCGCGCTCGCGAAGCTTCCAGCCGACCCCGGCCGAGCCGGTGAACGTGATGAGCGTGACCCGCTCGTCCTCAACGAGGACGTCGCCGATCTCGGCCGCCGAGCCGCAGACGACGTTGAGCCAGCCCGCGGGGAGGCCGGCCTCGGTCTCCAGCTCGGCGAGCAACAGCGCCGAAAGCGGTGTCTGCGACGCCGGTTTGAGAACGACGGCGCATCCGGCCGCGAGCGCCGGCGCGATCTTGTGGGCGACGAGGTTGAACGGAAAGTTGAACGGTGAGATGGCTCCGACGACGCCGATCGGTACGCGGAGCGTCAATGCGACTTTCCCGGTTCCCGCCGCGGAGGCGTCCATCGGGACGACGTCACCGGCCAGCTTCCGCGCCTCGACGGCGGCCATCGTGAACGTCGACGTCGCGCGTGCGACCTCGACGCGCGCCGCCTTCATCGGCTTGCCCGCCTCGGACGAGATCGTCCGGGCGATCTCCTCGGACCGCTCCTCGACAAGGCGTGAGGTGCGATCGAGGATGGCCGCTCGCTCGTGCGCGGGCAGCGGGCTCGCCATGGCGCGCCCGGCCGCGTCGACTGCAGTCCGCGCCTCCGCCGAGCCACCCTTGGCGACCCGAGCGACGACGGACCCGTCGTACGGCGACCGGACCTCGAACCAGTCGCCGGTCTCGACCCAGCCCCCGTCGATGAGGAGCCTGCGCTCGATCGCGGTCGTCGCCACGGCTGGAGTGTAGTTGTGTGCAATCGAAGGCCCAGGTCGCAGCTCTATGCTCTAGGTGATGGCCGGAACCGCATACGTCGTCGACGCCGTCCGCTCGCCGATCGGACGACGGAACGGCTCGCTCTCCGAGATTCGTGCCGACGAACTCGCCGCGCAGGTGCTGAACGGCCTCGTCGGTCGCGTCGACCTCGATCCCGGCGAGATCGAGGACGTGCAGATGGGATGCGTGACGCAGGTCGGCGAGCAGGCGCTGAACGTCGGGCGTGGAGCGGTTCTCGTCGCCGGATGGCCCGAGACCGTGTGCGCGACCACCGTGGACAGGCAGTGCGGCTCGTCGCTGCAGGCGGCCTTCAACGGTGCGTCGGCGGTGCAGGCGGGCCATCTCGACCTCGTCGTCGCGGCAGGTGTGGAGCACATGACGCGGGTTCCGATGGGCTCGAACCTCGGCGATGCGGGCTGGGGAGCCGTGAACGAGAAGATCGGCGAGCGCTGGCCGATCGTCCCACAGGGGATCTCGGCCGAGGTGATCGCCGAGGAGTGGGGGCTCGCTCGCGAGGCGCTCGACGAATACTCGCTCGAGTCGCATCGACGCGCGGTCGCAGCCATCGACGAGGGGAAGTTCGAGAACGAGATCGTCCCCGTCGAGGTCGGTGCGGGCGGAGCGGTCGTCCTGTTCGCCGTCGACGAGACGCCGAGGCGCGACACGTCGCTCGAGAAGCTCGCGTCGTTGCAGCCCGCGTTCAAGGCCGAGGGCGTCGTGACGGCGGGGAACTCGAGCTCGATCGTCGACGGCTCTGCCGCGATGCTCGTCGCCAGCGACGCCGCGGTCGCCCGTCACGGCTTCGAGCCCCGAGCGCGGTTCGTGTCGTTCGGGCTGTCGGGCGTGGACCCGTACCGAATGCTGCACGGCAATCCCGAAGCGTGTGCTCGTGCGCTCGAGCAGGCCGGCCTCAGCTGGGACGACATCGCCGTGGTCGAGGTCAACGAGGCGTTCGCCTCGGTCGTGCTCCAATTCCTCGCCGACACGGGGCTCCACGAGCGGTGGGAGGCAGGCGACGTCAACCCCAACGGCGGCGGGATCTCGCTCGGTCATCCGCTCGGCGCGACCGGGGCGCGAATCACCGCGACGCTGCTGAACGAGCTCGAGCGGCGGGACGCGCGCTACGGGATCGCCACCATGTGCATCGGTCAGGGCCAGGCGATCGCAGGCGTTCTCGAGCGCCTTTGACGTCCTCCTAGGCGATCAGCTCTGCTGATTGAGCAGCCGAGCACCCCGACTGGTGCTGATGAACATGGTCGGGCACGATGGGGTCATGTTCGCACTCATCCTCATTCCGGTTCTCGCGTTCGTGGCATTGGCCGTGTACGCGTACGGTGCGGATTCGCGCATCGACGACGTCGCTCGCCGCCGCCACTTCAACGGCTGAGACGCGTCCCGAACCGGGCCTGAGCGGGCGCCGCTAGGATCGCCCCTCATGGCGGCCCCGGGGATCAGGCGCGTCGGCGTCGTCGGCCTCGGTGCGATGGGCGCCGGGATCGCCCAGCTGGCCATCGAGGCCGGGTACGAGACGATCGGCCGCGAGGTCACGGAGGAGCTCGGCACGAAGGCGCGTGACCGGATCGCGCACTTCCTCCAACGCAAGGTCGACAAGGAGCAGATAACTGCGGAGGTGCGGGAGTCGGCGCTCTCGTCGCTGACGTTGACGACCGATCTCGGCGATTTCGCCGACTGCGATCTGATCGTCGAGGCGATCGTCGAGGACCTCGGTCCGAAGCTCGAGCTCTTCGCCGAGCTCGAGCGGATCGTTCGCGCCGACACGATCCTCGCGACGAACACGTCGGCGCTCTCCGTCACGGAGATCGCGGCGGCGACATCGACGCCAGAACGTGTCGTGGGCATGCACTTCTTCAACCCGGCCCCGCTGATGCCGCTCGTGGAGATCGTGCGAGCGGAGCTCTCGTCCGACGGCGCGGTCGACACCGCATTCGCGGTCGGCGAAACGCTGGGCAAGCGCCCGATCCGCTGCCACGACACGCCCGGGTTCGTCGTGAACCGCGTGCTCATCCCGCTGCTCAACGACTGCCTGCGCGTGCTCGACGAGGCGCGCGTGTCGCCCGAGGACCTCGACACCGCGATGACGGCCGGCGCGGGCTGGCCGATGGGGCCGTGCACGCTCGTCGACCTCGTCGGCATCGACGTGCACGTGCACGCGTCCGAGGCGTTGTACGAGAAGCTCCGTGAGCCACGGATGGCTCCTCCGGCGCGCATCGTCGCGATGAAGAACGCCGGGCTGCTCGGCCGGAAGTCGGGTCGCGGCTTCTACAGCTACGGCTGAGTCGGGAGCGGGCTTACGGGTTCACCGCGAGGAGCAGGAACGCCCCGAAGATCACGAGGTGGAGACCGCCTTCCTGGAGCGTCGCGCGCCCCGGAAGGATCGTGAGCGCTCCGATTCCGGCCGTGAGGACGAGCAGTGTGATCTGCGTGGAGTTCAGCCCGAGCACGAGCGAGCCGTCGAGCCAGATCGAGGCCAACGCGACCGCGGGGATCGTGAGCCCGATGCTCGCGACCGCGGAGCCGTAGGCGAGGTTGAAGCTCGTCTGCAGGCGGTCACGACGCGCGTTGCGGTAGGCCGCGAGCGTCTCGGGGAGCAGCACGAGGAGCGCGATCGCGACGCCGACCGCGGATTGCGGCGCTCCGACGGCGTCGACGGCATCCTCGATCGCCGGCGATTCGACCTTCGCGAGCCCGATGACGGCGACGAGCGAGAGCACGAGCGCCGCGAGGCTGAACAGCGCCGTTCGATCCGACGGAGCCTCCGTGTGGACATCCTCCGCTCCGTGTGCGAGATCCGGTGGGACGAAGAAGTCGCGGTGGCGAACGTTCTGGACGAAGACGAACAGCGCGTAGGTCGTCACCGACGCGACGCCCGCGAACGCGAGCTGCGTGGGTGAGAACGTCGGGCCCGGCGTGCTCGTCGTGAACGTGGGGAGGACGAGGCACAGCGTTGCGAGGGTGATCACCGTCGCGAATGCGGTCGCCGTCCCCTCGGCATTGAAGGTCGCGATGCGCCGACGGAGCGCA
>Ga0207674_10005218_pt1 | contig 15464 bp, 13 predicted proteins | sample KBSCornC72_FD_184303 | JGI IMG/M metagenome (GOLD analysis project Ga0207674, IMG submission 184303) | Corn rhizosphere microbial communities from Kellogg Biological Station, Michigan, USA - KBS Corn C7-2 (SPAdes) (version 2) | ecosystem: Host-associated > Plants > Roots > Rhizosphere > Soil ... | reverse complement strand
ATCGAGCACGATCGCGCGCACTTGCGTGCGGAAACAATAGCGAAGATTCCCGCGGAATGCTGCTCAAGCGCACCCTGACGCACATCCTGTTGACCCTGGCTCTGCTCGTCGGTCAGCAGGCGGCATTCGCGCACGCGGCGACCCACCTGCCCGGAAAGCTTCCGACCCAGGACAAGCAACTGCCGCATTCGAAGGCGTGCGACCAGTGCGTGCAAGGCGCCCAACTCGGCGCAGCTCTCCTCGATACGGCACCGGCATCCTTCGGCGTACCGGTATCCTCGATCGATCTCGTGGCCGACTGCAAGTCGGTCCACATTCCCGCTCCGCTTCACGCGTTCTCTTCCCGGGCTCCGCCCACCTCGCTCTGAGATTGTCGTATCGCTCGCGCCTGCGCTGAAAGCGGCAGGCGTCGATGTCTTTACCAGTCAGACGAGAGGTGCCCGATGGTCCATCCAGGAATCATAGCGGCCGCCATTGTGGTCGCACTGGGCTTGGCTCCGGCAGCCCAGGCTCAGGCCAATCCGGAGCTCGATGAGATCCGGCAACAGATCAAAGAGCTCAAAGACAGCTACGAGTCGCGCATCCAGGCGCTCGAGAAACGATTGAAGGATGCGGAGGACGCGGCGGCCAAGGCGCAAACCACGGCGACGCAAGCGCAGTCGGCCGCTGCGCAGACGCAAGCGAGCGCGCCACCCGCGCCGCCCGAGCCGCCGCAGGCGTCACAACAGGGCTCACCCAACGCGTTCAATCCGGCCATCTCGATGATTCTGAACGGCACCTACGCCAACTTCAGCCAGGATCCGGCCAAGGCCAGCGTCACCGGTTTTCTATCGAACGCCAACACCTCGGACGCGCTCGGGCCGCGTGGCTTTTCGCTCGGCGAATCGGAGGTCACGCTGTCGTCGAATGTCGATCACCTGTTCTACGGTCAAGCCACTTTCGCGTTCGAGCCCGATAACACCTTCAGCCTGGAAGAAGCTTTCGCGCAGACGACATCGCTTGGTTACGGCCTGACGATCAAAGGCGGCCGTTTCTTCTCCGCGATCGGCTACGAGAACTCGGTGCACCCGCACGCCTGGGATTTCGTCGACCCCTCTCTGGTGCAGCGAGTCTTTCTCGGCGACAACTATGCGGATGACGGCGTGCAGGTGAGCTGGATTGCGCCACTTCCCGTTTTCGTGGAAATCGGCGGCGGCGTCGGGCGCGGCCTCAACCCGCCCGGCTCGGACCGCGACAAGAACGGCGTCGGGGCGGGCACGCTGTTCGCGCATGTCGGCGACGACATCGGCACCGGCGGCAGCTATCGCGTCGGCGTCTCGATGCTGAGGACGTCGACCGACGGCACCGGCACGTCGATCGCCGATATCGACGATCGCACGGGCACGACCAATCGCTTCGTGGGCGATACCCAGCTCTACGGTGTCGACTTCGTCTACAAGTGGGCACCCGAAGGCAATCCGAAGTACCAGAACTTCAAGCTCGTCGGGGAGTGGTTTCAGCAGCGACGCAGCGGCGACCTCATTTTCGACGAGACCGGCGCGCTCGGCATCGGCCCGACACCCGAGGCCTTCATGTTGAAGCAGTTCGGCTGGTATCTGCAGGGCGTGTACCAGTTCCACCCTGAGTGGCGCGTGGGCTTGCGCTACGACCAGCTCGAAGAAGGCTCGTGGAACGCCGGACCTGTGGCGAGCGCGAACGGGGTCGTGAAGCCCGACTTCACGCCGCGGCGCTACAGCGCCATGGTCGATTGGAATCCGTCGGAGTTCAGCCGCCTGCGGTTGCAGTTCAATCAGGACAAGTCGCAGATCGGGCTGACCGACAACCAGGTCTTTCTGCAATACATCTTCAGCCTCGGCACGCACGGCGCGCACAAATTCTAACGGCGCCAGGAGACAGTCATGAGAATCGTATGGACGTTCGCAATCGCGCTGGCCGCATTGGCCGGCAGTATTCCGGCGCAGGCCACGGTCAGCATCCTGGCCTGCGAGCCGGAGTGGGCCGCGCTTTCCAAGGAGGTCGGCGGCGACAAAGTGTCGGTGTACCAGGCCACGACGGCACTGCAGGATCCACATCGCATCGAGGCGCGGCCGAGCCTGATCGCACATACGCGCTCGGCGGACCTGCTGGTGTGCGCCGGCGCGGATCTGGAAGTGGGCTGGCTGCCGGTGCTGCTGCAGACGTCCGGCAACAGCAAGGTACAGCTCGGGCAGCCGGGGTACTTCATGGCCGCTGACTTCGTAAACAAGCTCGAAGTGCCGACCGCGGTCGATCGAGCGCAGGGCGACGTGCATCCGTATGGCAATCCGCACGTGCATCTGGATCCGCGCAACATCTCGCGCGTCGCCGCAGCGCTGGTCGAGCGCCTCGGCAAGATCGACGCCAAGAACGCGGCCTACTACCAGGCGCGCTACAAGGATTTCGATGAGCGCTGGACCAAGGCCATCGCGCAATGGCAGGCGCGGGCAGCGCCCTTGAAAGGGATGAAGCTGGTGCCCTACCACAAGGACGAGGTGTACCTGATCAACTGGCTCGGCATGGTCGAGATGATGAACATCGAGCCGAAGCCCGGGATTCCGCCCAGCGCCGGTCACTTGTCCGAAATGCTCGCCAAGCTGCAAGCGCAGCCTGCCGACGTCATCACACGCGGTGCCTACCAGGATCCGAAGGCGGCCGAGTGGCTGAGTGAGCACACCAAGATTCCCGCCGTCATGCTGCCTTACACCGTGGGCGGAACGCCCGAAGCAAAGGATCTGTTCTCGTTGTTCGACGATACGATCAACCGCCTGCTCAAGGTCAGGAAGCCCGCATGACCGAGCTCGGCCTCACCATCGTCGTGCCAGCGTTGCTGGCCGGTTTGCTGGTCGCCGCGACGCATGTGCCGCTCGGCATGCAAGTTCTCGCACGCGGGATCGTGTTCATCGACATCGCAATCGCTCAGATCGCGGGCGTCGGCGTGCTGCTCGCGGACTTCGTCGGCTTCGAGCCCGAGGGCATTGCGGTACAGGTCTCGGCGCTGTCCGCTGCGCTGCTCGGCGCGCTGCTGCTCACGTGGACGGAGCGCAAATGGCCCGACGTCCAAGAAGCGATCATCGGCGTCATCTTCATCCTCGCCGCGAGCGCGGAGATCCTGCTGCTCGCCGGCAATCCGCACGGCGGTGAACACCTGAAAGATCTCCTCGTCGGCCAGATCCTGTGGGTGGGTAAGCGCCAGATCGTTGCGGTCGCGATCTTGACGGCGCTGGTGTTGATTGCCTGGTTCGGCTGGTCGGCTAAGATCGGCCGCATCGGGTTCTATCTGCTGTTCGGGCTCAGCGTCACCGCGTCGGTACAGCTGGTCGGGGTCTATCTGGTCTTTGCCACGCTGATCATCCCGGCGCTCGCGACGCGCCATGCCGCGCGAATGCGTCTGCCCAAAGCCTACCTGGTCGCGGCGCTCGGTTACGCGATCGGGCTGCTCCTGTCCTCCTGGCTCGATCTACCCTCGGGTGCAGTGGTCGTGTGGGCTCTCGCCGTGATAGGCGTGATCTTCTTCAGTCTGGAGCGCGGGACGCGCCCTGCAGCCTAAGCCTGCGTGCAGGTGAGGAAGGTCTGATCGATTCGCGCGTGGTGTGAATCGATCAGACCTTCCTCAACTTCATGTAAACTCAAGTCCCGCTCCCCTGGGGCCGTTATCAAAGCATGTCCCCGGAAGCTGGATCTCACTCAAGCTTTCGGCGGGTTCTCAGACGATGGAACTGTCCCGCAGCGTGCATCATCCTCCGGTCTCGCACACTCTTTCTGCCGCTCAAGAAGCCGCGGTGCTCTACGCCAACGGCCGCGAGCTGGAAGCCGCCGAATTCCTCCGCAGCGTGATCCATCATGGTGAAACTGGGCCGGGCAGCCGTGAACCGTGGTACATGCTGTTCGACCTGCTACGCGTGCGCGGCGAGTGGAAGGCCTTTGAAGCACTCTCGGCGCGCTTTGAGGCCGCGTTCGGCGTCCCTGCGCCGCAATGGCTGAACGAAGAGGAAATGGACCGCCTGCCGGCCGACGTACGCCCCGGCGGTCCCGGTTACTTCGAGCTGAGCGGCGCGCTGAATGCCAACCGTGGACTCGATCTCGATCGTATGCGCGCGGCTGCGCGCAATCTTGCGACCGTACACCTGGACGTGAGCCGCCTCGCAGCGATCGACTCGGGAGGCTGCGCCGCGCTGCTCGGGTTGATGCAGTTCATGCCCGAGAACGGCAACGGTCTGCTGCTGACAGGCGCTGAGCATCTCGTCGACATGCTGCGAGAGGCCACGGAAGGCAATCCATCGGACGAGGCGTACTGGGGACTGCTGCTCGACCTGCATCGCGTGCGCCGGCAGCAAGCGGATTTCGAACGCACAGCGCTGGAATATGCATTGGCGGTCGGGGTGACGCCGCCCGTATGGGAATCGGTGCTGATGCCGCTTGCCCCGCAAGCCGACCGGCAGGAAAAGCGTGACGAGCCGCGCTACCAGTCCGGTCCCGAAGTCATCTATCTGACCGGCGTGATGTGGGGAGCGGCCGATCCGCAGATCGCCGAGGTACGTGCTTTCGGCACAGAGCGCGAGTATGTGAATATCAACTTGTCACAACTCCGCCGCATCGACTTCAGCTGCGCTACGGCGTTCGCGAGCCTGGTCAACGGGCTGGCGGCCGATGGCAGGATAGTCCGGCTGATCCGGCCCAACAGCCTGGTCGGCGCGTTCCTCGAGACGCTGAGCCTGGATCCCGCGGTCAAGCTGATACCCGTGCAGCGACCCGGCCATTAGGGCTGCGCGTCCAATCGCGCTGCAGTCTGCTTGAATCCTGACAGCGCGGCCCCATACTCCCGAGAACGTACCGCTATCACACGCATGGATTCCTACCACGGCACAACTATCATTTCTGTCCGGCGCGGCAGCGCGATCGCGCTAGGCGGAGACGGCCAGGTTACGCTGGGCAATATCGTAATCAAGCAGACCGCACGCAAGGTCCGGCGCCTGTACCACGAAAAGATTCTGGCTGGCTTCGCCGGCGGCACAGCGGATGCATTCACGTTGTTCGAGCGCTTCGAAGCGAAGCTCGAAAAGCATCAGGGCAATCTGCTGCGCTCGGCCGTCGAGCTCGCCAAGGACTGGCGCACCGACCGCATCCTGCGGCGCCTGGAAGCGATGCTCGCAGTGGCAGATCGCGAGACCTCGCTCGTGATCACCGGCAACGGCGACGTGCTGGAGCCCGAGCAAGGATTGGTTGCGATCGGCAGCGGCGGCCCATATGCGCAAGCGGCCGCGAAGGCGCTGCTGGACAATACCGAGCTGGCGCCGGCCGAGATCGTCAAGAAGGCGCTCACGATCGCGGGCGACCTGTGCATCTACACGAATCAGCAGCACATCATCGAAGTCTTGGAATAGCGGGCCAAGCACGGGGTCTCGCGCCCCTGGGCTCCTCGCCTCTCGCCCTATGTCGTCAATGACTCCACAGGAAATCGTCCACGAGCTGGACAAGCACATCGTCGGTCAGGCGAAAGCCAAGCGCGCAGTCGCGATCGCGCTGCGCAACCGCTGGCGCCGTCAGCAGGTCGCAGACCCGCTGCGCCAGGAAATCACGCCCAAGAACATCCTGATGATCGGTCCGACCGGCGTGGGCAAGACCGAGATCGCGCGGCGTCTCGCGAAACTGGCCGACGCACCTTTCATCAAGATCGAAGCCACCAAGTTCACCGAGGTTGGCTACGTCGGGCGCGACGTCGACACGATCGTGCGCGATCTCGCCGAGACTGCGATCAAGCAGACACGCGAGCAGGAGACGCGCAAAGTCCAGCCGCGCGCGGAAGAAGGCGCCGAAGATCGCGTGCTCGATGCGCTGGTCGGCCCGACGCGCACGATGGGGTTCGGCGCGCCAGCCGACGAAGAGCCAGAGAGCGGCACGCGGCAGAAGTTCCGCAAGAAGCTGCGCGAAGGCGAGCTCGACGAGAAGGAGATCGAAATCGAGTTGGCCGCGGTCCAGCCGCATATGGAGATTCTCGCGCCGCCCGGGATGGAAGATCTCACATCGCAGATCCAGGGCATGTTCCAGAACCTCGGCGGCGCGCGCCGCAAGCTGCGCAAGCTGAAGGTGCGCGAGGCGATGAAGCTGCTGGTCGAAGAAGAAGCCGCCAAGCTCATCAACGACGAGGACTTGAAGTCGCGCGCGATCCGCAACGTCGAGCAGAACGGCATCGTGTTCCTCGACGAGATCGACAAGATCGCGAGCCGCTCCGAGACCGCCGGCGCCGACGTGTCGCGACAAGGCGTGCAGCGCGATCTGCTGCCGCTCGTGGAAGGCACGACCGTGTCGACGAAGTACGGCATGATCAAGACCGACCACATTCTGTTCATCGGCAGCGGCGCGTTCCATTTCGCCAAGCCGTCGGATCTGATTCCCGAATTGCAGGGGCGCTTCCCGATTCGCGTCGAGCTCGATTCACTGTCGGTATCCGACTTCGAGCAGATCCTGACCAGCACCGATGCATGTCTCACTGCGCAATACGAAGCGCTGATCGCGACTGAAAATGTACGCCTCGAGTTCCGGCCCGATGCGATCAAGCGCCTCGCGGAGATCGCGTGGCAGGTCAATGAGAAGACCGAGAACATCGGCGCGCGCCGCCTATATACGGTGATGGAAAAGCTGCTCGAAGACGTCTCGTTCGACGCCGCAAAGGCCAGCGGTCAGACCATCGTGGTCGATGCCGGCTACGTCGACACGCGATTGAAGGATCTCGCGCAAAGCGAAGACTTGGCGCGCTACGTGTTGTAGCGCGCGGTCAACGTCACCGACGCACCGCATCGGTGCGTCGTTCTTGCGTCCCCTTGGCGCTTTCCGTGCAGGATCAATACAATCGCCGCTGGCCTCTAGCTTCTGACGCGGCCAGATTCCAACAACGCTCCGCGCCGACACCATGGAAAGCCGTACGACCTTCACCCTCGAGGTCAATCCGATCATCCCGCGCCGCCTCGAGCGGCTCGAAGAGCTGGCCTCGAACCTGTGGTACAGCTGGGATCGCCCCACCCGCACGCTGTTCTCGCGCCTGCATCCGCGGCTGTGGGACGCGGTCGGCCACAATCCCAAGGCGTTCCTCAAGCGGATCGACGAGCAGAAGCTGCTCGATGCCGCGGATGACCCGGTCTTCCTGAGCAACTTCAACCGCGTCCTGTCGAACTACGACACGTATCACAACGAGCCGCTGCGCCGGGACGGCTCGGAATGGCTGCGCTCGACCGATCTCGTGGCGTATTTCTGCGCCGAATTCGGTTTCCACGAAAGCTTTCCGATTTATTCGGGCGGGCTCGGAATTCTGGCGGGCGATCACTGCAAGGCGGCCAGCGACATGCGGCTGCCATTCATCGGTGTGGGTCTGCTCTATCGCCAAGGCTACTTCTCGCAGACCATCGACGCCGAGGGTAGCCAGCACGCCGAATACACCGACTCCGACTTCGAGAGCCTGCCGGTTGCTCCGGTCGTGAGCGCGGACGGCACCGAGTTGCAGGTTCACGTGGACCTGCCCGGACGACCCGTGAAGTGCAAGGTCTGGCACGCGCGCTGCGGACACGTTGCCCTCTATCTGCTCGACACCGATCTGCCCGAGAACGACGAGCACGCACGCAACATCACGCACCAGCTCTATGGCGGCGACAGCCAGATGCGCATCGAGCAGGAGATCGTGCTCGGCGTCGGCGGTGTGCGCGCGCTGGAAGCGCTCGGCCTCAAGCCCACGGTGTGGCACATCAACGAAGGCCATGCTGCCTTCCAGGTGCTGGAACGCATGCGCGCCCTGGTGAAGCAGGGCCTCGACTACCCGTCGGCGGTGGAGGCAGTCGCGTCCAACACCGTTTTCACGACGCACACACCGGTGCCCGCCGGTCACGATCACTTCAGCGACGAGATGATGTGGAGCTACTTCGAGTCGTTCTGTCAGGAGCTGAAGATGAGCCGGGACGAGTTCCTGGCGCTCGGACGCGTCAACGAAAGCCGCGATTTCAACATGACGGCGCTCGCGATTCGAGGCTCGCGCTTCCAGAATGGAGTGAGCCGCATTCACGGCGGCGTCTCGTCGCGCATTGCCTCCCCGCTGTGGCCACAGGTGGACCCCGAGGACAACGGCATCGGCTACATCACCAACGGCGTGCACGTCCCGACTTTCCTCGCGCAGGAGTGGGGCGATCTGTTCGAGAAGTATCTAGGGTTCGACTGGAGCCAGCGGTTGACCACTCCGGGCTTCTGGCAACGCATCGACGGCATCGCCGATCACCTGTTCTGGAGCGTGCGCCAGACGCTGAAGTCGCAGATGCTGCACCTCGTGCGCCATCGTATCTCGCGGCAGCACTTTCGGAATCGCGGCTCGGAAGCGCATCTCGACCGTCTGCTCAAGTACACCGACCCAATCAACCCGAACGTTCTGACGATCGGCTTCGCGCGCCGGTTCGCGACTTACAAGCGCGCGACGCTGGTGTTCCAGGAGCTCGACTGGCTGCGCCAGATCATGAGCGACGAGCAGCGGCCGGTGGTGTTGCTGTTCGCGGGCAAGGCACATCCGGCCGATGTGCCCGGACAGAATCTGATCCGGCGGATCGTCGAAGTCGGCCGCATGCCGGAATTCGAAGGCCGTATCCTGATGGTCGAGGACTACGACCTGCGCCTGGCGCGGCGGCTCGTCTCGGGGGTCGACGTGTGGCTCAACAATCCCGTGTATCCGCTCGAGGCGAGCGGCACATCCGGCATGAAGGCCGGTATGAATGGCGTGCTGAATCTATCGGTGCTCGACGGCTGGTGGGACGAGGGATACGACGGCCAGAACGGCTGGGCCATCAAGCCGGTTGGCGAAGACATGGACGACGCGCGGCGCGATCGCGAGGAAGCGCGCACGTTGTACGAGCTGCTGCAGGATCAGATCTGTCCGCTCTACTACAAGCGCGGGGACATGGGATACTCGCCCGAGTGGGTGAAGATGGCCAAGCACTCGATCGCGAGCCTGCTGCCGCGCTTCAGCTCCACGCGCATGGTGAGCGAGTACCTCGCGAAGTTCTACCTGCCTGCATCGCGTCAGGGCCGGCGCTACTCAGAAGGCAGCTTCGACAACGCGCGTAAGCTCGCGGCCTGGAAAGCGCAGGTGCGGCGGAATTGGGCGAGCGTGCGCATCCGGCGGCTGGACACACCACTGAAGAGCATTCCATACGGCGAAGGCGTCAAGCTCGAGGTCGGCGTCTTCCTGAACGGCATGAAGCCGGAGGACATCGTGGTCGAGCTGCTGATCGGGCGTCATACCCACCGGCAGATGCCGCGCGAGGAGCGCCACTATCGGTTCGAATGGGAAGGCGTGATGACCGAGCAGGGCGAGCACCGGTTCGTGCTGCAGATCACGCCCGAAATGTGCGGGAAACTCGAGTATCGCTTGCGCGTCTATCCGTATCATGAGCTGCTCACGCATCCGTTCGAGATGGGCATGATGTGTTGGCTCTAGGCCAACACATCGGAATCATCGGGACAGAATGCTGACGCGTTTGCGCATGGCGACGATTCCAATCGAGCGAACTTTGCGTCTATCCGCCGTCTACCTTGCTCTAAGCTTGCTGGCCGCTTGCCAGGCCGGCGTGAGGACAGCGTCCGCGGTCGAAGTCGGCTCGAGCGGCTGTGCTCAAAGCATTCCCGATCTGTTCCAGCAAGCGTCGCCCGCGGTCGTCATGATCACCGGGCAGTCGATCAATCCCTATCGGCTCCGCGATCGCGTGAATCGCATGCTCGGCTCCGGCTTCATCATCGATTCGGACGGCTTGATCCTCACCAATTCGCACGTCGTGTTCGGGCTGCAGTCGCTGGTCGTCACGCTGGATGACGGACAGATCGTCCCTGCCAAGGTGGTCGGCGCCGACCCGATATTCGACCTCGCCCTGATTCGGATCCCCAGGTCAAAGAGCTCGTCGCTGCCGACATTGAAGCTGGGAGATTCCGACAAGCTGCGGCCGGGCGAAGAAGTGGTGGCGATCGGCAATCCGCTCGGGCTCGACCAGACGGTTACGCGCGGCATCGTGAGCGGGCTCAATCGCCTGCTACCCGAGACACCGCTGTCCTTGAACGAGCCGTTGATCCAGACCGATACTTCGATCAATCCGGGCAATTCCGGCGGGCCTTTGCTCAATCGCTGCGGCGAAGTCATCGGCATTACCACCGCCATCGTGCCCGAAGCGCAGAATATCGGTTTTGCGATACCGATCAACCTCGCGAAGGCGACCATCCCGACGCTGGTGAAGGAGGGACACGTGATCCGCCCGTGGATCGGCTTTCATGGGCAGCTGATCGGCGAGGACCTGCGCAAGGTGCTGCAAATGCCGCTGGTCGACGGCCTGCTCGTCGAGGTCATCGAGCCCGGCAGCCCGGCCGCGAAGCACGGCCTCCGCGGCGGCGAGATGGAGCTCACGCTAGGTGGCTCCTCGCTCTTGCTCGGTGGCGATATCGTCGTGAGCATCAACGGCGCGCCGATGAACGATCCGGACAAGCTCACCGGCATCATGCGCGGTCTCAAAGTCGGGAGCACGCTGAAGCTGAAGTTGTATCGCCAGGGCAAATACGTCGATGTCGAGTACAAGTTGCCGGAGCGACCGTTGCTTCCAGGCGATTTGCCTGAAGGCGGTACGTACGCTCCGCTGCCGCTGCCCGGCAAGGCGGACGCGGCCCAGCGGCTGCATCGCTGATCGGCGTAAACGTCCTTGCCGCTTCACAGGGGAACCCTCTCTCCTGTGAAGGGCAGGATGAGGGGTGACAACCCACGAGCCTTCCCAGTTGCAGACTTTCGAATCCATCGCTGAAGCATTGGTCAGGCAAGGCTGGAGCGTCACCGCGGACTTCATCCCAGCGGATCTAGTGCGCGAGCTGGCCGACGAAGCGTCGGAGTTGCTCGAGGCCGGCAAGCTGCGGACGGCCGGCATCGGTATCGGAGACAAGCATCACATCGATCCGGCGATACGAAGCGATCAGACCCGATGGTTGGATCCTCTAGCCGCGAGCCGGCCACAACGTGAATGCTTGAGCGCCTTCGATGCTCTGCGACTGACATTGAATCGTGAGCTGCAGCTCGGGCTGTTCGAGCTAGAAGCCCATTTTGCGGCGTTTCCGCCCGGTGCGTTCTATCGACGACATCGCGACCAGCAAAGCGGATCAAACACGCGCGTCGTATCCTGCGTGCTCTATCTCAACACCGGTTGGAAAGCCGACGACGGCGGGCAACTACGGTTGTACTTGGATCGAGAGCAGAGCGCGAACTACCAGGATGTTCCGCCCGAAGGCGGGACGCTCGTGTGCTTCATGAGCGAGCGCTTCTGGCATGAGGTGCTGCCCGCGAGGCGCTTACGCCTGAGCTTGACGGGGTGGTTTCGGCGGCGGGGTTCGGTCTAATCGACTATCTCGAAGCGCCGGCCTGCCGCGTCTTCTCCAGCACGCTCATCGCCGACGCCACGACGCCCGCGACATCGGACACGTTGCTCGGAATGATCAGCGTATTGCTGGTCTTCGCGAGGTTGGCGAAGGCGCCGATGTAGAGCTCCGCAACCTTGAGGTTCGCGGCCGACATGCCGCCTTCCTTGCCGATCGCGTCCGCGACCATCTGGATGCCGGCCGCCGTCGCTTCGGCGACAAGACGAATCGCAGTGGCATCGCCCTGCGCCTTGTTGATGGCCGCCTGCTTCTCGCCCTCGGACTGCAGAATGTCCGACTGCTTCGAGCCCTCAGCCAGATTGATCTCTTTCTGCTTCTCACCTTCGGAGGTCGCAATCACCGCGCGCTTCTCGCGCTCGGCGGTGATCTGCGCCTGCATCGAGCGCAGAATCGAATCGGGTGGCGTGAGGTTCTTGATTTCGTAGCGCAACACTTTGACGCCCCATGCGCGGCCCGCTTCATCGAGCACCGACACGATCTGCTTGTTGATGCTATCGCGGCTCTCGAGCGTTTTGTCGAGCTCCATCTTGCCGACTTCCGAGCGCAGCGTGGTCTGTGAGAGCTGCGTGATCGCCGTGATGTAGTCGGAGGTGCCGTAGCTCGCGAGCCGCGGGTCGGTCACCTGGAAATACAGAATGCCGTCCACCGCCAGCTGCGTGTTGTCGCGCGTGATGCAGACCTGCTCGGGCACATCGAGCGGCACTTCCTTGAGCGAATGCCGATAGGCAACGCGATCGATGAACGGCACGATGATGTTGAGACCCGGCTCGAGCGTCGCGTGATAGCGCCCGAGCCGCTCGACGACCCATGCATTCTGCTGCGGCACCACGCGCACGCCTTCGATCACGAACACGATCGCGAGCCCGATGATGAAGAACGGGACCGCGTAGACGCGCGTCGGTTCGAACGCCGCGATGGCTGCAGTCAGAATGAGCACGACGACGATCTTGGGCAGCATCGATACCTCCTTGGCGGCGCTAGCGGGGGCCGCGGGCACGGTCGCGCGAGCGAGTGCGCCCCCCTTATGCGGGTCGGGTCTTGGTAACTTCGAGGGTGTTGCCATGGACAGCGCTGATATAGAGCATTTCGCCGGGTTCGCCGGCACACTCCCCGGTCACGCGCGCCTCCCAGGAGGCGCCGCGATAGCTCACGCGGGCAAGCTTCTGGGACCGGTCGATCCACGATTCCCAGGTCACCGGCTGGGCATGGTCGGGGGAGGGCATCGCATCCGGCGTGAGGAGCTTGCGGCGCTGATGAGCCCAGACCACGCCGATCACGGCGACCACGGATGCCACGATCGCCTGCAGCCAGAAGCCGAGGCCCAGGAACGCAACACCCGCCCCGACGAGTGCGGCAATCCCGAGCACCAGCAAATAAAAGGTGCCGGTGACGAGCTCCGAGATCACCAAGACGAGACCGGCAGCGGCCCAGATCAGGTAGTCAGCCATCCAGCCACGCTAAGTTGGAGACGGCACTCATGGTACTCGATAGATTCCAAATGAATGGGGCTTTTCCAGCCTCGTGCGAGCGCATGGAGTTTCGGCCGAAAACCCTTAAAATACCCGCTCATGCGCGCGCTGCCGAATGTGACAAGTCCGGCAGCGCTGCTATTTCTAACCACCGTTTTAAGTGATTTATGGGAAATGGCTGAACACAAGAAGCACATTGCATTCAAGGGAAAGATCCTGATTTTGGGCTTCGGCGCAGTCGGGCAGGGCACGCTGCCGCTGCTTCTGCGCCACATCGACATGCCCAAGGAGAACGTGTCCATCATCACGGCCGAAGACTGGGGCCGGGAGATTGCCGAAGAATATGGAGTCGCGTTCCGCGTGGAGCCGTTTACGCCTGAAAACTATCTTCGGATATTGAACCAGGAACTTAAGGCCGGCGATTTTCTCTTCAATGCTTCTTTCGACGTGTCCAGCCTCGCGCTGATCGACTATTGCAGCGCGCACGGCATCATGTACCTGGACGCCTGCATCGAGCCTTGGGCAGGCGGGCATCGCGATACCTCGATCCCCGCATCGCGCCGCACGAATTACGCGTTTCGCGAAGCTGCGTTGGCGATGCGCAAGAAATACCCGAACGGTCCACCCGTGGTCCTGATGCACGGCGCCAACCCCGGACTGGTCTCGCATTTCCTCAAGCAGGCGCTGCTCAACCTGGCCCGTGATACCGGCGGTCAGGCGACCGTGCCGACATCCAAGGAAGCGTGGGCCAAGCTCGCACGGGATCTCGGGGTCAAGGTCGTCCAGATCGCCGAGCGCGATCGCCAGGTCGGCAAGACTCGCAAGCAGTGGGGTGAGTTCGTCAACACGTGGTCGAGCGGCGCTTTCGTCGGCGAATCGCTTCAACCGGCCGAGCTCGGCTGGGGCACGCACGAGCGGCACTGGCCGCACGAAGGCATGGAGTTCGGCTTCGGCTGCGGCAGCTCGATCTACCTGAACCGTCCCGGCTGCAGCACGCGCGTGCGCTCGTGGGTTCCGCACCAGGGGCCGTTTCATGGCTGGCTGATCTCGCATGGCGAAGCGCACTCTATTCCGGACTACTTCACGGTGCGCGAGAACGGCAAGGTGGTCTATCGTCCGACCTGTTACTACGCTTACCATCCGTGTGATGACGCGGTGCTGAGCTTGCACGAGATGGTCGGGCATAATCACACCATGCAGGAGAAAACGCGGTTGCTCCGCGACGACATCGCCGACGGCTTCGACGAGCTCGGCGTCTTGCTGCTGGGACATGCCAAGGGGGCATACTGGTACGGCTCGCAGCTCACGATCCACGAAGCGCGCAGGCTGTGCCCGCACAACAATGCGACGAGCCTGCAGGTGAACGCTCCGGCGCTCGGCGCGGTGATCTGGGCGATGCGCAATCCGACCGCCGGCATCGTCGAGCCGGATGACATCGACTTCCGCACCGTGCTCGAGGTGGCGATGCCGTATCTGGGTCCGGTGGTGGGCGTTTACAGCGACTGGACGCCTCTCATCGAACGCGGCAAGCTTTATCCCGAAGACGTGGACTGGGACGACCCCTGGCAGTTCAAGAATTTCCGGGTGGTCTGAACAGCCGAAACTCACCCTGTCGACAGACGAATACTTTGGACCGATGACCACCGGACTTCTAAAAAAGATCTTCGCACGCCTCGGAGCCGCGACGCGGCTTTGCATGCGCGTCACCTTCGCAGACGGGACGACATACCAGAACCACGACGGCGAGCCCATCGTGCGCCTGCACTACAAGACCACCGGTGCCCAATGGAACACGATCCTCTTCGGCCACATCGGTATTCTCGAGTCGTACTTCGACCAGACGCTCGAGATCGACGGCGATTTCGGCGCCACGTTCGCCGTCGGCTTCGAGACCGGGTTCGATCGCGCGCCGAGCCCGCTGGTCTGGCTGCGCAACCAGTGGCACGAGTTCCGGTATGGCAATCGTACGATCGAGCAGGCCAAAGCGAACGCGCGCTTTCACTACGCCCTCGGAGCCGACTTCTACAGCTACTGGCTCGATCTGCCGCTGATGATGTACACGTGCGCGTATTGGAAGCCGGGCACGCGTACCGTCGAGGAGGCGGAGCAGAACAAGATCGACCACGTCTGCGAAAAGATCCGCCTGAAGCCCGGTGAAAGCGTCGTCGATATCGGTTGCGGCTTCGGCGGCTTCATGTTCCGCGCCTGGGAGCAGTACGGTGCACATGTGTGCGGCGTCAACACGACAACCGAACAAGTCGAATGGGTGCGCGACCAGATCGTCCAGAAAGGTCTGTCCGACAAGCTCGAAGTGCGCGAGGCGGATTTCCGCGAGGTGCACGCGCAGTTCGACAAGGTCGTCTCGATCGGCGTGCTCGAGCACGCCGGCCGCGACCAATTGAAAGAAGTCGTGAAGGCCCACGCGGATTTCCTGAAGCCCGGCGGTCTCGGCATGCTGCACTTCATTGGACACGTCGGCGTGCGCGATACCGAGTTCTACATCCGGAAGCATGTCTTTCCGGGCGGCTGGATCCCGAGTTTGTC